>Ga0302319_10000711_pt1 | contig 74631 bp, 71 predicted proteins | sample Bog_T0_2_FD_203319 | JGI IMG/M metagenome (GOLD analysis project Ga0302319, IMG submission 203319) | Peat permafrost microbial communities from Stordalen Mire near Abisko, Sweden - Bog_T0_2 | ecosystem: Environmental > Terrestrial > Soil > Wetlands > Peat | place: Sweden: Abisko, Stordalen Mire...
TTCGGCGCTGACCTACAATGATTCTGGCATCTACGCCACGGTGGGCACCAGCTTCCAGACGCCGGGCGGCCAGACCATCCAACGACCCGCCGACCAATACAAACCGATTACGGCAATCATCAATACCGCCAGCAACTATGTCACGGTGGCTGACAACGCGGCGCAACGGCGCGCGACCATCAAAGACCAGATCGCGCAGACCACCCAGCAACTCCAGAATGCGACGACCGATGCCGAGGTGCAGAAGTTGCATGGCGTCATCACCAGCCTGAACGGCGATCTGGCCAGCACGGATGACGAGGTGAATCAAGCCGCGTCATCGGCAATGGTGCAGGACATCCAGAACCGAAACGACCAGCAGAAACAAATTCAGGCGTTGACCGAGCAGCAGAACGCCGAGTTCGAGGAGTCCGTCAGCAACTACACGGCGAAATTCCAGTTGCTCAACGCGCCGGTGACCTTCCCAACCCCGTAACCCTCAACCCTGCGTTAATCATGGCCACGTTCGACAGCATCTTCCCCACATTCCTCGCCAAATGTGGTGAACTCCACACGTTGTTGTTGAGCGTGGCCTTCGCCCTTTTCATCGTCGGCGTCATCGTCACAGTGATGCACCATTCCTCGCACGATGCCATTCTGCATCTGCTCCTGCGTCTGTTGTTGCTCACGTCCTTGCTCGTGTTTCTGCCCGCCTGGGGCAATACCCTGCAAAATTTGCTGCAAACTTCAATCCTCTCCGGCTTGGGCGTTGACCCGGCCAATGTGTATCAGCAGTTCAATCAACTGCTCGTCATCAAACGCGACCCGGCCACGCAATCATCCTGGTGGAATGTCATGTCGCAGCTCCACAATTTCACCACCGACTTGATCATCTCCGCCGTCCTCTGGCTCGTCGGCGAGTTCGCCTCGTTGATGATGTTTTGGGCTTACATCTTTCAGACAATCATCCTGAATCTCGGCTACGCGCTCTCGCCCTTGCTCATCGGTTTCATGGCAATTCCGGCGTTGAAGCACACCGGCAGCCGCTACCTCATGAATCTTGTCGGCATTTTGCTCTGGCCGCTGGGCTGGGCGCTCGCTGCGCTCGTAACCCAGGGCATCCTCGATTTTATGACCGACCCCAGCTTTGAATATATTGACCCGACTTCCACGCTGCCCGATTTGCAAAAAACCATTGGTGTCGCCGTCGTCGGCTTCTGGATCATCTTCAGCACCGTCGCCGCGCCCGTCATCATTCAAAATGTCATCGCACACGGCATTCAACCCGGAGGCCCGTTGCTCGCGGGCGGCGTCAGCAGTTTTCTCCAGACTGCCGCCACCACTGCGGGCGCAGCCGCGACCGCTTCCACCGCTGGTATGCCGGCTGTCACCGCTGGCGCGGCGGGCATGGCTGCGTTGTTAAGCACCATGTCGTCCGCCGCCAACATGGGCAGTGCGGGCGCAATCATCATCGCCGGGAGCGGCCTGCCGCCGCGCTCCGCACGCGGTCGGCCCGGCGACGACATCACCGGCAACAAGGCCGTCCGCGAACTCATCGCCAAATCCAAACCCAATTATTACTGACCTATGGAAACATCTGATTTGAAAACCACGCCAACGAATTCTGCTTCGCCTTCAATGGTGGCCGTGCGCAAACACTTTGATCCGACCCGCCTTTTGGTCCAGCGCGACCGCCTGCCGTGGTTCTGGTTTTTCTTCACCATCGCCGTGTTGCTGCTGTCGGCGATTGACCGTTACCACATCGTCTCACAGTTCAAGCAGCGCGAGCGCGTCGTCATTATTGATCCTGCCGGAACATATTACTTGAGTCCGCTGCTCCAATTTTCGGAGGCCAAAGAATTGCACGTCCAGCAAGCCGAGCTTGCGACGCTCGCATTTCTCGAACGCAGTCCCAAAGATTTTGACAATCCCGATTTGCTCAAATTGGTGTTTCTCAAACCGGCGCTGGCCAAAGCGCAGGACGAACGTATCAGCGAGTCCGTCGAATTTCGTTCCAAGCAACTCCACCAGAAAGCTGAAATTGGCCGCATTGACATTCTCGCCACGCGCGACAACGAAGTGCTGACCGCCGTCACCGGCCAGATCATCCGCAGCGGCATATTCCAGGACAAGGCGTTCACCGAGGCGTTTCCGTTCACGCTCCGGTTACGCTTGGTTCGCAACCCCAACATGGCGTTGAACGGACGCTTCCCAACCGCAGTAGGAGACTTCAAATATGAAATCAATCGCTAATCTATTGTTACTCACCGTCACGGTGCTCACTGCCACGGTTGCGCTGGCCGATTCACCGGCCATCCATCGTGTTCTGCTCGACGACCACACGGTTGTATCCGTGCCGCTTGCGACCAACCGCGTGACCACCATCAGTTTTCCCGGCCCGATTGAAGCCATTGACGGCGCGGGGTTCACGGTGGATGGAAAAACTCCGGGGCAATTCCAACTGGCTCATGTCAAAGGCTCGACGTTTCTTTCCGTGCGCGCCCTCACTGGCAGGGCCGCCGGCAACCTGAATGTCCGCTGGAACAATTGCACTTACGTTTTCGAGTTGTCGGCCAGCGACACGCCGGCACTGTCACTCATCATGGAATCGCCGCCCGCGCCGGAGGAGTTGGGTGCAGGCCGTGCGCCCGAAGTCAGCCCGCTAAAACTTTTGGCGTTGCTCGACAAGGCGAAGGCGTTTCCGCTGTTAAAATCGCAACAGCCGGAAAGTGTCGCCGATGTCGGATTCACCACCTATGACGGCAAGCCGCTGGTCAGCGACTTCAACGACTACGAAATCCAGATTGAACAGTCATTCCGGTTCAACGCCGAGGACACGCTGGTTTTTCGTGTCGGCATCACCAACAAGACCGCCACGCCCTTGATTTATCAGCCCGACAGTTTCGCGTTGCGCGCGGGCGACCGGCTTTATCCCCAATCCATCAGCGACAGCGACGGCCACGTCCCGCCCAATGGCCGCAGCATCGTTTATTTTGCCGTCACCGGCACGCCGGACGGCGGACGTAATGAGTTGTCTCTGAAAAACCAATTCACCGTGTTGGTGCAACGACTGTCGCCGCCACCGCCGCCCGCAATCATCGTCACCAATGTTCCGGTGCGTCCCATCCGTTCACCCAAAGGCCAGCCATGAAACCACGAGATTTCCTCAATTTTTTCAAGACCAAGAGCGGCAGATTGATTGCCTTTGGTGGTTTGTTTGCGGCGGCGCTCATTATTTTCAGCGTTGTCCGCAAGCACCACCAGGCTCCCGAAGACGCGGCTTCGGCGGCGCCACTTGGCACCAACACCGTTGGCGGCAAGCCCCAGGTGGTGCAGTCGGTCGTGCGACCGATGACGGCTTTCCATCCGCCCGCAGCCAAACCGGAACCGGCTTCAGCTTCGTCCACCGCGTCATCGGCAACCTCGTCAGGTTTCGCCAACGCATCGCCACAACCGTTGCCGGTTGTTCCCGCGAACCAGTTGCCAACGCTCTCGCCCATCAGCCTGTTTGCCGACAGTTCGGCGGGAATTGCGCCGGCCAAAAAGTTAAGCGCGGTGTTTGCCCCGTTCGGTCGCCTGATTCCCTGTGAGACAGTGATCACGGTGGATTCATCCTCCATCCAGACACCCATCGTCGGTCTTGTCACCGAGAACATCTATTATGGTGGGAAGCTGGTAATCCCGGCGGGCACGGAGATTCATGGGACGGCCCAGACCGACCATCAGCGTGAACGCATCGCCAGTGGCAACACCTGGACGTTCATCTGGCAGAACGGAATGGAAATGCAGATCAAGGCCATCGCCCTGGACCGCGAGTTTGACAATGAAACCAACCAGTCCGGCTGGGCCATCACCGACGGCAGCGCCGGCCTGCGCGGCGAAATCATCAAGTCCGACAATTTCGCCGACATCAAATTGTTCGCTGCGACTTTTCTATCCGGCGCGGCCAGTGCCCTGACGGAAAAACAGCAGACCATCTTCGGTCCCATCAACAGTCCCACGCTCAACAACGCCCCGTTTGCGGGCGCGCAGGCCGTGCTGCAAACCTACGCGCAGCAAATTTTGGACTCGATTCAAAAGAACGGATTCTACGTCCGCGTGCCTAGTGGCAAACAGTTTTATCTCTACGTCCTGCAAACCATTGACGCCGCCGATGCCTCTCTTGGCGGCACGGCCATTCCCGTCACCCAGGAAAACGACGAACAACCCCCAACCAAATCAAGACCATGAAAATGTTTTATCTCGTTCCGCTGTTGTTTCTCTCCGCGTGTTCCACCGCGCCCAAGCTCGCACTGCGACCGCAGCAACCGCCGCCGACAGCGGATAATTCCGCTGTCCGTTATCCCGAATTGATTCACGCCTATCACGTCGGGCGCTATGCCGACCCGAATGACGGTCTGGTGATGCACGAGCAGCACGTCGTTTATCGCGTCGAGGAAAACACGCGCTGGGATTTGCACCCGGCCACCATTGGGGGCAACGCATTTTCCTCCGCAGCACCGTCATCTCGCGACGCGGCGTTCAGTCCGGTGCCGGTCAACGATGCGATTCTGGCCGAGGTCAATTCGCAGCGGTTCGCCACCACTCAAATCATGATGCAAGCCCGCACTTTGTCGGCGGCACTGATGCAGTTTCAAAGCGCGTTGCAACAGACCCAAACCAATTTGCAGCAGACGGCGGCGTTGCGCGCCACGGTGGGCGAAATGAAGCAGCGGCTCGCCGCGCTCGAAGCCGCGCAGAGCCAGCAACCGCCATTTGCAACCGCCACGACCACCAACGAACCGGCTGATCCGTTGAGTCCCTGAAACAATTTTACGCTTTGTCGGCAACTACGCCGGCAATCTTAAAACATAAACAACAAATCAAACCTCATTATGAGCACAACAAAAACGAAACCCGCGCCCAATGGCGCTTCTGGCGCCGGTGCGCCCCCGCAACCCGTCAACTACCGGATCAATCCCGAAGTGGAAGCCAAAATTGATAATTGGATTACCGAGAAGCCCAAGGATTGGCAATACATCCAGACCATGCCCCGCGACCGGCTCGAACGCACCGTCGTCCTGAACGAAGTGCGCCAGCTTGAACGGCAGCAGCGTATGCGCGAAGGCATGATGGAGCGCATCAATGCCAATCCCGATCTCAAGCAAGCCTACGAAATTCTGGTCAAGGACGTGCCCCAAGACCAGCGCGAGGAGGTCATGTCCCAGATGGCGCGGCAGAAACAGCGCACCGTTGCCCGCACACAAACCCAGGAACAAACAAAAGGACACGTAGTCGGGGTTTGATTTGCCATCGTGCCGGTCTGGTTCCGGCAACGGATTCCAGACCGGTTTTGGCAGCCGGAGCAGATTAGTTTTCGTGGCAATGAAAGGCATTCACACATGGGCATTAAAGATGCTTACATTGGAGCGTTAATTGTCGTGCCGGTGGCTTTTGTGCCGGGTTTATATGCAAGCTGTTGTCCAGCATGGCGCGCGCAGTGGCAAGTTTCTGGACATTTGGCTTCAGAGACCAAGCGGCCTTCGTTGTCTCCACGGCTCATTTCCCATCGTCAGGAGAACAGCCCTAAATCGTTTTCACCCACGCTTCCGGGATCGAAACGCGCCCTCTGGAAATTAAGGGGGACGATGCCATGCTCCCCCAGAATCCCATTGGCCGGAACGTTTCCCGTTTGCGTTCCGAAAAGAACTGGTCACAGCAGGATCTGGCGACGCAGTTGCAATGCAAGGGAGTGGATGTCAGCCGGGACATGCTCGCCCGTGTTGAGCTGGGCATTGCCAAGGCGAGCGTTGATTTTCTCCTCGGTGTTCAAAAGGTTTTTTGCCTGCCCATCATCCGGTTTTTCTCAAAACAGATTCAGGATTTGGACGCAATGTATGCCAAGCCTGTCGCCGACCAACCGCCCGCTCCCGCAAAGAAGCCCCGGCGAAAAAACTCCCGTCGCAAATGCCAAAAGTTGACAAAAAAGCGACCGCCGATATAGATAATCAGTTGGAACTTTTTGGTTCCAACCGCACCCACTATGAACATGCTGACCCAATACGGACGAATGGCCGAGAAACACTGGCGCGAACATTGCCCGAAACTGGTGCGCGACTTGGAGGCGAAAGGACAGTTGCACACGATGTTGCTGGACGCCGAGGAGAAGACCAAGGACGAGATGATCGAGCTGACGCAGCAGTTCACCAAACAGGGGCTGACTCCGCAGCAGGCGCACGACCGCGCCTGGGAAATGGTTCGGGAGGAATACATCCTGCTGCCGCCCGAAATGGTGACGAGTTAGTCCGCAATCAAAACTGTTATCGGATTTCTCCTGCCGATGGCCTCGGCGCAGGCTCGCCAAAGGAAAAGTTCCGCACCAACCTGGCCGCGATAAAGCTGGTTCACAGGCTGCAAGCCGAAAACCAGCCGGCCAACCAGGAGGAAAAATCCGCGTTGGTGCGCTATGTCGGCTGGGGTGCGATGCCCCAGGTGTTCGACGTGGACAGCACGAACTGGCACAAGGAACAAATCCAGCTTTCCGAAATCCTGTCCGACGCGGAACATCGCTCCGCCCGCGCCACCACCCTTAACGCCCATTACACTGCGCCCGTCGTCATCCAGGCCATGTATCAGGCCGCGCAACGGTTCGGCTTTCTAGGCGGCAACATCTTGGAACCCGCCTGCGGCATTGGCCATTTCATCGGCCTCATGCCCGATGATATGCTCCGGCGTTCGAGCATCACCGGCATTGAAATTGATCCGCTGACGGCCCGGATTGCGAAGGCGCTTTATCCTGATGCCGACATCCGCGAGCAGCCGTTTGAAAAGTCCAAACTCACGGACGAATCTTACGATCTCGCCATTTCCAATGTGCCGTTCGGTGATTACACCGTCCATGACCCGCGCTGGAACGATTACAAATTTTCCATCCACGATTATTTCTTTGCCGCCGCGCTGGACAAGGTGCGTCCGGGCGGGCTGCTCATGTTTGTCACGTCCCGGCACACGCTGGACAAGCTTGATTCAACCTTGCGTGAAACGCTTTCCGGCAAAACCGAGTTCCTTGGCGCAATCCGCCTGCCCAATACGGCGTTCAAGAAAAATGCCGGCACGGAAGTGACCACCGACATCGTGATGCTCCGCAAACTGCGCGCCGGCGAAGCAATACGCGGCCCCGCTTGGAAAATGGCGACAGATTTCACCAATGACCGGCAGGAAAAATTCTCCATCAACGAATACTTCGCCACCCATCCCGAAATGATGTTGGGCCAGATGCGGCTCGCCAGAGGAATGTATCGGGACGCCGAGCCGGTGCTGGTGCCGGACGACCGCGAGCTGGGCGAGGCGCTGGCACAGGCGGTTGCCCGGCTGCCCCAAAACATTTACGAAGTCCAAACCCAATCCGCCGGCGAAAAAACTTTTGACCCGGCCATTCCCGCGCCGGATTACATCAAACCCAATGCCTATTGCATCCACGAGGATGGCCGGTTGTGTCTGAATGAGGATGGTGTCTTGCAACCGTTGGACGATCTGGCGGTCGAAACGCGCTCGCGGATTCGGCGGCTGATTGCCGTGCGCGACGCGGTGCGGGATTGTATGCGCTCGCAGCTCGACGGCAGCGGTGAGGGACAGGTTGTCGAGGCGCGCGAGCAACTCAACTTCGCCTATGACCGTTTTATTTCCCGGTTTGGTTCCATCAATGCCCCGATCAATCAACGGGCGTTTCATGGCGACCCGGATTTGCCGCTGTTGCTTTCGCTGGAAAACTACGACGAGGAAACGAAAGTGGCGGTCAAAGCCTCGATTTTCCGTGAGCGCACCATCCATCACAAACAGCCGGTTGAATCGGTCGGTTCACCCAAGGAAGCCTTGCTCGTATCGCTGAATGAAAAAGGCCGGGTGGACTTGGCGCACATGGCCGGTTTGCTGTCCCGTCCGACAGAGGAATTTTTGCCGGACTTGAAGGGGATGATTTTTCTCAATCCGCAGACCAAGCAATGGGAAACCGAAGACCAGTATCTTTCCGGCAACGTCCGCGAGAAACTAATCGCCGCCGATTCCGCCAGTGTCGCTGATGTCCGTTTCCATGAAAATGTCGAGGCATTGAAATCGGTGCAGCCAGCAGATTTGCCTGCCACTGAAATTGACGTGCGCCTTGGCGCATCGTGGTTGCCGCCTTCGGACGTGCAACAGTTCACTCACGAACTGATCGGTATTCCTTCGGGTGTTGAGGTTGGCCACATCCACGCGCTCGGCTCGTGGCACGTCAACGCCAATTGGGAGGCGAAAGGGGCGACCGCCAACACCACTGATTGGGGAACGAACCGTTACACCGCCCTCGAACTCATTGAGGAAACGCTCAATCTAAAAACCCCCACGGTTTATGATTATGTGGATAAGAAACCCGTCGTCAACGCGCAGGCGACCGAGGCCGCACGAGAAAAACAGGAACGCATCAAGGAACGGTTTTCAAAATGGATCTGGTCGGATGACGACCGGCGGGAACGGCTTTGCCGCCTTTACAATGACACGTTCAATCATTCACGGGTCCGCACGTTCAACGGCGAACACTTGACGTTGCCGGGAGCCAGTGCGGCCGTGCAACTTCAAGGACACCAAAAGTCGGGCGTGTGGCGCACTTTGCAGACGCCAAACATATTGCTCGGCCATGTTGTTGGCGCGGGCAAAACCTACACGATGGTTGCCGCCGCGATGGAACTGAAGCGGCTGGGACTGGCGCGCAAGCCCCTGTTCGCCGTTCCCAATCACATGCTCGGCCAGTTTTCCAGCGAACTGCTCATGCTGTATCCGGGCGCAAACATCCTCGTGGCGGGCAAGGAAGATTTTGAGGCGCAGAACCGGAAAAAACTGTTCAGCCGCATCGCCACCGGCAATTGGGATGCCGTCATTGTTACGCATTCCGGCTTTGAGCGCATCCCGTTGTCACGCGAAACTCAGGAGCGCTTTTTCAAAGAGCAGTTGGAGGAGTTGGAAAAAATCAAACGGGAACACGCCAACCCGGACAACCGGCGCTTGGTGAAGGAACTGGAAAAAGCCAAGAAGCGTCTGGAAGCCAAACTCGAAGCCCTTGCCGCCACCCACAAGAAGGACAACACGTTGACGTTTGAGGAACTCGGCATTGACCGGTTGTTTGTGGACGAGGCGCACTATTTCAAAAACCTATTTTACGTCTCCAAGATGACGCGCATCGCCGGTTTGCCGCAGACCGCGAGCGAACGCGCCTTCGATATGTATTTGAAAGTTCGTCATATTCAATCCGTGAACAACGGCGGCGGCGTGGTGTTTGCCACCGGCACGCCCATCGCCAACAGCATGGCCGAGATGTTCACCATGCAACGCTATTTGCAGCCGGACGACTTGAAAAAACATAACCTGAATCATTTTGATTCATGGGCGGCGACCTTCGGTGAGCCGGTGACGGCAATGGAACTTTCCCCGGACGGCGCGGGCTACCGGATCAATACGCGCTTTGCCCGGTTTGTCAATGTGCCGGAGCTGATGCAGATTTTTCGGCAGACGGCGGACGTGCAGACCGCGCAGATGCTCAATCTCAAACGTCCGAAACTGGAAGGGGAAAAACCAGCGATCCGCAATGCGCCGGCCTCTCCTGAATTAAAAAAGTTTGTCGAGGGGCTGGCCAGGCGCGCCGAGGCGTTGAAAACCGGGCGGGTTGACCCGCGCGAGGACAACATGCTCAAAATCACCACCGAGGGCCGCAAGGCCGCGCTGGATTTGCGCCTGATGAAACCCGGCCTGCCGGACGACCCGCAGAGCAAGGTCAATCTCGCCGTGGAAAAAATTCATCAGATTTGGGAGGCGACGAAGGATGATCGTTTGGCGCAGCTTGTGTTTTGCGATTTATCCACGCCCCAAGACCGGGGCTTTTCCGTTTATCGTGACGCAGCAGACAAATTGAAGCGCCTGGGCATACCGGAAAACGAAATCGCCTTCATTCAGGATTACGACGCCGATAACGCGAAGGTGGCGTTATTTCGTTCCGTTCGCGCGGGCAAGGTTCGTGTGTTGTTTGGCAGCACGCAGAAAATGGGTTCCGGCACCAATGTTCAAGAACGGCTGATTGCGCTACATCATCTGGACGCACCGTGGCGACCGGCGGATGTGGAGCAGCGCGAGGGACGGATTCTGCGGCAGGGCAACAAGAATGCCAGCGTGCAAATTTACCGTTACGTCACGGAAGGATCATTCGATGCCTATATGTGGCAGACGTTGGAAACCAAGGCCAAATTCATCGCCCAGGTGATGAGCGGTGACATGACCATGCGCCGCCTCGAAGACATGGACTCCGCCGCTTTAACCTATGCCGAGATCAAAGCCATTGCGTCCGGCAATCCGCTCGTCATCGAAAAGGCCCAGGTGGACGCCGAGTTGATCCGGCTGACCCGGCTGCGCTCGGCCCATGCCGAGGAACAGTATCGCATCCGCGCCAGCCTACGCCACTCGCACGAGGAGGTTGAGACCTGGACGGAACGGCTGGCAAACTTGCGCGAGGATTTAACCGGGCGGCAGGATACATCCGGCGACCGGTTTCGCATCGAACTGGACAAGCAGGTTCTGGACAATCGCGGAATTGCCGGGGAGTTGCTTTTGCGGCGGGCGGAGAAAATCAAAACTCGTTTTGGCGAGGACATCCGCATCGGGCGGTTCGCTGGTTTCGATATGTTCATCCGCTCCGGCTTCAACAACAGCGCCGAACTCGTCCTGCGGGGCAAAAACAGTTACAGCAGCCGCGTTACCGATACGGCCTTGGGCACCATCCGCTCGCTGGAATCCGAGGTGCAGGGTTTTGAGGAACGCGCCTCCCGGCTGGAAACCGACATCCGCGATTCACGAAAGCGCGGGGTCGAACTGGACGCCAAGGTTGGCGCACCCTTCGAGAAGGAGGAGCGGTATCATCACCTGGTCAAACGTCAGTCAGAGATTGAGGATCAACTTGACCTCACCAAGAATCAGGCTCCCAACCAGCTTGAAGCCGCTGAAAACACCGAGGCCATCGTCGAAAGAGAGCAACCCGACAAGACTGAAACCATCAAACCCAAACCCGCCCGGAGAATGAAAGTATGAAGCAAGGCAAAACATCATTGCAGAACGCACCCGTCTCCTACACGAGTTGCGGGAAGATATGCAGAGGGGATTTTCCCGAAGCAGTGGCAAAATTCTTTTGTGAACGTCAGTCCAACATTGCCAGCGAACACTGACGCGCTTGATAGCGGCAGCCGTTCCGCGCCGCATCGCGCAACCCAATTCATGGCCGACCGGGATGGTAATTTGCCGGTCTGGGTTCGCGCGCCAAAGCGCGGGCATGAATTTTATTCCGGCTGCTCGCGGGCAAAACTCTACGAATGGGCGGCCAAAAGTTTTATCCGATCCGTCTCCATTCGTGAACCAGGACGGATAAAAGGCGTCCGGCTTTTCCATCTTGCCAGCATTCTGGCGTTCATCGAGCAGTGTGAAGTCCGGGCGAATTCCGACCAAAGCAAAACTGGTAAATAACCTGAATAGGAGCGGATTTATTGCGGGCTGCGATGCCAATTTTTCAATCAATGTGCTTGTCAATAATCCGTTCCGCCAACGACTGCCAAGAGGCTTCATCATGGACGTTGTAAACGAATGGTGCCTGTGCCGTGCTCGGCATATCGTCAATAACGATGTCCGGTTTTGCCGCAAAGCCCTCAAAAAAATCGGTGAGGCCATGCAACGCGGCAACCTTCCGGGCATACTCGACGCCGACGGATGACCAAAGAAAAAGATGGCAGCCTTCGTCACGAAATCGCTGCAATGCTTCTCGTGCCCCATCGAGCAAACGTCCCTGACCGTCAACAAGTGTCAGATCAACATCAATAAAAATGTTCGCGTTTTTCAAAGGAGGCGGAATGTTAGCGGCATATCGTGTTTAACTTTCAAAATCAGCAAGCTGCAAGTGACCATACTTTGGCCTGCCAACAACGGAAAAGAAAGTCTTCCGGCCGTTGCGCTCATAATAGCATCTCGCCAAGCCTGCCTCCCGAATGCGCTCGCCCATCCGTAAGTGATTAACGCTCCGAAATGGCATATATTTGTAAATCCCGTCACTTTGCGGCCAACGCCAAGTCTGAAACGCGCCAACCGCCCCGCCGTCAAATATGATGGTCTTGTGTGCCATGTGCTTGATGCCAGCTTTGATGATCCGACATCATGCAATTACGAAACCAGATTTGCAAATCTCCATCAAGGATTTCAATTCGTGAACCCTGATGGATAAAAAGGCGTCTAGCTTTTCCAGCTTGCCAGCATACTGAAGTTCATCGAGCAGTATGAAATTCAGGTGGATTCCGCCCTAAATGACATCGGCAAATAACCCTGAATATAGGTGGATTTGTTGCCACTAGATGTTGCCACTAGACCCATAAATACCATAAAACCATTGAAAATCAAAGTGGCGGAGAGAGGGGGATTCGAACCCCCGATACGGCTTTTGACCGTATACCGGTTTAGCAAACCAGCGCCTTCAGCCACTCGGCCATCTCTCCAACCTGCTGTAAATAAACAACTTAATTCTATTATAGGAACTGCGGATTTAAGTAAATGCTACCCAAACTTGCTACCCATTTGGCTTGCAAAAATCCGGCTTCTCTGTCAGGATGTCGGTATGGCAAGCGACTTCAAACGCACAGACATACCGAACCTCGACAAGCACGAAGTTTATGGGACGTATTACGGTCGTGTCAAGCTTCGCGGGAAACTCGTCCGCGAAAGTTTTGGCGACAATAAGCGCGTGGCGATGGAGAAGCTGACCGGATGGCTGGTCAACTTGCGCGGCGCAAAGCGGGTGAAAACCGGCACGTTAAATAGCCTGACAGAGCGTTATCTGATATGGCTGTCGAACGCGGAGGCCAGTGGCGACATTAACGAGGAAACCGAGGTGTATAAACAAGAATGTCTGAAGGCCATCCGCAATCTGTGGCCCGAATTTTCGACTTGCGCCATTTGCAAGCTGACGCCAGTGCATCTGGCAAATTTTCGCCATTCGTTCAGGGCGAAATACTCCGCATCACGGACGAACGGAGCAATTACAGTCATTCGCGAAATTTTTCAACTTGCGAAGACGGACAATTACATTTCCATCAACCAACTTGAAGAACTTACGGACGCTTTCAAATACACGAAGGTCAAATACGACTATCAACGGCTTACGATGGAGCTTCCATCGCCTGCCGAGTTAACCAAAATCCGTTACGAAGTTCACAGCCGTTGTTCAGCCAAATTCAGCGATGGCGCAGATTTGTTTGATTTTCTGATGTTGTCCGGTTCTCGCATTGAAGCCGCCATTTCGGTGACATGGCGCGACGTTGATTGGGAACGGAACACGTTGTATTTCTCGAATGCGAAAATCAAGCCCTACGACATTCCACTGTTTCCAGAGCTACGGGAGTTTTTGCTAAAGTTGAAAGCGACCCGACCTAATGCCAAACCGGAAGATAAAATTTTAACAACAAAGAGCCTGCATACCGTGCTGGCGTCGGTGTCAACCGCGTTGCGACCGGGGAAACCAAAGCTGACACATCACACGCTAAGGCATTTGTTCGCAACACGTTGCATTGAATCCGGGAAAGACCTTATCACGGTCGCCGGGTGGATGGGCCATCACGATAACGGTCGAACGGTCATGCTCGTTTATGGGCATTTGCGTAAAACCCACAGCCAAGCCGAGGCAAAGGATATGACGTTTATACCTAAGGTTGCCCCGGTGCAGGTTGACCCAGCAAATAATCCAGATAGTAAAGAGAAGGAAAAACATGAGAGCATCCCGTAGCAATTTACTTTTCGCGTTCCTGATGGGCGGCTTAATCGGCTTGCTTATTCGCCGCCACCGCGAACGGAAGCAGGCTTACGCCGCGCGCCAGAAGCCACCGCTACGCCGTGACCATGCCGAGCTAAATGCTCGCTGGCAGGACAAACGCCCCAACAGCATCAATTGAACCCCAACAAGGCGGTTACTTGCCAGCGGCACCAACGGAAACAGGCTTACGCCGCGACCGCGCACCGGAGGAACCGCGCCGGACAGTTGCCGCCCCACCGTTGGAACTAGGCACGCCCGCCGTGTTAAATCGCGCCAATGCGCGTTCCAGCAGGAATGGCAGGAGCGTCCGCCGTGGTAGATTGGACTTCACGCATTTGCTCAGGCCAGCGCGGGTGCAAACAATCACACAGCTTTGCCGGCAACGTGATATGGCGGTATAGAGCCATCGTTTTGTCGCCGCCCGCGACGAGGTAATCCCGACCACGATAACATCGCTTTCCAGCCCTTGTGTTGAATGTCCGGTGCGTCCGTGCGTCCGTTCGACTTCCTTGAAATGCAGGTAGCCCCGATTGCCGTCCGGCTTCCAAACTTCAATGATGTTTTCCGGGTTGTAACCCCGGAAATTGTCGCTTATCACCTCGACTATATCACCCTTACGCAGTCCGGCTTTTTTAGCTTTACCGTGCTTCACGATGTTCACCAACAATTTTTCCCCGGCGTAGAACTCCCAGGGATTTGCTTCCACAGGTTCGCCATCAATAAAACCCGACGTGCGGAAACCCGCATTGACCGCATCAGCCCCGGCCTTTGTCGGCATCAGGCACATGGCACCAAGTTTCTTGCCCAAGGCCGTCACCTTGCGAGCCACTTCGCTTTCATTGGCACAGAACTCGATTTCCAGCCCCGGCCCGGCCACCGGCACCATGCCCCGGCCCACAGCTTGAAACGCCCGGACAATGCCGCTGGTGTCCGGTTGCGCCGTCTTTACAACGCCCGGCAACAAGCTCATTTCCGCTTGGACAGCACCCTTGAGGCGGAAGTTTTCCGTCAGTTCCGTCAGCTTCAATGTTGGGAGGCGACCGGGATTTGCCCGCGCCCATGAAATCAAATCTTCCCCGACCGCACCCGCGCCGACCGGCAAGTTTTGACCTTCCCCGACCGTCAGCAACACTTGCGAGCCGGGACGCCAGCGCATCGCCATGACGCCCGCAGGCTCGCAGTCAAGCTGGCCTACCTCATCGCCATAAAACACATCACCGCGCTTGAAACCAGTCCCCTTGCGATGCACTGGCGACTGGAAATTATACGCCTTGTGAATCGTTTGAACCTTGTGCCTGCCCTTGAGTTTTTTGATGCGTGCTTCCAGTTGCAGGGCACTATGGTTTTGCGAACTGCCCCCAACGCACTTCCCTTGCGCCGCCACCAACCGCCGCGCCAAGGTTTCCGTTTTGCCGGTGCCCGGCTCGCCAGTGATGATTTCCAGACCGCCGCCGTGCCAGCAATGTTCCACGACCCGCCAGCCAAAACGGGCTTCCCCAAGCAAGGTTTCACGCCATGCAAAGCACTCTTCTTTGAGTCCCAAAAGACCGGAAACGGAGACAATATAACCGGCACCAAACAGCCACGCATAATAGAACTCCGCAGAACCGCCCAAAATTTGTTTTAGCACGGCCTGCAAATTTTTTGCCGTATGATAAACATGGCCGTCCGCCGTCAGGCATTTGCGAACCACTTCGAGCAAGTCGTCGTGCTTGTAATCCATGTCATCCTCATCCGTGAGCCGTTCCCAATCCGGGTTTGCCCCGATTGCAGGCGCAAGCATCCGCCGTATTTCGTCCCGCATGAAGTCCGGCACCGGCGCAGGGGATGGCAACATTGCGGGCGCAAGTTCATTCCAAAAGGCTTCCAACGTGAGCGGAGCGGCAGACGGAGCGACAGACTTACCCGCCTTACCTTTGGCTTTGCGCTTGGCTTTACCATCGGACGAGGCGGCAGGCAGAGGCACCGGAGAGGAACCATTTTTATTCACTGCGTTCGCTACATATGCTTGGTGAGGAGAGGAAGCAGGCGGGACGGCCACCGGGGACGCCAACCAAGCCGAGGGAACGGGGTAATAAGCGTTATAGCCGCTCCCTTTCTTAACCAGCCCCAGGGCGGCAAAGGCTTTCTTAACGATGTCCTTTGAATGGTGCGGGCCGACCCGCGCAATATGGGATATGCCGACGCGGTTGCTTCCGGTGGCAACACATTCGTTGATGATTACTTTCTGAATAGTCTCTATGGTTGCCTGTTTTAGCCCGCCATGACCGTATTTTAGAAAACATCTGTCCAAATCGGCTTCCACCCAATCTTGCCACGACTTATAGACTTGAAACCCGCCGTTCAGTTTCACCGCATCGTCATAAGCTTGATGGAGCAACTTTAGCAATTCGTCAAATTGCGGGTCTGCAAAAACGTATTTTTTCGCCATCGCAGGACTCCACCCCACCGACCAGCACCATTCCCACGACCACGCCGCATTAAGATAAAGTGTCGGCTTCCATTTGCGGTAGGTTTGCTTGTAAAGGCCGCGTGGACTGCGCGGCCCGACATACCGCCCCAAGTTTTGGTTGAAAGTATTGAAGGCCGTTTGCGGATTGGCCGACCAAACTTGATTGACCCACGCCAGAGACCGTTTGACTTTCGCCGCAGTTTCATCCGCCGTCAGCATATACGACCGGCAAAAGAGCGCGTGCTGGCGCGTTGCTAAGTCTTTGAGGCTGGACGACAGGCTAACGCCCGGCGCACTAACCAATTTACCTTTGCCTTTGGTTTTAGCGGTAGTGGATTTGCGACCCGCGCCGAGAATCACGGACACATCCAGCCGGGCGGTTGGACGCCAGAAATCAAACACATTCAGAAACCGCGAAGGCCGATTGCAATTCACGCTGGGGGGACGGTCAATTTGTAACGGCCCGGCATAGCCCGCCGCCGCCAATTCAGCGGCCACCCAATCCACGATGCGACCCGAATAGACCGAGGTTGTCCAATCGTTGAAGTATATTCCCGCGTGCAGTCCGTGCGGAGTTTTGCCCGACCACGCCACCCACGGCAGTTTTGCCAGCACGTTAAGCAAGCCCTGCTTTTCGGCGTCAGTGATATTCTCATCTTTGACCCAGCCACCCGGCCCGGCCTTTTTCTTTTCAAAGTCGAGACAAAGGTCGTGCCGGAATCCGGGTTTGAGGGAGTATTTCGCATCGCGCTTGGCACGTTGCAAAATGGACGGCGGAAAAACGCAGTTGATGAAGTAAGCGGGGTTACTAATCGGCGCATATAGCGACAACTCCGCGATACTTGGCCGCTTGTGCGCCGCGACGAGGATATGTCCCCCGGTGATATTCTGAATTTCCTGAATGTGGTCGTGTGAGTTGAACACGCGACCGCCGCCGTTGCTTCCGCTCTTTATGCTCATGGTAATTATTGTAGTGCGTTTCCCAAGCGTCATCGTCTCAAAAGCAATGACGCCCCGGAAATGAAAGCAGAATTCGCGCCGAAAATAAGTAAAAATACTTTGCGAAAAAACGGCGAATAACCAATGAAAACAGTATAATTAGTAAGCCGCATCGTTTTTATTAGCGAAGGCGTGTAACAAAGAAGGACACCATGAAAAAAATAAAGACACCCATTGTAAAACCACCCATTGAAATCATCGCGTGGATTCCAGCCACCCCATTTGTCTTGGTCAAAGGCCAGAGCGGGAAGCTCTACTTGGTCAATCACGACATCCAAAATTGCACCTGCCCGGACTTCCAACACCGCGCCCGCCACGAGTGCAAACACCTGTCGTTTATCCTGCCATTGGTGCCACACCGGGCAGTTTTGGAAGCCGCCCAAGCGACCCGGTTTGCCGCCGAAGCCGCTAAGACAGCGACGGCAGAAACCCACAACCCAACCTTGAACTAAATCCTATGGAACATAAACCAATCAGAACATTTCAAGACGCGGTGGAATTTCTTGGCGAGGTGTCGCTGGAAAAATTCGCCCGCGAGCGTTTGCTGTTAGTGAACTTAAACGACCCGATAGACCGGCGAGCGGTCGAAATCGGCGTCATCAATCACGCCCGCGCCTTGCGGGATTTTTTGGAACAGGAGTAATTATGAAAACACCAGAACCAGACAACGAAGCATTCCTCTGTGAACGATGCTGGACTAAAAAGACCGGCGACTCGCATTGCGTGGACAATGAAATCACCGTTTGCGCCGAGTGCTATGCCGACATCGAAAACAGCATTCAAGAGTCTATTGCGAGCCTATACAAAGACGAAGTTTGACAGCCCATCCGCCCGGCTCCTTTCCGTCCGTCCCAACCGTCCCCGTTTTCCCTTCTTCACCAAGCATATGTGACGAACGAAGTGAAATAAAATACCTCTTTCCTTTGTCCCGCGTAGCGGCTTAGTCCATGTCAGCCACCGGCACGACCGGCGGACGGCGGCGTTGCTCGCGTGCCAGCATGAGGGCTTGCAGGAGCCGGATAAGTTCCTGAATCATCACTTGCGCCCCGGCCTGTTTCGCTTCCACGACGGCGCTTTTGGCCTCACTTGATTTCGGGAGAGGGAAATTCAACCCGGCGCTGTCCTCGCTCTTTTTGGAGTTTCTGGAGCGTTTGAGCAAGCGCACGATTGAGTGCATTAGCTGGTTTGTCGCCCATGCTGTTTCCATCGGCAACGTCGCTTCCAGTTGCCGGAGCAGGTTGATTTCTTCCGCCGTCAGCGGTTGAGTTTCCAATTCCAGGGCGTCCAGATGTTTCTTGAGACTCCGCAGGATGTTCATCAGTTCCATTGTATCGTTGTGCATTTTCATATTGTTGCCTTTCTCTTTCAATGAGCCGTTCCCGGACACGCCTGTTTTTGTAAGTAAAAACCCTTGTGTTACCGCGTTTGACCCACGAAATCTTTTCTAACTCATCCGCTGGCATCGCGGCCAGTTCCGCCGCCAGCGTGAGCTTGGCACCGGGGTAAGGGTTGCGAATCGCCTTGCGCGATTTCTTTCGCCCCGACTGAAGCGCGGTTTGCAAGTCCTTCGCCAGCCATTCCATTGATTGCATCCGCCGCAGTTCGTTAGGTGTCCAATGCAGAGACTTTTCCCCGTTGGAATTTGAAATCACCAGATGAATGTGCGGGTGGAGCCGGTCATTATGCGCGAAGGCCAAGGCCGAGCATCCCGGCGCATAGACCCGAAGAAATTCTTTCGCCACACGGCGTAGGATGCGAATTGCCGCACGACGCGCGGCGGGGTCTAAAGTATCTTCGCAGGATATGACGAGGTGCTTGGAAAGCTCCTTGCTCCTGCCGCCGTGATGCTGGCGGAGCAGGTTATCGCGTAGCTCGCCCATCTTGGCCGTGTCCACACCACCGGCCAGCCCGTAGGCATCCATCGCCGCCACCCGGCTTTGCCCGTCGTCAATCTCCTTCGCGCTCCGGCCTTCGCCGCCGCAGTGCTTGAGCAGGGCAAGCGTTTGGCCGCGACCGCGCCCACGCTTCGCCCTTTTTATGTAGATACACGCCTTCATGGTTCAGTCAGTTTTTTTAGCAGGGACACGCATTGGCCGAGCGTGATTTCATCCACACGCCGACCACGCGAAGCCGCCAGACTTTGGTTAAGGAGCGTGCCCAAGTTCACCAGTTCCCTACGCATCTTGGCGAGTTCGGGCAGGTCTATTTCACCCGCCGCATTCAACACCATCGCCACCGCTTTTGCCCTCGATGATGGCGGTAGTGTTAGCCATTTTTGCGCTTGGTTGGAAGGTAGCCGCACCCTGATTTGCGTGGAGTTTTTCATGGTCGTATCTCCTGTTTTAGAAGCTCATCCCCTATATCGGAATGCGTGCCAATTAGCCTTGTCGTCTCATCCCTTACGGGATTCGCGCAAGGCAATTGGCCAAAAGGAGCGTTGCTCCCTTTGGAATCCCTGGCTCCGCCGCCCAAGACGCATTCCGCAAAAACCCGCGCCACAGATTTGGGCGCAGTCCGCTTGCCCACGGACTTAGCCAAAGCCAATACCATGTCATCCGACACGGTATCTATAATTGCGGTGATGACAGCGGGCGGGAGTTTCTTCAATCCTACGGCTTGAAGCTGGCCTTGGACGGCCTTTTCGATATGTGTTCTCATACTCACCTACATTATATGCAGGGAGTAGCTGTCTGCTCAACCAAAGTGGACTAAGTTGTCTTAACAGGCTGACAGATAAAAACGGGCTTCGGCGCACTTGGCAACCGAAGCCCGTTCGGGCGGGGGCGGGGTAAGGTTAATTTGATTTAGACAAGTAATACCAATTGCTTGCCATGTGTAAAGTCATTGAATGTCCTTAAAATAATTCATCAAGAGTTTATATCCCAAAAGCAGAATTAAAACTAAAACAATCAACCCTAAAACTAATTTTTCCAATAGGGCGTTTCTCTTTTCAACGCAATCAGGAACGCCCCCGTTCACACCCTGTATGTAAATTAAATTAGTCCATTCGTTCTTATTTGCTTGTGCTACTTGTTGCACACCTTGCCCCGAATCGGCAATGCCCATCGCGTTAAAATCAAGACTTTTGTCCTTAAACATCTGATTGATTACGTCTGTTGTAAATGGCCCTTCAATTTTCGATTCGTCAGACCGTTTCACATAGTAGTTCATGGCTGGGATTCCGAATAATAAGAACCAGGGTGGTTTATGGAGCTTTTCTGGAATACTTCTTCATAATAACCGGAATTGTAACTGGTGGCTTTGAAGAATAGAAAATCCGTTCATTGGTTGTATTGAATATTTTCGGCTCTCGCTCATACCATGAATGGTCAACGCACAAGGTTCCCCCATTGGTGCCGCTAATTTCAACGACTATGTGATGCTCCTGATAGCCATCGGCAGTGAAAACGCAAGCCAGTAGTTTTCCATATGGAAGGCTCTGGCTAACCACTCCGGTATAATCTGTGACCATCTTGGGCGTTGAATCAAAGCTGTCTCGCAATGCCACACCTGCTAGGGGACTACCACCCTCGTCGGTAACGAGTAGATGAATTTTTGGTTTGGAGGTGTTAAACCAAAACATTAAAGCTAAAGATGCAATCACTACCGCCGAAATTGCCGAAATGAAGTAACGCGGATGCCACGCCGCTTTAACTGGACGCAAGACCAGCAGTAAGATAAAACTAATGACGATAGGAAAAGCAACCATCGTCTGCATTATTCCGGCAAAAATATACCAACCCGCATCCGACCCCCGCCCAACTATTCCCTTCAAAAATAGTAATCCGAGCATTCCTGTATAAATTCCGGCTAAAATAGCCGATGGCAACCACAAAACAATTACCCACGGAGAGCGACGCAATGCAAAACAGAGCGTCACTGCTATGACACACGCCCCCATAACCAGCAACCAATGTTGCGGATTAAGCAGGAATGACATGAATTCGTCCATGATGAAAAGTCTAACTTTTTTTGTGGAAAATCTATTTTTAGTTGGCTGGTTCTAAATTCCGCGAGCCAGATGGATTGATGGCGTAAGTCAGGAAAACAGTCTGTTGAGCGATATTCGCTTCGACCCGAAACCAGCCGTATTTGCGTGGTTGCCCAAAAGCGATGTAGTAGGTCTTAGTAATTTGCGTCTTCCAATCGGGTTCACCTTTCACGAAGTTTAGGTCAACCGTGGTTTGATAACCACCTTCCGGCGCAATGAAAGGAAACGCATCCGCCTGCTCAATGAAACCACCCGTCGGGATGTTCATGTGGAACGACCAGTTCGTCGCCGACTGCCAATGGCTCCGGTCGGGCTTGACTTGGCTCAACTCCAAATCCCCCGAACCTCCCACTTTCTGTTGTAACAAGTCCACACTCAACGGTGCACCGTTGAGCGGAACGAGCGCCGCCAAGCTCGTTTGTAGCCCGTTTGCTGACGTTACCAAATCCGCGCCTTGTCCTTTTTTATGTAGGTGGAAGATTATGGGATTCGACTGGTCGGGAGAATAAACCTGATTGTTAGGGGCAAAGACAAAATAAAACGAGTCTGTGTCACTTCGCGAAGTGTAATAACCTTCTTTGCTGGCAGAAACTGTGAGGGTTGCACCACGCTTTCCATTTAATGAAAACAATCCATCTGCATCGCTTAAAGTTGATGAAGTGCGTGTCCAATCTGGAGCCGTAAGGTCATCCCATCTAAATGCAATGCTTGCCCCGGACACGGCATTGCTATTCTCGTCAATTACTTTGCCGTAGAAGTCAATCGGCTTTTGCAACATTTGCTCAGCAATGGGTGTTCGCGAGTTTGTATCTATTCCAAGTGCCCGGAAAAAATCCTTACCGTCTCGTTGAGATTGAGACTTTATTGGATTCCTCTCGGCGCTGGCCTGTCCGGCTTGCGGGCCTTTCAAAACAACCGTTTGATTGGTGGCTGTTTGTTCAATCTCTGCTTGCTTGACTTCAAGCTGACTAAGTGGCTTGCGTAATAGCAACCAAAAGCAAACTGCCAGAACGAGACCACAAATAATTAAAAGACTTTTTCTCATGGCTTAATGGTGTTGAGGATTTGTGCGTAGTAAGGGAGACAGGTTTGAATTGGCCGCGTCCATTCGGCACTATGTTCAGCAGTGCCGGTGGTAAATCCAAATTGTGTATGAAGGTCAATCTCTGAATTGATAATTCCTGCGGTATCTTGCCGACCGACGGCCTGCGTTCTGGAACGCGAAATCATAGCGCGCGATTCCTGCGGGTCAGTGACAAGAACAGATGAAAACAATCCAGAAAACATTCCATTGTTCCATCCATTCGCTCCATCGTATGAATAATATGACGCGAGTTGGGAAACCAAATGGTTGGCATACTCGTTCGGTTTGCCTGCTGACTGGTCCACGTTCCATATATTCAAAACGGAATCCTGGAAATTATAGTAACTAACTATTCTCCCGGTCATGTTGGTATAAACACCGTGGTAGCCCATTGGCTGCCATTCTGGTGTGGGCACCAAGCCTTCCGCTACTGTTAAAAGTGAATACGTTGCCGCATTCACATCGTAACTGCTGGCAGGCATCGCGCCTTGTGTCAAAATGTAGGTGTCAAAGGGCGCACCTTGTTCAATGGCTTCACCCATGATGGCGTTGCCCTGACTGTGAGCTAAAACATTTAGCGGATAATCAGGAAACCGGGTTCTTAGCTGACTTAAATAATTCTTCAACGCCGTGGCCGCTTTGTAAGATTTGATTTCACTATTGTTGAAAATGGACGTGTTTTCACTGATGCCGTTCCAAAGTGTGATGGGTTCGCACGGCCATTTTACCGTCATAAACTTTCCATGATACCCTGCCCAATAAAGACGTTTGAAGACGGTATCGCTTTGAATAAGCCAATCGTCGTTTGCCACATTAAATCCATGCACCAAAACAATAAGATTGGTGTCGCTACCCAAGGCAGAGGATGTTGATTGTTGCACCAGTTGAACACCACTTGTCCAATTGCTGATGACGCCGCTTATATTGTTCGTGATAATTGAGCGTTCGTAGTATTCCTTTACATCGTGCAAGTCCAACCATGTGCCAACTTGTGCAATTGTGTTACCGTTTTGGGTAATAGTCATTACCAACTGCCCGGAGCCAACGCCAGCACCTTCAAATAAAAAGTATTTATTTCCAGCATTGGTGAACCACGAACCGGGTAACGTGAGCGCCATATTGGTAGTGACGCGATACTTAGTGTAATAGGCGCTAGAAATCTGTTGCCACGCCGTATTAGTCTGCGTCAAATAGCCATTGCCGCCATTAGTTTCACATGACTGTATTAAATTGATGGCGGGGCCACCACTGACATTTGCCCAACTCATTGTTACTTGATAGCCACTATTAGTAAGCGCAGGCACGCCACAAATCCACAACCGCGAATAGTCTTCCAAATCGCGGATTGAACGTGGTGCATAGTATTGATAATCCCAATAATAACCGGGATTTACAGGTTGAACAACTTTGTCGAAGCCGGGGTCGTTTGCATACGTCGCCCAATCGCAGTCATTATTTATCCAGAATTCCATAGGGTTGGCCTGTGACGTGGTGTCGGGGCCGGTAAAGCTGGCGTCCATCGTGCCGTCATGGTTTTTATCTAACACCATTGATACCGAATAAACCATGCAAGTGCCGCGTTCGCCAGTATCAATGTCAGGCATCGTCACCAAGGCCGCTTGCCCAGGTTCAGTGGCAAGGAACGCACCATAAGGTGAAAGTATTCCTGTTTGTGTTGTAGTAGGAACCCCATTGGTGTCTACCTTGTATGCTTTGTCGAAATACTGGCCGAGGTAGGCAAATGTATTTGGGTTGCCATTTTGCACAGCCATTTTTGCGTAGCCAGCTATTTGAGTTCCCGAGCCTACCGCCGCAATGAAAAGTTGGCTTTTACTACTGGTCGAGAAATACTGACTGCCCGGAAGCCAAGGTTCAACGTATCGTGTAATGGCATCATTCCAGACTGGAATAGGACTCCAGAAATCATATTCCACGGTCTGCAATTGTGGTTGTGCTGTTTGGGCGTAAAGCGTCGGCATATTGCCATAAGCATTATCTGGCAACGTGTAACTATTGCCCGCTAAAATGTCATGCAATACAAGGCCAGAATCGGACGCGATTGCGAGCCTTTCTTTTAGGAAAGGCAAACCAAAATAATTCTTTGTGTTTGCCACTAAAGTGTAAGTTTCGTCGTAATCCCCTGAATTGATGATGCCGTTTTCAAAATAGCGTGCGTATAAGCTACCGTAACTGCTATCCACTGGAATAGTGCATAAAAAGGCCGTGTCACTCGACGCCAGCAAAGGTGTAACAGTTGTCCAGTTCGTGTGAAAATACCATTGCGGAGGGCTTGCCAGTTGCAAATCTGTGTCGCCGGTGTTGTTCCATCCATTATACACATCCCAATAACCCACCCCCGTAGTAATGATACCCGAACCGCTATCGGTGTTGGCCGTGTTAAAAACGAAATTCTCATACAATGCGTTTTCAACGAACGGCAACGAAGAATCCAACAATGTGCCGTTGAAAGCGTAATAGTCGTATGGGTTGAGGTAATTTGTATCTGTAATTACGTCTGTGACGTGAAACAAGCTGGATTCGACATAATTGGTCGGCGGATAATAAACCTCTTGAAGATAATTGTAAGTCGCATTGCCCCCGGCAAGATAGTAGAACTTAAACGGCTTATCTATTCCAGCCGCCCTCAGTTTGAAGATGAGGTTTTGTTTTAGTTGAACCCGCCCATCGTAAAACGGAGCCGTAATGGAATTGGCGGTAGCACCACCGTATGTATAATCGTTGTAATCGTAACCTAGATAAACCGTCGCGCTTAAACTGCCATCCGCACCGACAGCCTGCCCAACCCAAAAGTAGGCGTCTTGGTTTGGTGTTCCTACATTTGGAATTATTGCGCTACCATTGGTGAAACTGCTAATTGGAACTGTAAAGTTCGTGACGAAAATAGTTCCTACCCCCCAATTCAAGGCGTCCTCATCCATTTCCGTGAGACGGATGCCCGTTGTGTTAGCAGGCATGGCTTGCACAGTCAGAACCGGCGCACTTTGAGGGCCGGGCGAAAGGCTTCCCGCGAACGACGGGGCTTCCAATGGGACTGCTCCGCTTACTGCGGAGTTTCCAGCGGAATAGTGTGCTTGGATGGTGTAGGTAGTCGGGATAGTGCCAAGCGACCAAGGGTCTGGCTGTTTGGAACTGACATTCAGTGTTGTCGCGGACGTGTTTGCCGAAACATTAAAGGTATAGCCGTCCGAATCAGTAACGGTATAACCTGTTACCTGTCCAGCCGAAGGTGCCCAGCTAATGTTTGCGGTGCCATTGTTGGCGTTGTAATTAACCGTCATGCCCTTTGGCGCGGCAGGCGTGTAAAACACATTTGGATTCATCCCGTTCTGGAATTTGTCCCAATTACTAAAACCGTCCCCCGCAGGATTGGCGTAAGGGTCAACGCCGGTAGTTCCGAAGTATTGAAGTTGCCACCAGTCCGGCAATCCGCTTCCGTTGCTACTGGCCCACGAACGCAAACGGAAAAAACAATTGTGAGTTAAACTCACGGACATCAGGGGAAGCGGCGTCCAGTTTGTCGTGTCCGAACCGTAAATAAATAATCCGGTGGAACCCCAATTTGTCGTGGATAAATCCACATTGGTTAAAATCTCATACGAGACATACGCGATTGTATTCGACGCAATGCCTGTAACAGTGCCGGAAGCCATGTTCCATTGGGCAATCCAAAGATTCGTGCCGTAATCGGGAATGGCGAAACTTGCGCCGTAAGGCGAAAAAGAGTTGGTGCCGCTGTCCCCATCCGGCGAGGGAAAATCCAATCCCATTGCCTGCATGGATGCCCGCATTTGCCGGTTTGCCGTCGTTGTTTGAACTTGCGTAATCAGAGCTACCAAAGACGTTGCCTGTGCTTCCAAGGCGGAAGTAACCGCGCTGGCCGTGCTTGCAGATTGCAGACCAGACATACGCGAATTTGCCGCGACCGCTACCTGCCCATAAGTTTGGTCAACCAAAAATTGTCCGTCTGCCATCTGATAAATCGGTGCGTTCAAATCTTGCGGCAGGCACGGTGCCGGGACATAAGCTCCGCCCGGCAAAGCCCACCAGAAGCAAAAACCTCCGCTCTGGGGCAGTTGCACTTGGTCGGGCGAGAGCAATGGCAATCCCTGCGCCTCTGCCGTAATCTGGACGATGGAATCAGGCACCGCCGTTTGAACCGGCGCGAGGTCATTATTGAAACTGCCAACCAAGGACGTTTGCAAGACCGTTTGCGCGGAGAGCAGGTTAGGCGAGAAAACGATGCTCGCCGCCAAAAGAATTATGCCGATTGTTTTCATGTTGTTTCAGTTTGTGAACTGCCCGTAGTATGTTGTTAATTTTCGCCCTTCGCTCGAAATTGCCAAGATTATTCTGGCACCCTTCCCACACATTTCTTGCCTTTGCAAAAACAAGAAAAGTGTATGCCCTGCTTGGCATTTCCGACGCGGCGGACAGGGGAGATTTCTAAATAAACGACCACAGCGCAAGAACAAATTACGCAGTAAGGCTCGGAATGGAAAATGTGGCGACTGCTACGTTTAGTAGCATCAAGAAAAGCATCGCAAAACTAAACGTCATCGGCGCGCAAGTGCGAAGACTTCGTGAGCAGAAAGGATGGACGCAGGAACAGTTGGCCGTGAAACTGCAACTGGCCGGATGGGACACCAGTCAGGATTCAGTGTCCAGACTGGAAAACCACGACCGCCGAATCCCTGATTTAGAACTGTTTGTGCTTGCCGAGGTGTTGGACGCCAAGTTCGAGGATTTTTTTCCAGAAGATTTACGGGGAAAAATCAAAGCCCTTTGGCCGCTCTACCGTATCAAACTTTCACGCGGACAGCTTCCGCCGATGCCAAAGTAAGCCGGTGATGAAATTGGCAGGGGAGCAGGCAACAGAGGGACACTACTATTATTCATTACGTTCGCTACATATGCTTGGTGAGGAGAGAGGACGCCACCTTTACGCGCCAACCCCGTCCGCCTCTTTTAGCACCGCCTTGATGCTGTCTTTCCACCGAATTTTGCCCCGGCCTTTCATGTCGGCCACCAGTTGAAGAATTTCCCCGTCCGTTTGCCGCAACCGGATTTTTTCCACTTCATCGGCGAAGGTTGGAACGTGAGCATTTTGCTTCATGGGAATCCGTTGCATCTTTCCAATCCAAATGGATTCCGACGCAAACGGCTCGACTGCGGCCACCAGCTCGCAAATGCCCGCCCGGTCATCCAGCATTGGCTCAATGCTGACACTCGTTTGAAAGCCCCGTTCAAATGCGTGCCGCAACGCCGCGATGCGTTCCAGCGGCGACGGCGCACCCGGCTCCCAAAACGCGCATTGCTCCGGTTTTAGCGAGCCGATGGAAAAGCGGAACAGGATTTTGGCTTTGCTATCCGCGAGTTCCTTGCACAGTGACTTGACCACCGACAAATGCGGTTTGGAAACTATCAGCACTTCGTTTTTCAGCAGGAGGTTTTTTATCGTCGCCAATGACTGTGGCAAAAAACTCGGCGTGATGTCGTGGCTCGTTGGAAACATCACCACGCCCAACGGCTTAACCTCACGCCCCAATCCTGTCCGATTCGGATTCAGTTTTTGTTTCTGCCATTCGCCCGGTATGCGGAAGCGTGCGCCGGACTTGAACCGGCAGGCTTGGGATTTTGCAAAACAATACAAGCACCCATGTTCACAGCCCCGGCAAATGTTGTAGGATATGTCCGACCATTCCTTTGTGCCTTTGCCATCCCGGTTCACGGTGAATCTCGATTTCATAATTTTGTCGCGTCGAAAAGCGTGAGGTTGTCGCCAGCGCCGCCTGCATTGGCCGCGCCCTTCTTGGACGAAGAAGCCGGAGGAACAACGTTCCCAGAGGGACAAAGATTGGTGACACCAACCCCTAGTTTGTAAAGTGATTTAGCGTAAATGCCATGCGTATTTATGATGCTTTGCCCGGCATTGAAAATTTCTTGCGCCGTGGAGACAGCCAGCGGAAAAGTTTCCTGCCGGGTGTAACCGTCCGGGTGTTTATGACAGGCCACGACGAAAACCGTGAAGGCCACCAGCTTTTTTGTCTTCAATTCAGAGGCGATGTAATGCGCCTGTGCCAGCAAAATGCTGTCCAACACCTTTGAATTTGATTCGTTTTTTGGAAAAGTATGTTCCTTGCTGATGCTTTTTGGCAGGCCGCGTGGTTGCACTGGTCGCGGGTCAATCCCGTTAGCCAGGTCTTTCAGCTTTGAACCCAAACTATTGCCGACGACGGCAGACAGGTTGCCGGTGTAGTTTCGGATGTCTTGCGCCGTCTTGATTCCAGCGTCATTCAACTGCGCTTCTTTCACTTCGCCCACGCCATACAAATCTTTCACCGGCACCGCGCTTAATTCGGCAACTTTCGTAGATTCCAAAATGATGCCCAACCCGTTCGGTTTATTTTTGTCGCTCGCCATTTTCGCCAGCATTTTATTGGCCGCGATGCCAATGGTGCAGGTCAGATTCACATTCTTCAAAATTTCCTGCTTCATTTTCATCGCGTAAGGCAAAGCCATCCGCAAGGCGTCATCATCCGTGGCGGCGGAGCAATAGGCCGTGAGGTCAATATAGATTTCATCCAACGCGACGGGTTCGAGAATAGCTTGCGGCCCGGCCACGGTCGCCACGATTTGCTGTATTGTGGCGGAAATCGTCTTGTAGTGATTTATGCGCGGCGCGATGAATTGCCCATGCGGACATAATTTCTTCGCCGTGGACATCGGCATACTCGAATAAATTCCAAATACCCGCGCCGGTCGGCTCGCCGTGGTAACGATTGAGCGGGGCGGTGGACTGCCGACAATGACCGGCAGACCTTTCAAAGCCGGATTGTCGCGCTCCTCGATGGAGGCGAAATAAGCGTCCATGTCGAGCAGGAGAATGACCCGGCAGGTTGAGCTTGTGGGCGGAGTGGAAACAATGTTTGTGCTCATGGTGTAATTTGAAACCCGCGAAGTATAAGCAAGAATTAAGCCACAAAACCAGTGGCGGATTGCCTTGTTTTTCTTGAGATTCAAGAACACAGCCGCCACCACTGGCTTTGTTCAGGACACTGGCAATTAATTCCCAAGACACGCCCCGTCGCCAAGACTTCACGACTTCAATTCCCCCGTTCTACGGACGCCGCCTTGAAGCTCGTCAAGACTTGGCTCCCCCGACCGGAGCAGACTCGGCCGTTTGTAACCGCTTCACTTCCGCCCGGCTTCGTTACACGGCAACAAGCGGACGAGACTGCCGGGAGAACCCCCAACACGACGCGATTCAATTCCTGTAAAATCCTTGAATCGCTGATTTAGGCTCCGCTGTGGCCGTTAATAATTGACGCGGCCACGTTTCCCCCCTACGCGCACCGCTGGCTAAGTGCGCTCCGCCCCGTTGACCAAAATCGCGCCAGTCACCGCTCCGTTCACAAAATTCACTCGCTCCCCAGCCTCGTCCCTGCGTCGGGTCCCCTGCCTGTCACGCTTTTAGAAATTTGCCTTTTAGTGTTGGTGTTGGGGGTGCGTGCAAAACGCAGAGCATCCGACCGACAATAAAATAGAAAGTTCAGTTATGTTCAGTTCATCATTCAATACCACAAAACAAAACCGCTCAGAACTCAGCGACGAATCGCTTGCCGTGCAAGCCCCGTCCGTGTTCGCAGAGCAGGCCGTGCAGGGCGTTAGCGACCGTTACACGTTCATCCCGACCAGCAAAATCGTTACCCGTATGCGCGCCGAAGGCTGGGCACCAGTTGACGCCCGCGAGCAGGCCGTGCGACTTGAAAACCGCATCGGCTTTCAGAAACACATGATTCGTTTCCAGCACCGCGCCCAGATTGGCCGGGGCGGTGAATACGTTGCCGAAATCGCGCTGGTGAACAGCCACGACCGGAGCAGTGCCTATCAGCTACACGCCGCCTTGTATCGTTTGGTTTGCGGGAATGGCCTAATGGTTTCAGACACCACGTTTGAACATATTTCCGTGAGGCACAGCGGAGGCGAATCAGACGAAATCATTGCCGCCAGTTTCAAACTTTTGGCGACCGTCCCACAGTTGACAGAACACGTTGAATCATTCCGCGCCCGCCAGTTGAACGACACCGAGGCGAAGGCGTTTGCAGAAGCGGCCATCATGCTCCGCTGGGATGCTGTCCAAAACGCACCCGTCAGCGCCGAGAAAGTTTTGGAATCCCGCCGTTACGAGGACAAGGGCAATAATTTGTGGCAGGTCTATAATCGCGTGCAGGAAAACTTATTGCGCGGTGGACAGAAAGATTATTCCCGCCGCCGTGGTAATGGCACCCGCCACACCCGCACCCGTCCGGTTTCAGGCTTGGCCGAGGACATCCGGTTGAACAAGAGTCTTTGGCATCTTGCCGAAGCTCTGCGGAGTGGAAATTTGCCCGCCGTGGTAAGCGTGCAGAACTGACAGAACGGGGCGGGGTCGAAAGGCTCCGCCCCTTTTTTGTGGGTAAGTGACTTCTTCCCCACGCCCCATCCACCAAAGGGCAAGCCCTCTGGACTCGCTCAAATCCAAATTGGTCAGGCTTCCTATCGTCAGCAAAATCAAAGCAACAGACTTCGGCGACTCTGCGAGGCTAGAGTTTTTTGGTTGGTGTTTTGACATGGCGCGTTTTTTTCAGGCCGACGCCGTTCCATTGCTCACCGTAGCCCGCTTGCGGCTCCGACATCTTTTTCAAGGTTTTTATTCCCGTTATCACGAGGCGATTTTTTCCCAGCGACGAAGGGCATGGGTCACGCCAGCGAGACGGCTATCAGGTAACGCCGAAACTTTCGCTGTCATGCCCCATGCACGCTGGGAAAAAACCGAGGTCAGTTCAAAAAATGTCTGCGCGATTGGTGAAGCAAGCGGCATACGGCGAGACACGGACGGCGATTATCAAAAAAAAGCTTTATGCAAAAAAATATTTCTAATGAAGCAGCGGCTCCAGCAAACGCCAGCCAGCTATTATCAGTTAAGGCGATGGCAAAATTTATTGTCATTTCGTTTCAAGCACGCGAGCAGGTAGTAGCGTTTCCGTTCGAGATTCAACACGCGGCCATGCTTGCCAAGATGCAACGGACACATGGCAATGTGCAGGCCATCAGCGCAGGTTTCTTTTTGGGTGACGTTGAGAAACTATGGGCAGGGGGTGAAAGCACTTCGTTGGAATTGCCCGCCCGTCCGATGGACGTTGAACTTGTCCGCGCGTTTCTTACCAGCCCCACCCCGGAATTTAACTTCATCGCGGGAGGTGTCCAATGAGTGCCACTTGCAAACGCGCCAAGCGTCGTTTCAGCGACCCAAACCAACCGGAATTTTTCGGCATCATCTGGCAGGATTTGCACCACCCGTTTCGTCTCCGGGCCGGGGATGTTATCCGCTATGAGAACCGGCTTTGCCGGGTTATTCGCGTGAACGAATGCGCGGCAGTCGTCACCATGAATCGCCCGACGAGGGAATTTAAGACCCGCTTTGACAAGCCCGTTCGATTCACCCCGCCACCGTCCATTTTCCGAATTTCCAACAACTCCGAAACCGAAATCCTTAACCGCAAATAAATCACACCATGAATACGAACCAAAACGAATCGCCATTTGGCGGAGTCATCTATGCCTACACCCGCAAGCAGGCCATCGCCGACGGGGTGCAAGTTGAAGTCACCGCGACCGCGCAGGAAGCCGGAATCAAATTTCCAGTGTTTCTCACGCGCGGAGTCTTTGACGCTTACGTTGCCGTCCCGCCGAACGTGACGGGACAGGACGAGGCCGGACGACTTTGGGATGTCGTCTGGATGCTCCGCTTTGCCGTTCAGCGCAGTCGCCCAGGGTGCGACCGCATCCCCGTTGCGCTCTATGTTCGCAACGACAACCGCGCGGCCAAGCTGGTAAAGCTAATTGCCACTTGCGGCGCGCTCGACATGGACGACCCGCAACCGGCCATCACCATCATGTTACCAGACGAGGATTGACCACCTTGAAGCCGCTCCCGGACTCCGCGCCGGGGGCGGTTTCGCCGTCGTGCCGTTCCCTTTCACCAAGCATATGTGACGAACGTAATGAATTTATTGGCTTCCGTTCCAAAGGGCGCACCCTTTGGAATCCGCAATCATCCGGCCACCGGCTGGCTCTTGGCCGGGATTTCATCGGCGGCGTTCACCATTTCATCCAACAGCTTTTTGAAATCTTTGAGGCCGGGAGCAGGGATGATAATGGTGTTACGTTTGCCGCCAACTTCTTCGGTGATGCGTAGCAGGCGACCACGCGGGTTTTCCTTTAACGACAGGAAAAACGTCTTGCGCTCAATTTGAATTTCACTGGTCAGAAGCGTGTCTTCCGGGGGGCGGGGCGGGTGCGGTGCGTATGGCTGGTGATAGGGTTGCCCGTAAGACGGGCGATGGAATGGCCGTTCGTGCGAGGTCAGCATAAATGCGTGCAAGGTTGATTAAAACATTACATCCGACCCGACGAGCTACCGCTAATCCCGATATTATCATCCTCTGTATCACGCCCGCATTTTGGACAGCGTTTAGAACCGTCAGGCTTGAGCAAAGCAATCTGCGGCGGGAACGTGCATTGACATAGCGTGTAGCCGAGGTCTTGAGCCGCGCGTGATTCGGCGAGCCGTAATTGTTGCTCCGCTTCCGCAAGCGCAACTTCCGCCGCCCTTCTCTTTGGCGAATCCGCAACTAAATCGTTGGCTTCTTTCGCCAACCCAACGGCGTTTTTTAGAAGCGTGATTGCCGCCGAAAATGTTTCAATGCCCATAAAATTTTGTTCGCTCGACCCGCCAAAAGTGCGCTCGCCTCCTGTTTATTTCAAGCATTAAAACGACCAGCTTGAAAGCTGGGGATGATTCGGCGCGGCAATGAGTGCGGCCAAAATGGCCTTTGCCGTTAAGACATACCACCATTCGGCGTGTCCTTACCAGCTTCCGTTGGTTTGACCTCATCCGGCAACAATGCCGCGTGTGCTGGCACTGGTTTTTTGAACCAGTGCCGAATGACATGGTTCAGAAACCATCATACGGTCGGCGGGCAGTCGCTTAACCACCCCCATTTTCTAGGAAATCCACTTGCTACCCAAAATGCAAAATGCTACCAGAATCAATGCTAACCCTGTCAAAAACGGGGGTAAATTCAAATTTGGAAGTGGGTTGAAAAACGGTTAAAAACCCTATGAATCCACAATGTTTGAACGGCTGTCATTTCAGGTGGGATAATCCGCTTACAAGAACCGATTGAATTAGCAAACCAGCGCCTTCAGCCACTCGGCCATCTCTCCAAACCATTGATTCTATTGCTAATTTGTGCGCTTGCTGAAACCGCACATTTTGCTTTTGCATACCGTAGAGCATTGGGATTTTTACAAACTCCAGCAACACTAAAACGGCGGCTACAATAAGGAGCCGAAAACTAACCACAATCAGCGCGGACAGCAAGTGGGAAACTTACCATAATCACGCCGGTCTGAAGCGCTACATCCCAAACGGCGTTTTTCAAGCCCGCATTAAAATCATCGTCAAAATTAATTTGGTCAGCTTGGAGACTGACGTAAAATCGACGGCTGTTGACCGGCTGGCGGCAAAACGGGCAGAACTTCGTAAGCCGAAGGTTGCCGGCGACACATTCGCCGACGGTCGCATGAAGTTCGACGTCTCCACCGATACGCGGCGTGACTGGGCCGAAATATTCCGTGTTTATGCCGCCGCTGCGCGCAGTGCATGCTGCGTTCATGGCCAGCCCTTGGCGCGTTGCTTTTAAATTTGAATATCCCACGCGCGTCATCGGCCGACGGCGCAAACCCTGGCTGTGCCCGAACGAAGCCGAGCGCGAAGGGGATGTGGCGAACGTGGTTTATTCCGGCGGCAGCCTGCGCACAGGTCGCGACGTGATCTTCCCCTACGCGATGAGCGATGCTGTCATCCGCTTTGCCACCGTGCTGATGGATGAACTGGCGGCCAGGATAGAGTGAAACCTTGCGGTAGGGTTACACCCCATAGCTGCGTTAGGCGAGCTGGATTATTATCCCCTTATGAATTGCATGAAATTCTGCAGCTGGTTCAACGCCGCCGGACTCGGCATATGCGCGGTGTTGCTCGGCACACTGACCGGGTGTGCTAGTCACGGTAGCTGGTCGCGCACCTGGGATGTCCCGCCGCCCATGGCGGATAAGGGGTTTGCCGTGAAAGATGATTACGTTTATTACCCACAATATGAATGTTACTACAGCCTCACCCGGCACTTATATGCCAACCGCGATGGCCGCGATTGGATTTCCCATCCTAATCCAAGCGGCGTCTCGGTGAACGCGCTGCTGGATTCACCATCTGTAATAATGAATTTTCACGATTCTCCGGCACTACATAACGCCGACGTGGTCCGGCAATACCCTAAAGACTGGAAGCCATCCGGCGGCAATCTAAGCCAAAACCGGTAAGTCGCCCAGCCGGATGATATTTGGAAAGATAACCCGGCCAACCCCACCCCATCACCAAAAGGAAAATCATGTTAGGACCTGTTTTATTAGTTGTGCTAGTACTGCTGCTGCTCGGCACCCTGCCCACGTGGCCACACAGCAAGACTTGGGGATATTACCCGAGCGGCGGAATCGGCGTGCTCCTGGTCATCCTCGTGGTCCTCTTGTTGCTAGGCCGGATTTGAACTTAAACTATCACCCAAACCATACGAAAGACCCATTATGTTACAAAGCATCAAAGAACTTTACGGTGAAAAACTCGGCGCGCTGGATGGTGAGATCGGTCAGGTGAAAGATTTTTATTTTGATGACCAGAGCTGGGTGGTGCGCTATGTCGTGGCGGAAACCGGCACTTGGCTGACGAGCCGGTTGGTGCTGCTCTCCCCGCTGGCGATCGGCAGCCTTTATCAGGATGGCCGAGCCATGCTGGTCAATCTCACCCGGAAACAGATTGAGTCCAGCCCGGCAATTGACAAACACCAGCCGGTGTCGCGCCAATACGAGGAAGAATACCATCGCTATTATGGCTGGCCTTATTACTGGGAAGGCGACGGCTTGTGGGGTGGCATGAGGGGCTTTCCCGTCCTGGAAACTCCGCTCAAGTTTTCCGCCGGGGAACCACCAGCCGCGGCCGGCCCCAAGGCAAAGCGCGCCGATGCGCACCTGCGCAGTTCCCAAGCGGTGACCGGTTATCATCTTCAGACCAGCGATGGCGTCATTGTCGGCCATGTCAGCGACTTTCTGATGGATGATGAAAGCTGGGCCATCAACCAACTGATTGTCAAAATCGGCCACCGGTTCACGGGCAAAGAGGTGCAGCTATCGACCAGTCAGATAGACCGGATTAGTTATGAGGATTCCACCGTGTTCGCGCGACTCACCAAGATGGCCATTGAGAAAAGTCCCGAACACCGGCTGGTTCCCAACGGTGCCGCCATCCCCGCCGCGCCGGCGCTGGCATTGTGAAACATAATAAATATCCGCAGCCTCAGTCCCCAAAATCGGCGGATGCTTCGAATCCAATCGAAATGGGTTTCACGGCCGCACCGGATGAAGTGGCCCGGAAAGCTTACTTCAGCTATGTGAATCAAGGTTCGCTGCCCGGCCACGAGGTGCAGCACTGGCTCAAGGCGGAGGCGGATCTGATCGCGGAACGCAATCAGACACGCGTTCACGGTTTTCACAACCGCACCTAATATATTTTTCCAAATCAACCAATAATAAAACGAAAATCACAACCATGAAAACTTTGAACAGCACCTGCGCGGAAGCGCCGAAGATGTATGAAACCGAAAACGACATTTCCAAGGACCGCCGGGTGGAACTAAACGAACTGCTGAACCAGCGGCTGGCATCGGCCGTGGATTTGCAGCTGCAGATGAAGCAGGCGCATTGGAACGTGAAAGGACCGAGCTTCATCGGCCTGCACGAGTTGTTCGACAAAGTGGCCGAGGCGGTGGAAGGCTATGTGGATCAGATCGCCGAACGGGTGGTGCAGCTTGGCGGCGTGGCGGAGGGCACGGTGCGCATGGCGGCAGCGCGCACGCGGCTCACGGAATATTCGCCGGAGATTTCCGAGGGCATGGCGCATGTGGAAGGCGTAGCCCGCGGGCTGTCCACCTTCGGCCAGGAGGCTCGCAATACGATCAATGAGGCGGAAGAACTGGATGACGCCGACACGGCGGATATGTTCACGGAGATTTCGCGCGGGATTGACAAGTGGCTTTGGTTTGTGGAAGCCCATTCACAGGCGGCAAAATAGGAATTCGGTGGCACAGCTTTTAGGCGCGAGGAATTCAAATCGATAGATGACAAGAGGAGACTCAAATTACTTTTTATTTGAGCCTGATCATCCCGGCTCCAATAACGGAGCCCACGAAATTCACGCCCGGAAGCCTAGCAAACTGCAGAAATTTCCAGCCGGTTGGGTCTTTTCAAAACAGGCGTTGCAAGCCGTGTGAATGCCGGTCGCGCCGGTTTTTGCGTAACAGGGAAAACTATTCCATAAGAAACCCAAACCCAAGCTCAGCCTGAGCCTCGCGCTGATTATGCGCCATTGCCATTAGCGCTCGTTTGGCTCGTTTTGCTGGGCGCGGAATGTCTGCCAGAAGGTGCCGACCAGGCCCGCGCCTTTCAGAAGGGTCCGCCACCACGAAGGTTTTTCCGCGGTGGGCTCGGCTTTTTTACGCCGGCAAGACGCCAGGCCAGCCACCAGCATGGCCGTCGCTGACGCCATTGAGCGGATGGTTTTGACTTGGTCGGCCAACGAATGAACTTCAGCCCGCATCACCTGCCATTCCTGGACGAGCTGCGCGCGATTGAGTTCGCTTTCGGCAAGCAGCAGTTGTTTGCGGGAGGCGAGCGAGTTCACGCGAGGATTCTTTCCAAACATGCACGGTCCTTTCGGAGTTGGTCAAGCGTGGCGGAGAGCGTCTGCCAGTTGCGCATGACGCCAGTGAGCCGCCGGTAAAGGTAAAGGCCAGTGAGCGCGTAAAGTCCGGTCAGGATCAGCAGCACCGCCATCGGCGACCAAGTCCACAGCCAAACCGCGATGGCCGCCGTCAGCGTCAAACCCGCGAGCAGGCCGAACACCGCCACGCCCAGTGCCAGCAGAAAGGCATGCAGGAGACGTTCGCGTTCCTCCTGCACTTCCACCGTCAACAGTTCAAGCCGGTTCTCGCCGATGGTCAGCAGCCGGCGCGCGAATGTTTTCGAGGTCGTGGCCAGTTGCCGGAGGCTGACGGTGGATGATTCCATGGCGGGATCAGTCGCTGTGGCGGGAGCAGCGGCGGGCGAGGAGAAAGCCGAGCACCGCCCCGACGCCGACGCCGATGGCGATGGCTTGATAAGGATTCTCGCGGATGGTCTGGTCGGCGGCTTTGGCACCGGCGACCGCCTTGTCGCGGACGCAGCCGCCGATTTCCTTGGCGCGATCGAGCGCGGCGGCGAGGCGTTTGCGGGCGTCGCCGACTTTTTCGCCGGCCACATCGGCGGTGGCGGCCATCAAAGCGCGGGCATCTTGGGCCAGTTGTCCGAGGTCATCGGTGACGGCTTGGGTTTCTTTATTCATATTTTCTTTTTTTGGTTGGTTGCATTTTTTAACGGTAAATTGGTTTCGGCGGTGAGATGATCCCCCGCAACGGTGTCGCTAAACCGGTCGTTCTTCAGCGGCAGATTTTCCGCGTCGGCGAGATGCGCGGCAGCCGGCGAAACGGCCACGTGCAAAATCGAATTCCGGCCGCCGAACGGATTGGCCACGGATTCGGTGGCACGCGGATCCGGCATCCATTGACCGTCCACTACGAGGCAGTATTCGTAGGAGCCGGGAGCGAGCGAGGTTTCCTTCCACCAGTTGCCTACGCCGGAGGAATGCAGCGTCTTGGCTTCGGGCTGCCAGTGGTTAAACGATCCCGCGAGACAGACGGTTTTGGCGGTCGGACTCGTAAACTCAAAACGGACGGGCACCAGTTTAAGGCCGGCGTTCGGGGCGTTGTCGTGGTTGTGATTGTGTTTCATGGCAAAGGCTTCAGCGGGGCGGTTAACTTTCAGTTGGTAAATAGCTTTTCAATTCAGGCGGTCATCATGCACCCGAAGTTCGTGCCCGCGCCATGGGGTGTTACCCTACCTGGACATTCTGCACATTTCACCCGGACCGACTGCCGCACGGTCATGGCGTTTCAAAATTAAAACCAAGGTTTCTCCCAGTGGCGGCAAGGAACGCCCTAGTCGCGGGTAAACCGCATCGGCCGTAACCCTAAGCATGCACACAATTCCTCAACTGTCATCAGGCCGCGCCCGCATGGCTCGGCACTGGACTTTGCCGCGTCTCGGACTTCCCAGAATCATGGGAAGCATTCTGTTTTTCGCGTTGGCCATCCATGGTTTTCCCGCTTTCAGCGCCACCCTCCCGGCCACCAATAGCGTCCACTTGGCGTGGAGTCCAAGCCCGAATACCAATGTAGTTGGCTACAACATTTACTACGGTGGGGTGAGCGGCAACTACACCAACAAAATTAATGCCGGCAATGGGACGAATGTCACCATTTCCGGCCTCATGGCCGGGGCAACATATTATTTCGCGGCCACGGCCTATGACGCCCAAAGCAATGAGAGCGTTTTTTCGTCTGAAATCAGCTATCTGGTGCTGTCCAATCTGGCCAGCGTGAAGATCCGCAGCGGTCTGGCCGGACAATTTATTCTGACCGTGACCGGGGCGACCGGCCAGACGTATGAAGTGCTGGCCTCAACGGATTTAACGGTATGGACCGTCATCGGCACCGTGACGCCGGGCAACGGCGGCTCGCTGGCGTTCACCGACACAAACGCGGCAAATTTCCCGCAGCGCTTTTATCGCACCCAAGCAACCCCCTGACCCGTTTACCGGAAAAATAATTATGAAACTTAAAATTCAATTCAGCGAGGAAATCTGTTTTACCGTGCCGAACCATAAAGCCCTCCCGACGCGGATGGTGAAGCTGTTTGGCAACCGGTTATCGTTACGGTCGCTGGCCCGGGCCGAACGACCGAAGCCGTGGAAACGCCACGTTGACTAACGGAAGTTCCACCCAGCGCTAACTGGGAGCGGACTTTTCATCGGGAATCAAGCCGGCGCGCAGGGCGAACTGTAGCGGCCGACGACAGGAGACTCTGACTTGCTATTGCGGGAATTATAATGAGCCTCCTCACGTCGGCAGCTACAAGGTTTATGGGCGGGGAGATTGATTCTTGCGTCCAGCGCGGCCACCAAGTCATCGTCGAACTGACCGTGGATGAAATCCCCAACGAGCACACCGCGTAGAAGCTGGGATGAGCTGACGCCACTTTTCATTTGCATTTTCATTGGTCCAGGCTTAAAAGTGTCGGCTTAATTCCAAATGTTGCATGAGAATCAGACTTCATGCGCTGATCATCGCGCTGGCATCGCTCATCGGGGTTCATCCAGCCGATGCCCAAGGCGCTCATTTTTTCCGGATTTCGGGCCCGGCAGCGACTACCATCACCGCAGTTCGGGCCGATGGTTCGCTGGTATGGAGCAATGCGCTAACCGGCACAAATTATACCATCCAAGCGATCGCCTCCCTGCCCGGTGGAACCAATTGGGTGGATTATGTCCAGCTTCCCGTCACCCATAACCTCAACACCAACCAAATTATTTCCTTCCACGCGCCCGCCGGGATGGGGTTGATTCCGGCGGGAACCTTCATCATCGGCGACACTCGGGATGGACAGGTTCCATATAATGATAATGCTCCCACCAATGTGACCGTCTCGGCTTTTTATATGGACGTCAATTTGGTGAGCTACGGCCAGTGGCAGTCGGTCTATAATTGGGCGATAACCAACGGTTACAGCTTCGACAATCCCGGCACGGGCAAGGCGACGAATCAGCCGGTGTATGAGGTAAACTGGTATGACTGTGTCAAATGGTGCAACGCGCGGTCGCAGCAGGCGGGGTTGACCCCGGTGTATTACACGGACCCGGCGTGGACGCAGGTTTATACCAACCTACAATTAGCGGTTAGCAATGTGAACTGGTCGGCTAATGGCTACCGTTTGCCAACGGAAGCCGAGTGGGAAAAGGCGGCGCGTGGAGGTCCAAGCGGGCGTCGGTTTCCGTGGGGCGACAGCGTCAGACCAAGCCAGGCCAACTACATCGCTTACCCTGCCGTTTATAGTTACGATGCGGCAACTTATACCGGCTACAACACCAACTACGATCGCACCGGTCTCTCCTATACCAGTCCGGTGGGTACATTTGCACCTAACGGATATGGTCTGTATGATATGGCAGGGAATGAATTCGAGTGGTGTTGGGATTGTTATTTGCGACCACCATATCCTAATGGCAGCCCCTATTTAGGTGGCGTTGATCCACGCGGACCCGACGGCCCGCCAATCGCGGGCCGGGTGATGCGCGGCGGCAGTTGGGGCGTCCACGCCGACGATTTACGCTGCGGCAGCCGCTGTCAACTTGGGCCGAGCAACCCCGGAGGCGACGTCGGGTTCCGTTGTGTTAAGGGTTATTAGTTATCCGCCTTCCCCCTTCAAGTCTTAGCATGCGCATCAGGCCAAACGCCGGCACGACGTTTGCCCCTGCCGGAAAGCGAATACTCTCAAGAAACGGTCGCGGTTGCGTCATCCGCGAGACGGGGTGGGACGCGTCACTCTGTGCGTGCCTTCGTGGTGACCAGAACACGGCTGTTCACAAGGGTACTCGTCTGGAAAGACCGACGGGCAGTGGACTGCCCGCCAGCCATTTGCCCATGCAATTGAAACAAGTTGCTGTAATCGCGCCAGAATGGGTGTCAGCCAGTGTCAATCCGGCCCCGGCCCGGTCTTGCGGCTGCCATTGGATGACAATCCGAGCGGTCATCATAGTGGCGCGCGGGGTGACGCTAACGTCCAATTATATTTCCGACCTCCTGGAGACGGATGCCGTTGCGCTGCCTTGCGGCGAGCAGCATTAGCCCCTTGCCTGCACCAGTACGCGGAAGGCGCGGCCCAGATGTTCCGGATGCGTGAGCGTCTGAAACTGCCGCGTGCGGCGGGCGTTCCATTCGGCAAAGGAATTTTCCGCGACGGCCTTTTGGAGAATACGCGTGAGAAACCGCGGCTGCGTGCAAAAATCCACGGTCTTCAATCCGCCGGACTCGCCCGCATTTTGAATGGCAGAGAAATTGACGTGCGCGGTCAAATCCTGTTCGCCCGGATTGGCCAGCAAATCGTCGGTGACATGGTGGCGATGATACGCGCGAAGCGTGCCGCGAAGGCGGGCCGGCGAAAACATTTCGTCACCAGTGAAGCCGTAGTCAAGCGCCAGCAATTTGCCGCGCGCCAAAATTCCGGCGGCGGCGCGCCACCAAGTTTCGGCGGCAGGACTGGTTTCGATGATGTAGCCATCCGGCAGCACGGCTTCCAATTGCGGATTGCGGATTGCGAATGGCGGATTCGCAATCTTCGCCCAACCAAATCCATCGCCAGCAACGGTGACGCCCCATTCAAACCATTCTTTTTTTTCCGCATCCCAGCCGTGGCGATGGACGGGAAAAGCGTCCAGCAGTTCGTTGCTGAAAATGATGCCGTTAAATTGTTGAATCGTTGAATCGTTGAATTGGGAAAGCCAGCGGACGCGGGGCGCGAAGATCTTTAACGCCGCCCGCTGCCACGTCTGGCGACGGGCGGAAGGTTCTAAAATCACATACTCAATTTCGGTAAAAAGTTTTGGCCGGTGGATTTGCAGCCAGCTCAGAATGTCCGCCGCCAGCTTGCCGTCATGCGCGCCGGCCTCGATAATCCCCCATCCGCGATCCGAAATGCGCAACCCTTCGAGCCATTCTGCAAACTGGAACGCCAGCAGTTCGCCGAACAGGCTGCCGGTGCTGACGCTGGTAATGAAATCGCCCCGGCGGCCGACATTGTCCTTTTGCGATTCATAATAGCCAGTTTCAGGACAATACAGCGCCAGCGCCATGAAGCGGGCGAAAGAAATGACGCCGCTTTTGTGGATTTCTTCGCGGATGGCGGCGGTAGGCATTTTCATTGCTTGCAGAGCGGCATGGCTTTGATTAGTGTCGCGGCCATCGAGAGGACTTATGGCCAAAATTGACGCATTTTTCAACCTGATGTTCGAGCAGCGCGCTTCCGACCTCCATATGGCGTCGGGCAACCCGCCAATGATGCGCATACACGGCGAGCTCCAGCGCGTGGACTATCCGCCGCTGGAAAGCGATTCGCTCAAGGCCATGCTCTACGAAATCGCGCCGGATTACAAAATCAAACAGTTCGAGGAAACCGGCGACGTGGACTTCGGCTACGAAATTCCGAACATCTCGCGCTTCCGCGTGAATTTTTTCAACCAGAAAAACGGCGTCAGCGCGGTGTTCCGCCAGATTCCGAGCCGCGTGCTGTCGTTCGAGGATTTTGACAAGCTGGAAGCGCCGCTACCGGCGGTGTTCAAAAAATTTGCGATGCTGCACCGCGGGCTGGTCGTGGTGACGGGGCCGACCGGTTCCGGCAAATCCACCACGCTCGCCGCCATCGTGGACTACGCCAACCGCAACCGCAAAGACCATATCATCACGGTGGAGGACCCGATTGAATTCGTCCACGAAAGCAAAAACTGCCTCGTAAACCACCGCGAAGTCGGCGTCCACACCAAGTCGTTTGCCTCGGCGCTGCGCGGGGCGCTGCGCGAAGACCCGGATATTATTCTCGTCGGCGAAATGCGCGATTTGGAAACGATCGAACTGGCAATCACGGCGGCCGCCACCGGCCATTTGGTGTTCGGTACGCTGCATACGCAGAGCGCGGCCAAGACGGTGGACCGCATCATTGACGTTTTTCCGGCGGACCAGCAGAACAAAATCCGCCAGACGCTGTCCGAGGCGCTCAAGGGAATTGTCGCGCAGACGCTGTTCAAGCGCTCGGACAAAAAAGGCCGCGTGGCCGCGTTTGAAGTTTTGGTGTTCAACACCGCCGTGGCCAACCTCGTGCGCGAAGGCAAGACGCACCAGATCCAGGGCATGATTCAAGTCGGCAAGAAATTCGGCAACCAGCAGTTGGACGACCACATCATGGAACACGTCCGCATGAAGCGCGTCACGCCGGAGGACGCCTACGACAAGGCGCTCGACAAGAAAAAATTCCGGCCGCTGCTGGCGCATCCGCCGGAGGATGACGAGGCGATGTGATTTATGCGCCGCCCTGAATTGGATCAAATTCTGTCGGCGATGCTGGCCTCGCAGCCGGAGGTTTCCGACCTGCTGTTCACCAGCGAACGCCCCCCGCAGGTGGAGGCCTACGGCGAACTCAAGCCGGTGAGACTTGAGCCGCCGATTGAGAAACTCACGCCGTTTCAGATTGAGACGATTGCGCTGAACATCATCGGCGACAATCTCTGGCAGATCGAAGACCTGCTGCGGCACGGTTCGTGCGACACCTCGTATGCCTTAAGCGACGTGGCGCGGTTCCGCGTCAATGTGTTTTCGCAGCGCGGCAATTACTCCATCGTCTGCCGCCAACTCAACACGAAGATTCCCACGCTAGAACAGTTAAAACTGCCAGCCACGCTGCTGCAAATCCCGCGCGAAAAAACCGGCCTGGTGCTCGTCACCGGCGCCACCGGTTCCGGCAAATCCACCACGCTGGCCGCCATTCTGAACGAGATCAACCGCTCCAAGGCCGTGCACGTTGTGACGCTGGAAGACCCAGTGGAATTCCTGCACCCGCACGCCAAAGCCACGTTCAACCAGCGCGAGATGGGCATTGATTTTGATTCCTATGCCAACGGCCTGCGCGCCGCGCTGCGCCAAGCACCCAAGGTGATTCTGGTCGGCGAAATGCGCGACCGCGACACGGTGAAAATCGCATTGAGCGCGGCGGAAACCGGCCATCTCGTGTTAAGCACGCTGCACACCATCAACGCCGGCGAAACCGTCAACCGCATCCTCGGCATGTTCGAGCCGGAGGAGCAGGAGCAGGTCCGCATCCGACTGGCCGATTCGCTGCGGTGGGTGGTGAGCCAGCGGCTATGCCCACGCATCAGCGGCGGACGCTATGCGCTGATTGAGATTTTGGGTTCCAACCTGCGCACGCAGGAAGCCATCCGGCTCGGCGAAAGCGAGGGCAAGACGTTTTACGAAATCATCGAGGCCAGCTACCCCTTCGGCTGGCGGCATTTTGACCACGCCTGCGAGGAAGCTTATGAACAGGGGCAGATCACCGAGGACAACGCCCTGCTCTACTGCACCAAGCGCAGCGTCGTTTCCCGGAGCATTGACAACCAAAAAAAATCGCGCGGTGAAGTCACCTCCGATGCCGGCACGCTGCGGATGCGGGTCGGCGGCCACACCGGCACCACCGGCGAGAAACCGCCGCCCCTGAAATTCAAATGAGCAACGCCTTCGATTTCGTCGGCAACGAGGACAAGCCGGCCTTGATCGCCTTCTCCACGCCCGAATGGCTGGACGAGGCCAAGACCGCCTTGCAAGAGCTGGGCTACAAGGTTCACACCGCCGCCACGCACAGCGATTTTCTGATGCGCTTCAGCCAGGTGCATTACCAGGTCGTGCTGGTGGAGGAACTGTTTGGCGCCAACACGCCGGAGGAAAACCTCACGCTCCAGGCGCTCCAGACCATGCCCATGAACCAGCGCCGCCACGCCACCGTGCTCCTCATCGGCAATTCCTTCCAGACTTTCACGCCGATGGAGGCGTTCAAGCAAAGCGTTCACGCCGTCATCAACAGTTCTGAACTCTTCCTGCTCAAGCAACTCGTGGAAAAGGCGGCGGCGGACAACAATCTTTTTCTCCAAAGCTACCGCGAAGTGCAGACCCGCATCTGGAAAAGCGGCACCCGCTCCTGACCGTGACCCGCCTTGACCAGGCCCTCGTGGAACACGGCCTTTGCGACAGCCGGGAACGCGCCAAGCGGCTTGTTCTCGCCGGTGCGGTGCGCATCAACGGCCAATCCGCCCACAAACCCAGCGACTCCGTCAAGCTTGGCGACGAACTCACGGTGGAAGCGCCGGAAAAATTCGTCAGCCGCGGCGGCCACAAGCTGGAACACGCGCTGGAACATTTTCAGCTCAACGTCGCCGGCCTCACCGCGATTGATCTGGGCGCCTCCACCGGTGGTTTCACGGACTGCCTGTTGCAGCGCGGCGCGCACAAAGTTTTTGCCGTGGATGTCGGCCAGGGCCAGCTTGCCTGGAAGCTGCGCCAGGATCCGCGCGTGGTGGTGATGGAGAAAACCAACGCGCGGTTTCTCAAGCCGGAAAGTTTTGCAACCCCGGCCGATCTCGTCGTGGTGGACTGCTCCTTCATCTCGTTGAAAAAGATTTTGCCACCCGCCGGGCCGCTGCTGAAAGCGGATGGAAAAATTGTCGCGCTCATCAAACCGCAATTCGAGGCGGGCAAAGCCGAGGCCGACAAGGGGCGCGGCGTCATCACCGACGCCGCCGTGCATGACCGCGTGCTGGCGGAGTTGCAAGAATTTGTCGCGGCGCAGGCTGGCCTTTGCTGGCGAGGTGTGATTGAATCTCCGCTGCTCGGCCCGGCCGGCAATAAAGAGTTTTTGACCCTGATTGAAAAAGTCCGCTGACCATTTCCAACGCCTCGGCCTCGTGGGCAACGCGGAAAAATCCGCCGGCGCCGCGAGCGTCCGCGCCGCCGCGCGCCTCATCCAGCGCAGCGGGCGCACCATCATCTGCGACGAGGCCACGGCGAAACTCGCCGGGCTGAAATGCGAGACGGTTCCGCAGCTTGCCGCGCTCGCCCGCGAGGTGGATTTGCTGGTGGTCTTCGGCGGCGACGGCACGATGCTGCACACCGCCCGGCAGATTGCCGGCTCCAAGACACCCATGCTCGGCGTCAACATCGGCGGCCTCGGCTTTCTCACCGCCGTGCCGTCGGACAAGCTGGCCGAGGCGCTGAAGCTGGTCTGGCGCGGCGAATTCAAATTTGAATCCCGCGCGCTCATCGAGGCCACCGGCACCGGGCGCGGCAAAAAAATCAAGGCGCTGGCGTTGAATGACATCGTCGTCAGCCGCGGCGCGGTGTCGCGCTTGATTGCACTAGACGTGAGCGTGAACCATGAGCCGATCACGCGCTACCGCTGCGACGGTTTGATTGTCAGTTCGCCCACTGGATCCACCGCCTATTCGCTGGCGGCCGGCGGCGCGATCGTGCTGCCGACGGCGGAAGTGTTTGCGCTCACGCCGATTTGCCCACACGCGCTGTCGAACCGCTCCATCATTTTGCCGTTGTCAGCGACGATCCGCGTCAAGGCTTTCAGCACCGGTGCCGCCACCTATCTGAACGCCGACGGGCAGATCGTCGGCGAACTCGCCGCGGGCGACGAAGTGACCATCCGCCGCAGCCGGAGCACCGTGCGACTGGTGCATTTAAAGAACGGCTCGTTTCTAGAAGCCCTGCGCCGCAAGCTGCACTGGCGCGGTACGTATTTTTAAAGAGAGGAAGAATTCATAATGAAGAATGGAGAAACTATTTTGCGAAGTCACCCGTTTGATGGATTGCGCAACCCCGAAATTTTTCTTCCCACCAAAGCCAGTGACGCGCTCAGAACGCTGCAACCAGTTGCTTCATTCTTAATTCTCCATTCTTCATTTTAACCATGGTCCGCTTAAAAGACATCGCCCAGCTCACGAACGTTTCGGTGATGACCGTCTCCAAGGCCCTGCGCGACGCGCCGGATGTTTCCGCCACGACGAAGGCCAAAATCAAAACGCTCGCCGCGCAGATGGGCTACGTCCCCGATTCCAGTGCGCAGGGCCTGCGCACAAAGACGACCAAGCTCTTCGGCCTGATCATTCCCGCGACGACGAATCCGATTTACGCGCGCATGGTATACGCGATCGAGGAACGGGCCTACGAACTTGGCTACGATGTGCTGCTCGCCCAGACCTTGAACAAACCGGAGCGCGAAGAAGTGTGCCTGCGCCACCTGCTGTCGCGCCGCGTGGACGGGCTGTTCATCACGCCGGTTTATCGCTTTGAGGCCGACGCGCAAATTTACCGGGAAATTGTCACGCGCCGGGTGCCCACCGTCCTGCTCGGTTCCCCCGCACCGTTCTGCAAAAGTTTCACCAGCATCGAAGTGGAGGAAGTAGCTGCCAGCTACAACATCACCAAACATCTCCTCGACCTCGGCCACAAAAAAATCGCCTACCTCTCCGGGCCGCCCGCCGCGCCGTGGGCGCACGAACGGTTTGAAGGCTACCGCCGCGCCTTCCGCGAAGTTAATTTGGAAGTGGATGACAAGCTGGTTTTCGCCGCCGGCAGCACCTTGGAAGACGGGGCCAAGGCCGCGCTGCAAATGCTCAACGAAGGCTGCCATCCCACCGCCGTCCAGGCGGTAAGCGACCTCGTGGCGATCGGCTGCGCGGAGACGCTGCTGAAACAGGGGCTGAAGATTCCCGGCGACATTTCCATCGCCGGCTACGGAAATATTTTGGCGGCGGAATTTTATCGCGTGCCGCTGACCACCGTCAGCCAGCCGAAATACCGCCTCGGCATTGCCGCCGTGGAAACGATGATGAACCTCATCCACGGCGAAAAAGTCTCGTCCCGCCGACTGCCGGCCGAACTCGTGCTGCGCCAAAGCACCGCCGCGCCGAAATCACACCCGGCGTAGCGGGACAGGTTTCCCGCCGGTTGTTTTCCACACCGAACTGGACAAGTATGATACCTATCCCGCCAGGGTCAAAGGCCCGCCTTGAGTTTTTCCTCCGCCTGTTCATTCGTCAGCTTTTCCCGCGCCCGTAAAATGGCCACGGCCACGACGGACGGATACGCCTTGTCCGCCCTCAGGCGCGGCTCGACGTAGGCGATGACCTCAAACAACAGCCGGTTTGCCGCCTCGTAGGTCAACCCCGAATGCCGGGTGATACTGCGCGTCGCACGGTCAATCAGCTTCAGATTGCCCGGCACCACGCAAATCATGTCATTGCCCAGCACGCGGCCGAGGCGCGCCATCGTGCAGGTGGAGAGCGCATTCATCACGAGCTTCACCACCACGCGCGTGACGCCATCAAGCAGCAAACCCGACTCCGGCAGCGGGACGAAGGTGACCACCTCCGCCGCCGCCGAAATCTCTGCCGGCAGTTCCGGGCCGAAATAAATCAAACCGGTGTGCGCGTTGCTGGCCTGTGCTTTTTCCAACTGCAGGAGCTGAAATTTCCGGGACGACTCCTTTTCGACTGCCGCCATCACGGCGATGGCACAGTCGGCAACCACCAACTCCCGGTAGCGGACACCGTTGCTGCCAATCTTGTAGCGCATGAGTTCGGTGGAACTGATTTTGCGAACGGTCTCCAGCGTGCGCTCGACATTTTCCTCGGGTACCAGATCGCGAATTTCCGCCTCGCTCCATTCGACACAGCGCGGCTTGCGTTTTAAAATTTCCTGCCAGGCGTTATCCGTCCAATCCTCCGCCAGAAACAGGAATGACCACGATTCCGCCGCCGCATCGTCGTCAAACTTGCGGAACGGCGGGGTGCCAAACGTCGGCGACCGCTCGGCGGTATCCGCCAAAACATCAATGCCCAAGTTCCCGGCAAAATAGCTGCATTTGCCGCCGACGCGATAAGTGGATTCCTCCAAGGCCGCGAGCTGCACCAAAGCCGCCAAAAATTCCGGCGACTGTAAAGCGGCATGGGCCGCCTCAAGCCGCGCCAGAAAGGTTGTTGGCACGGGATCGGCCGGACTGGTGGAACTGACCGGCCGGTCAGGCGAACGGTTAATCAATTCCCGAACCACCATCTCCAAAACCGTAAGCATTACGCAAAGCTGGATGGACGTCGCCTGCATCCGCGTGGAACCGGCGACCGCCATTGGCCCGGTGGTGAGGTTGACTTTTTCAATCCGCGCGTCCTGGATGACTTCGCAGCTCCGCTGGAGGTGCTGGCAAAGAATTTCGTCCGGGTTGTTATAGACAAAATATACCTTCGCGCCCGCCTCCACGCCGGCCCAAGCAGTGCCGATGACAAAGGAAGTTTCGCCGCCCTCGGTGATGGCAAAAACCACATCCTTCGCCGACACGCCCAATTCGGTCATCTGCTTCTTTCCGAACCCAGTGAAATCCTCAAAACCTTCCACGGCCTTGATCAGCGCGAAATCGCCGCCCGCCATCACACTGACCGTGCGGTTTTCAAAATCCGTGGCGGCGACGCCCCCGTCGCCGGCTACTCCCGCGGGCGATGGGGCGTCGCCGCCACGCTGTTGCCAAAAATTACGCCAAATGGAATCGAGCAGGATGCTCAACCGGCCCGTTGAGCCGCAGCCGGTAAAAAAAATCCGGCCGCCGCCATTCACCGCGCGCGCGATGGATTCTTTGATTTCCCCAGCCCGCCCGGACTCGACGAACTTGCGGTATGTGCGGATCACATCGGCATCCACGTCAAACAGCAGCTTGAGCGCAGCGGCCGCATCCAGCTTGGCCACCTCGCTAAAATCAGCCGTGACCGGATGCGAGGATTCGGTGACGAGCGCGCCCAGCCTGAACTGGCCACTGGCTTTCAGAAACTCATCCGAACGCTGCGCCGGTGTTTTTGTCATGCGGAAGAGTTAATGAAATTGCCGATGCGCTGTCACGCCGATAGCTCGCCGCCTAAAGCCGAAAAGAAATTCCAGCGATTGCTGCCGGGTCGCTGCGAAATTTAAATTACCTACATGGTGCGACGTAAGATTGGTGGGCCCGCCCGGATTTGAACCGGGGACCAAGCGATTATGAGTCGCCTGCTCTAACCGCTGAGCTACGGGCCCATCGGGGGAAACAACTTGAGCACAATGAGGTTTCTTCCGCGATTTATTTTGCGCGGGCAAAACCGGTCGGCAAGCTAATTCGGCACGCTATCCACGCTTCCACCGGCGTGACTCAAGATTTCTTGTTCCCGCCAAACAGCAGGCGCAGGCTGTTCATCACGACAATGACGGTGCTGCCTTCGTGGCCAACCACGCCAATGGTCAGCGGGATTTTTCCAAACATGGCAAAGGTTACCAGCACCACCACGGTGCCGAGCGAAATGAATAAATTCTGCTTGATGATGCGGCGGGCGCGCTGGCTCAGGCGGAAGGCGGCGAGGAAATTTTCCAACCGATCGTGCATCAGCACCACGTCGGCCTGTTCCAGCGCGGCGTCGGAACCGCGCGCGCCCATCGCCACGCCGATGTGGGCGGCGGCCAGGCTCGGCGCGTCGTTCACGCCGTCGCCGATCATGGCGACATGCTTTCCCTGCCTGCTCAATTCGCGGACGGCGGCGACTTTTTCCTCCGGCTTCAAACCGGCGCGGACGTCGTCCAGCTTTAATTGGGTGCGCAGATGTTCGCCGGCGGCTTGGTTGTCGCCGGTCAGAACCACGCTGCGCAAACCTTCGTGGCGCAATTCATCAATGACCTGCGCGGCCTCCGGGCGGATGTCGTCGCGCAAAATAATCCGGCCCAGCAAATCGCCCTCGGCAACCCAGACTTCGGAAGTGCCGGCGGCAATGGGAGCATCGGCCTCTGGCCGAACTGGCGACAGGCATTCCGCAGCCACCCATTCACGGCGGCCCAGCAAACATTCAGCGCCCGAACGTTTCGCCTTCAAGCCCATGCCGGTTACGGATTCAAACTGAGTGAACTCGATGGTGGCCAAGCCTTGCTGTTTGCCGTGCCGGGTGATGGCGCGGGCGAGCGGATGCGTGGAGAGTTTTTCCAGCGAGTACGCAATCCCGGCGATTTCATTTTCCTGACCGGGCGGAAAACTTTCGATTTTTTCCACGCGCAGTTCGCCGGTGGTGAGCGTGCCGGTTTTGTCGAGGCAGACGACGTTGATCGCGGCCAGTTTTTCCACCGCCGCGCCGCCACGGAACAAAATGCCGTGCCGCGCGCCAAACGCAATCGCCGCCAGCACCGCCGACGGAATGGACAGCACCAGCGCGCAGGGCGAGGAAACCACCAGCAGCGTCATCGTGCGATAAAACGCGCTGTTGGCTTCGATGGTGGAAGTAAATGCGGCCAGATGGAAACCCAGCCACCAGACAAAAAACATCGCCAGCGACAGGCCGAGCACGCCGTAGGTGTAGTAAGTGCTGAATTTGTCGGCGAACTGCTGCGCGGGTGCTTTCCGCTGCTGGGCTTCCTTGATGAGCGTGATGATTTTTTGCAGCGAACTCTCGGCGGCGGGCCGGGTGACGATCACCTCCACTGCGCCCCAGAGATTGATGGTGCCGGCCAGTGTGAGGTCGCCGATCTTTTTTTCAACCGGCGCGGCTTCGCCGGTGAGATTGGATTCATCCGCCGCCGTGGTGCCTTTGACAATTTCGGCATCCACGGGAAATTGCGCGCCGGGCTTGATGAGCAGCCGCGCGCCTTTAAGAATTTTCTCGACGGAAATTTCCGATTCAATGCCTGCCGAGTCAATGGCCGTGGCGGTTTTCGGCGCGTCACGGAACAGGGAACGGATTTCCTTTTGCGTGCGGCCCAGCGCGTAATGCTCCAGCGCGCCGGAGAAGGAAAACAAAAACAGCAGCGTCGCGCCTTCGGCCCAGGCCCCAATGCAGGCGGCACCGACGGCAACGGCGAGCATGAGAAAATGCACGTCCAGCACGCGCTTTTGCAAGCGTTCCCAGACTTCCTCCGCTGGAAAAAATCCGCCAGCCAGATAGGCAACGACGAAGGCGGCCACTTTGAATTGGGCCGGCACCACGAAGGCGGCCAGCAAACCAAACACGCCGCAGATAATCGCAGCGGCAAGCTGCCATTTCCATTCGTCCACCGGATGCTCGTCGTCTTCGATCTCCAGTTCAATGGTGCGCGGCTCGATGCGCGGGAACGGCAAATCGCGCCAGCGCCAGAATTTCGGCGCGGTCGGACAGGTCACGCGGGCGATGGTGGTGGCGTTGCCCTCGGTGCGGATGGTGATTTTTTGGCGCTCGGTTTCAGAGAGCGGCTGGCGGCAGGTGGCGCACTCGTTCTTGCCGGCCAGCAGGCTGCAATGGTTTTCGACCGCGGCGGACTGCGCGGTGGAAAATTTTTGCGTCAGGCGTTCCGTGAGCTTTTCGACATCGGTACGGCCGAGCGTGGCCACGGAAATTTTCCGGGCGGCACGATCAATCGTCACTGCCTCCAGCCCCGGCTCCTCGGCCAGCGTGGCGGCCAGCGAACGAGCCAGACAGCCGGCCGCCGGCTGCTCGTCACGTGGTCTGGTTCCTGAACTCATCAGTTATTTTTTAGCACAAGAAGCGGCAGGGCGCGAAGCTATAATTATTTCCGCCCGAGCGGGCACCGCCGCGGCCAGGCAAAAATGTTGAAACTTGGACAAATTCTGCAAAGCTGCAAAGGAAATGACCGGTTACGCTAGTGGCGCGCAGTAAGAATACCTATACCATTAAACACAATTAATATTCAACCATGAGCAAAACCACAACGCCAGGCCACCGCAACACCAATCACCTGTCCGTCATCAACTGGGTCGAGGAACAGGTCAAACTCTGCCAGCCGGACAAGGTTTACTGGTGTGATGGTTCCGAAGCTGAAGACAAAATGATGCGCGACCGGATTGTGCAATCCCGCGCCGGACTGTGGCTCAACGAAAAACTGCGCCCGAACTCCCTGCTCGTCCGCAGCGACCCGCGGGACGTGGCGCGCGTCGAGCAGCGCACGTTCATCTGCTCCAAGTCGCCCAAGGACGCCGGCCCGACCAACAACTGGGAAGCGCCCGTGACGATGAAGGCCAAACTCAACGGCCTGTTTTCCGGCTGCATGAAAGGCCGCACGCTTTACGTCATTCCCTTCAGCATGGGGCCGGTCGGCTCACCCATCGCGCAATACGGGATTGAACTTTCCGACAGCCCGTATGTCGTCGCCAACATGCGCATCATGACCCGCATGGGCGCGGAGGTTTACGAACAAATCGAAAAGACCGGCGCTTTCGTGAAATGCCTGCATTCGGTCGGCAGCCCGCTGGCGACCGGAGCGAAGGACGTCGCGTGGCCGTGCAATCCGGAAGACACCTACATCGCGCATTTCCCGGAAGACCGGCTCATCATGAGCTTCGGCTCCGGCTACGGCGGCAACGCCTTGCTGGGCAAGAAATGTTTTGCGCTACGCATCGCTTCGGCGATGGCGCGGGACGAAGGCTGGATGGCGGAACATATGCTGATCCTCGGGGTGAAGGATCCCTCCGGCAAAAAAACCTACGTTTCCGCAGCGTTTCCAAGCGCCTGCGGCAAGACAAATTTTGCCATGATCATCCCGCCAAAGCATCTCAAAGATGAAGGCTGGAAAGTCACCTGCATCGGCGACGACATCGCCTGGATCAAGCCCGGCGCGGACGGCCATCTGCACGCGATCAATCCCGAAGCCGGCTTTTTCGGCGTGGCGCCCGGCACGTCCTACGGCAGCAATCCGATGGCGATGGATTCCATCAAGCGCGACACGATTTTCACCAACGTCGCGCTCACCGACGATGGCGATGTGTGGTGGGAAGGCATGACCAAAACGCCGCCCGCGCATTTGATTGACTGGAAAGGCAAGGACTGGACACCCGATAAACGGGACGCCGATGGCAAACCGGTGCTCACCAGCCATCCGAACAGCCGCTTCACCGCGCCCGCAAAAAATTGTCCGATCATTGATCCCGACTGGGAGAATCCCGCCGGCGTCAAGATCAGCGCGATGATTTTCGGCGGCCGCCGCGCCACGACCATGCCGCTGATTTTCCAAGCGTTCAACTGGGTCCATGGCGTTTATCTCGGCGCGACCGTCGGCTCCGAAATGACCGCCGCCGCCGCCGGCACGCTCGGCCAGGTGCGCCGCGACCCGATGGCGATGCTGCCGTTCTGCGGCTACAACATGGGCGATTATTTCGCGCACTGGCTCGAGATGCGCCGCAATGTGAAACATTTGCCGCGCATTTTCCACGTCAACTGGTTCCGCAAGGACAATGACGGCCGTTTCCTCTGGCCCGGTTTTGGCGACAACATGCGCGTATTGAAATGGATCGTGCAGCGCTGCCAGATGGGCGCGCACGCCATCGAAACGTCCATCGGCTGGGTGCCGGAATACCAGGACCTCGACCTGCACGGCATGGAAAAAGAAATGACGCCCGAGAAATTTGCCGAGGCGCAGCGGATTGACACGTCCGAATGGCATCGCGAACTCGTGATGCAGGACGAACTGTTCATCAAGCTCTACAGCCAGCTGCCCAAGGAACTGGTGTTCCAGCGTGAACTGCTGGTGTCGCGGCTGTAAACCGCTGGCGCCAACGCCGCCGGCTCTCGCAAAACGACCGCAGCAAAACTGCGGTCGTTTTTGCTGGCCGCGTGCTGGCAGGCGGAGCGCGGGCTTTAGCCCGCTTCACGCTTCGCCTGACAAAAGACGCAGAAGCGGCATCAAGGCCGCACCCCGGAATCAGGACACGACCTTTCTGCTTGCCATTTTGCCCCGGCTCGGCCATTCAATTTGCGGAACCGATCAAACAACTTTATGAAAAAACTATTTCTCCTCACCACGGCGCTGTTCGCGTTTGGACTCACTCCGGCCATCGCCCAGTTCGGCCCGCGCGGCGGCGCGCAGGGCCCGCACTTCGGCGGCGCGATGAACCAACTGTTCGGTGCCAACCAGACATTTTCCGCCGGGATGGAATTTCAGACCAGCGGCCGCGACGGCCAGAACATCACCATGCCCGGCAAGCTGAATTTTGACAGCGGCAAGTCGCGCTTTGAGATTAACCTGAGCGAATCGCGCGGCTCTTCCATGCCGCCCAGCGCCCTCGCGCAGATGAAAGCCATGGGCATGGACACGATGATTTCCATTTCGCGCCCCGACCTAAAGCTCACCTATCTGGTCTATCCTGGCCTGCACAGCTACGCGGAGATGGCCCAGAACGATTCCTCGGCCAGCGCTGCTCCGACCGATTTCAAAGTCGAGACGGTCGAACTCGGCAAGGAAACTGTGGACGGCCATGACTGCGTCAAAAACCAAGTCACCGTAACCGACAAAAACGGCACCAAAAACTCATCCACGGTCTGGAATGCAACCGACCTGAAAAACTTTCCCGTGAAAATCGTGACCGGCGAGCAGGGCCAGAACGTCACGATGCTGTTCAAGAATATTTCCTTCGACAAACCCGCGGATAGCCTGTTTGCGCCGCCGGCAGACTTCACCAAATACGACAGCGTGCAATCCATGATGCAGGCCGAGATGATGAAGCGCATGGGCGGTGCCATGGGCCAGCCACCGGGCCAGTGAGATCAGCTTTTCCGAAACTCAAAGGCCGGCGCGCAGCCGGCCTTTTTCGTTTAATCGTCCGTGTCGTCCTCGCTCGCGTCGTCGTTGCGCTGGATGTAGCGCGGATCGTTCTCCAGATTCTGCGAAAGATAAACGTGGCGAATTTCCTGGCCGAAGCCGTTGCGCCGGAAAAACGCCACCGCGCTATGGTTTTTCGCCGCCGTGTCCACCAGCATGATCCGCGCGTCGCGCTCGATAAATAATCCCTTTAACTGCTTCATCAGCCGCGTCGCCACACCGCTGCGCTTGAACCGCCGGTCCACGCCCAGCCAGAGCAGCCAGCCGTAGCGCCACGCGCTGCGCGGCTTTTCCATCATCCGGCCCAAGGCAAAGCCCACCACCCGATCATCGGCCTCCGCGACGAGGCAGGTTTCCGCGTCGTTACTGAACAACAACGCCAGCTCGTGATCGTCCCACGAACGGTAGAGCGAGGGCCATTCCTCGGCGGTGAACAGTTTCTGGCCCAGCTCAAAAACCTCCGGCACGTCACGCAATTCCATCTCCCGGATTTCCACCGTCGGCAATGGCTTGGTGCGCTGGCGACGAACTGGCTTGACGGTTTCCATGGACTGCTGGGAGAAAATTTTACTTCGCTTCACAACTTAAATCGACCCCTTCGCCTTCGCCAGCGCCTCGTCCAACTTGCTGGCGTCCTTGCCGCCGCCGCGCGCGTTGTCCGGCTTGCCACCGCCTTTGCCGCCGACAATCGGGGCGATGGCCTGGATGATTTTTCCGGCCTGCACTTTCGCCGTGAAATCGGCGGACACGGCCGCGATCAAGGTGACCGCGCCATTCGCCGCGCCGCCAAGCACCACGACGCCTTTGAACTGCGATTTGAGGGCATCCGCGATGGCTTGGAGCGTGTCGCCATCATTCGCGCCGAGGTTGGCGATGATGGCGGGAACGCCGTTGATCGTTTCAGCGCGCGTCATTAAATCTTTCGCATTACCGGCCGCCTCTTTCATGGTGGCCGTCCGCAAGGACTTCTCCAATTCCTTCTGGTGCGCGAGCAAAGCATCAATTTTCTTTTCGAGTTCGTGAACCGGCGAATTAACTTTGCCGGCGATGCTCTTGATGAGCTGCAATTGCTCATTCGCCAGAGCGTAAGCGGCCAGGCCCGCGACGGCCTCGATGCGCCGCACGCCGGCAGCAATGGCGCTTTCGCCGACGATGCGGAACAAACCGATCTCGCCGGTCGCGCGCGTGTGCGTGCCGCCGCAGAGTTCCATGGAATAACCATCCAGCTTGTGCGCGCTGCCGCCGATTTGGACCACGCGGACGATGTCGCCGTATTTGTCGCCGAAGAATTGCATGATCTTCGCATTCTGCTTTACCTCGGCGTGCGGGACTTCCGTCCACGAGACGCCGGCGTTTTCAACGATGCGCTCGTTGACGAGTTGCTCGATGTCCGCGACCTGCGCGGGCGTGAGCGGGGCGCTGTTGAAATCGAACGTCAGCTTGTCCGGCCCAACGAAGGAACCTTTCTGCGACGCCTCCTTGCTGGCCACCTCGTGCAATGCCCAGTGGAGCAGATGCGTGACGGTGTGATGCCGCTGGATGGCATCGCGGCGAGACTTCTCGACGGCGAGCGTGACGCCGGCGCCGATGGCCGGAGCATCGCCGCCCTCGACGAAGTGCAAAAACGTATTGCCGGACTTTTGGGTGTTGGCGACGCGCCAGAGCTGGCCGCTGCCGGTCAACTCGCCGGTGTCGCCGACCTGGCCGCCCATCTCGGCGTAGCACGCGCTGGTGTCGAGGATCACGGCAGTCTTGTCCTTCAAGGAAACGACTTCCAAAACTTTGGCCTCCACCGCAAGGTGGTCGTAGCCGAGGAACTTGGTGGGCGTGGTGGTCTCGATTTGCGAGAGGGAAATGACTTCCTTCTTCTGCGCGGAACGGGCGCGGGCGCGCTGCTCTTCCATCAACTTCTCGAAGCCGGCGGTATCCACGGTCAAGCCACGTTCACGCGCCATCAACTCGGTGAGGTCGAGTGGGAAACCGTAAGTGTCGTAAAGTCTGAACGCAAAGGCACCTCCTACGCTTGGAATTTGTCCAGCAGCTAGTGGTTTGATTTTTATAATCTCTCTAGCGCCAACTACCAAGCTTTCAAACATTTCAATTCCCCGATCCAACGTCTTGTTAAACGCCTCCTCTTCGCGCTGGATGGTTTCCTGCACCTGCTTCTTGCGGGCGCGGATTTCGGGGAAGACGTCGCCCATCGTGTCGGCCAGCACGTCCACCAGTTTGTAAAAGAACGGTTCCCGGAAGCCGAGGGTGCGACCGTAACGGACGGCGCGGCGCAGGATGCGGCGCAGGACATAGTTGCGGTCGGTATTGCCGGGCTGGATGCCGTCGGCGATGGCAAAGGAAAGTGTGCGGATGTGGTCGGCAATCACGCGAAAGGCGATGTCGAGGGCAATTTGCTCCGCGCTTGTGGTCGCGACGGGGAGATCATCGTCATCATCACATGGCGATCCAGAATGGGCGCCGCGTTCCTCGGCTTCGACTTCAATGATGTTTCCGCGCGCCTCGCCGGAAGTTTTCAGCGGCTCGCTAGCCGCGACTTTCGCAGTGGCGTCGCCGGGCAACGTGCTGCCATATTTTTTGCCGGAAAGTTTTTCCAGTTCGTCGAAAATCGGGCGGAAAATGTCGGTCTCGTAGTTGGAAATCCTGGCGTTGGCGAAGTCGGTCAGGCCTTTGGTGCCCTGGATGATGCTGGTGACGCGCTCGAAACCCATGCCGGTATCCACATGCTTCGCGGGCAGCGGGGAAAACGTGCCGTCGGGATTGGCGTTGAACTGAATGAAGACCAGATTCCAGATCTCGATGCAGCGAGCGTCGCCCTGATTCACGAGCGAGCCTTTGGTGTCGCCGGCAGGCGTGAGGTCAACATGAAGTTCCGAACAGGGACCGCAGGGACCGGTCTCACCCATCATCCAAAAATTATCCTTTTTGTTACCGTTGACGATGTGGACGGCGGGATCCAGGCCCACGGAGCGAAATTTCTCGGCCCAAATATCCCACGCTTCCTGATCGAATTCGCTCGGATCATTCTTCGACTGGTCGGGATTATAGACGGTGGCGTAAAGGCGCTGCGGCGGAAACTTCCAGATACCGACGACGAGCTCCCACGCCCATTCGATGGCTTCTTTTTTGAAATAATCGCCAAAAGACCAGTTGCCGAGCATCTCGAAAAACGTGTGGTGATAGGTATCCAGGCCGACGTCGTCGAGGTCATTGTGCTTGCCGCCGGCGCGGATGCACTTCTGCGTGTCCGCCGCGCGGCCGGGCGTGTAGGGACATTTCGTCTGGCCGAGGAAGATGGGCACGAACTGGTTCATGCCGGCATTGGTGAACAGCAGGTTCGGGCTGTCGGGCATCAGGCTGGAAGACGGCACGATGGTGTGCGCCTTCGACTTGAAAAAATCGAGGAACGACTGGCGGATTTGGGTGCTGGTCATCATGGCAAAATCGAGCATTGAGCCTAGCAGAACAACGGCAGCCAAGGCGAGTTGGAAGTTTTAGCAGTCGGCGAGGGTCATTCCGGTTTTGCAAATGTCACGAAGGAGTTGTGGACAAATGCCATGATAAAGCCGAATATAGTCCGGTCAAATTTCTCATGCGCAACGGAAAAGAACTCATTTTAGCAACGAAGCCCTACGCCACGGATCACACCGTGAAAAGCTGGTGGTTCGTGATTTCCACAACGGTTTTGCTGGCGGCCTGCATTGTCGGCACGTTGCCGCACATCGCCGGGACGCATTTCTCGCTGGCGGGACGGATCATATGCAGCGTTTTGAGCGGACTGCTGGTGCTGCGGCTGTTTGTGATTTACCACGACCAGCAACACCACGCGATTCTGTCCAAGTCGCGGCTGGCGGAAGGTTTCATGCGGGTGTTCGGCATCCTGTCGCTCAGCCCTAGCAGCATCTGGCGCGCGTCGCACAACTACCACCACAAGCACAACTCCAAGCTGCGCAGCGCGCATATCGGCTCGTATCCGATCATGACCCGCGCGCAGTATTTGAAATCGTCGCGGAGCGAGCGGATCGCCTATCTGTTCATGCGCCATCCGCTGACAATTCTGTTTGGCTACGTCTTTGTGTTTTTGTGGGGCATGTGCATTTATCCATTCATTAACCAGCCGCGCGAACACGCAGACTGCGGGGTCGCCACGGTGGTTCACCTAACCTTTGCGGTATTGTTGACCTGGTTTTTCGGCTGGTCGGCGCTGGTGCTCACGCTGATTGTTCCGCACTTTGTCGCCAGCGCCATCGGGTCGTATTTGTTCTACGCCCAGCACAATTTCCCCGGGGTTTCATTTTACGACCGGGCCGGCTGGGCTTACGAAAAGGCCGCGCTGGAATCCTCCAGCTACATGAAGACCGGCCCGATCATGGCGTGGTTCACGGCGAACATCGGCTACCACCACATTCATCACCTGAATCACCGCGTGCCATTTTACCGGCTGCCGGAAGCCCTCAAGGAGATTCCCGAGCTGGCGAAACCCAAGACCACCTCGCTGCGGCCGATGGATATCATCCGCTGCCTGCGGTTGAAAGTCTGGGACGTGGACGCCCAGCAGATGATCGGGCTGCGGAATTTGAAACGGTGCTAAAAATCCGGCGACGACGCTGGAGAAATTCAATCAATTCCCAAACCAACCAGCGCGGCCGGAAGTTTCCAGTCACGCATTTCCTTCCAAACCATCTCACGCCATGACCATGACTGCTGCCCAAATCGCGGAACAACTCCGGGGCACAGTCCTCGGCGACGGTTCCATTGAAATTACCGGCTTCACCTCCGCCGACCAGGCGCGCCCCGGCGACCTCACCTTTGCCGAAAAAGAAACCTACTTCGCCGCCGCCGAGCAAAGCCAGGCTTCGGCCATCCTCGTGGCCGGCGAATTCACCTCAGCGACGAAGGTGCTCATCCGCGTCCCGAATGCGCGCGCGGCGGTTGCCAAATTGCTGCCGGTGTTTTTTCCACCCGATCAGCATTCGCCCGGCATTCATCCGAGCGCGACCATCGCCGCCTCAGCCGAGATTGACCCCACTGCACACATCGGACCGAACTGCGTCATCGGCGCGCGGGTAAAAATTGGCGCGCGCTCCGCGCTACTGGGCGGCAATCAGATTGGCCGCGACTGCCAGCTCGGCGAGGACGTTTGCTTGAATCCCAACGTCGTCATCTACGCGAAATGCCAGATTGGCAATCGCGTGATCATCCACGCCGGCACCGTCATCGGCTCCGATGGATATGGATATGTTTTCGACGAAGGCCGGCACCGTAAAGTCCTGCAAGTCGGCAATGTGATCATCCAGGACGACGTTGAAATCGGCGCGAACACGGCGATTGATCGAGGTGCGCTCGGGGCCACCAGCATTGGCGCGGGCACGAAAATTGACAACCTGGTTCACATCGCGCACAACGTGGTCATCGGCCGGAACTGCCTGGTCATGGGCCAGGTTGGTTTTGCCGGCAGCACCAAGCTGGGAGATTATTGCGTCATCGCCTCGCAATCGGGGATCGCGGGCCACTTGAAGCTCGGCCATCAGGCGATGGTCGGCGCAAAATCCGGCGTCATGCGCGACATTCCGGACAAGGGCATCGTCCTCGGCATTCCCGCCGCACCGGACAAGCAGGCCAAGCGGCAGATGATCGCACTTCAGCAGTTGCCGGAACTAATCCGGCGCACGCGCGAATTGGAAAAACAGGTGGCCGAACTACAGGCCAGAACGAAAGCCTAAAAACCGCCCACCGCAGAATGGCGGCGCAAGGTTTTCATCTTGATATCACACCGGGGCGGAAAGCAAGTTTTAGTTGCCGCCGCCGCAATTTTTTTTGAAAAAATTCCTTGAGAACATTTTGAAAACAGACGATGTATTTAGCAGAAGTTGTTCTTTGGAAAAACCAGATTTCCCTGCCCTGTTCGTGATTCGCAACAGTCCTTGAACCGTAATTAAAACGATCACGGAATGAGTTCGGGCCGCCGCCGGCACGCCTTCACTGGAAGCCAAAAGCAGACCGACGAGTTCCACATGTAGCAATACATGTTCAAAGGATCGAGTTCGACACGGCAATGGCGGGGGTTATTTAAGATTTCGAATTTGACGTTTCAAATTTGAAATCAAAGCCCGCCACCCGCGCGGGCTTTTTTCTTTGGGAAATCCATTGGGCCGGTGCTAACCTGCACGCATGGCGCGCGACGAATTGTTTTCCAGCCCGGTTAATCGGCAACCGGAGGCAAAATCCGAGTCCGCCGCCGCCGCTTTCCGGAGCCAGCCGCTCGCCGCGCGGATGCGCCCGCGCAACCTAGATGAATACGCCGGCCAGTCGCACATTCTTGGCCCCGGCCAACTGCTCCGCCGCGCCATCGAGGCCGACCGCATCCAGTCGCTGATTTTTTACGGCCCGCCCGGCACGGGCAAAACCTCGCTCGCGCAAATCATCGCGCGGCAGACAAAAAGCAAATTCGAGCGCCTGAGCGGCGTGGAATCGAACGTCGCCGACATGCGGCGCGTCTTGTCGGCCGCGGCCAACCGCCTGGAAAACACGGGCGCGGCCACCATTCTGTTCATTGACGAAATCCACCGCTTCAACAAATCGCAGCAGGACGTATTATTGCCGGACGTGGAAAGCGGCGTCATCAAGCTTATCGGCGCGACGACGCACAATCCGTTTTTCTTTGTCAATTCGCCGCTCGTGTCGCGCTCACAAATCTTTGAGCTGCGACCGCTCACGGAAGAAGATTTATTTTCTTTGCTACAACGCGCATTGAAAGATGAAGAACGCGGCCTTGGCTATCTGAAAATTTCGGCAGATGAAAATGCATTGCGGCATCTTGCCAAAATCGCCGATGGCGATGCGCGGAAGGCGCTCAATTCGTTGGAAATTGCGGCGCTGACCACTTCTCCAGAACAAAATGGAATTGTGCGAATCACGCTGGAAGTCGCCGAGCAGAGCATTCAGAAAAAGGCCGTGGTTTATGACGGCGATGGCGACGCGCACTACGACACCATTTCGGCGTTCATCAAATCCATGCGCGGCAGCGATCCGGACGCGGCGCTTTACTGGCTCGCGAAAATGATTCACGCCGGCGAAGATCCGCGCTTCATCGCGCGGCGCATCGTGATTTGCGCGGCGGAAGATGTCGGCCTGGCCGATCCGATGGCGTTGGTGCTGGCCAATGCCGCGCTGGCGGCGGCCGAATTCGTCGGCTGGCCGGAAGCGCGCATTCCCTTGGCCGAAGCCACCATTTACATCGCCACGGCGAACAAAAGCAACAGCGCGATTTGCGGGATTGACGCCGCGCTGGCGGATGTCCGCTCCGGCCGGACGATCGCGGTGCCGGAACATTTGCGCGACGGCCATTATGCCGGCGCAAAAAAACTCGGCCACGGCGTCGGCTACGAATACGCGCACGACGGCAAAGATCATTTTGTCGCGCAGGATTATCTGGGCGCGGACAAACGATATTACGAGCCGACCGAGCTCGGCGTGGAAAAGAAAATCAAGGAGCGGGTCGAAAAATGGCGGGCGGAATTTTCGAGATTACGGGAGCAAAAATTCAAATGAGCGAGCCGGAATTGAAAAGCGCCTGGCGCCAAATGATCCGCGCGCAACTCGACAACATTTCCCCGGCGGTGCGGGCGGTGGAATCGGCGGAGCTGGGCGAGCGGCTAAAGGCGCAGATGCCGAGCGCGCACACCATTTTATTTTTTGCGCCGCTGCCGGACGAGCTGGATGTCTGGCCGGTGCTGGAATTGTCGCTGGCGCTGGGAGCTGACGTCGCCCTGCCCTTTTTTGACGCAGCGAAAAAAACTTACGGCGCAAAACGGTTGAGAAATCTGGCGACGGACATCGTCATTGGAAAATTTGGCGTGCGCGAACCGGCGGCCAGCTGCGCGGACATGCCGCTGAACCAGTTTGATTTGATTCTCGTCCCGGGCCTGGCGTTTGATATGAGCGGCAACCGGCTCGGGCGGGGAAAAGGTTTTTACGACCGGATTTTGAAGGAGGCCAGCGGAATCAAGTGCGGCGTGAGCTACGATTTTCAACTGCTGGAAAAAATCCCAACGGAACCGCACGATGCGCAGGTGGATTTTATGCTGACGCCGACGCGCTGCCTAAAAAGAAAAAGGTAGTTTCGGAGATTAGGATTAGATCACTACCCTTTTTTGATTGGGGACTCGTGGAACTCGCCCCTCCGGAAATATTTAGCGGTGCTGGGTGTCCATGCCGCCGAGGGCGTTTTCCCAGCCTTGCGGCGTGTTCCACGGCCGGACTGAGGCGTTGTCCGGCTCAGTGGAGGCGCAGCCGGAAAAACCCGCCGCCAGGGCCGCCAACAGGACAGACAGAAGCAAGTGGGCGGCGCGCAATTTCATTTTAAGAAGCGGGATGAGCCGGGGTGACTTCATCGCCTTCAATCGGGTCACCCAGTTTCCAACCGGGAACAATGTTGGCAATGCAGCGATCTTTTTGGACGCTGCGAATAATGACTTTGGCCACCAGCTTGCCTTCGCGGCTGACCAGCATTTCGCCGTCTTCAACGGCCCCCTGATCGTCGCCAATATTAAGCACCACAAAATCCCATTTGGGATCAACCGCTTCAATTTTTCCTTTCAAATCCGCGCGCAGCTTGACGAAGGCATCCGGATCTTCATATTTCAAAAGCCGATCCTTAACCCGGACAATTTCACGTTGCAACACGGTTTTCTCCAAATTGATGGCCTCAATCTGGCTGTTCGCATCCTTCAGATTTTTGTTCAGCTTGATCACCTGGTCCGGGGTCAGATCCGTCGCCTTGTAGGCGGCCAGTTGATTTTGCGTGTCGGCAAGATCGGCTGTGGCCTTGGCCAGCTTGTCGTTCAGGTCATTCGCGCGCTTGGTTTGATCTTCGGCCAGCTGAGCCTCCTTGTCACGGTCGGCTTTGGTGTCGGCCAAGTCGGACTGGGTCTGCGCCAAGTCGCTCTGCGTACGTTTGAGCGTATTCTTGGTGCTAGCCAGCTCGGTCAGCGCCTGCTTCTTGGCGGAATTCTCATCATCGCGCTGCTTGGTGAGCGCGGGAATCTTGTCGGTGACCTCCATATAAGCCAGCCCGCCGGCGGCAAGCCCGGCAATGATGGCCAAAATTAAGCTGATACGAAGTAACATGGTCGATTGCTGTTTTCAAAAGATTAAACCTGCGTGGCGGAGGTGTCAACGTCCGTTTGCGCCTTGCAAACCAACGGTTTCGCCGCATCTTGTTTTGACGGCCATGCAATTGAACCATTCGCTCCAGCTTGCTTACTGCACGAACATCCATCGCGGCGAAACGTGGCCGGAAACATTTGCTTCGCTCCAAAATCACACGCTGGCCGTGCGCGAAAAGGTCAGCCCGCAAAAACCTTTCGCCATCGGCCTGCGCTTGGGTGAACGCGCGGCGGTGGAATTGAGCGAACGCGAAACGCGGCTGGCGTTTCAGCGCTGGCTCGACAAAAACACATGCTACGTTTTCACGATCAATGGCTTTCCTTACGGCCAGTTTCACGGCACGCGCGTCAAAGAGCAGGTTTACCGGCCCGACTGGACCGCGCCGGAACGCGTGACCTACACCAATCGGCTATTCGATTTGCTCGCAGACCTTTTGCCCGCCGGAATTGAAGGCAGCGTCAGCACCCTGCCCGGCTCGTTCAAGGAATTCATCCGGACCGACGACCAAAAAAAACTCATCCGCGAAAATCTCTGGCGCAGCGTCGAGCATATTTCCCGGATCAGCGAAAAGACCGGACGCAAGCTGCACCTCGGCCTCGAACCGGAACCGCTCGGCCTGCTGGAAAACAGCGCGGAGACGATTTTATTTTTCGAGCAGCTGCGCACCGAGCATCCGAACGATCCCCGGCTCGCCGAGCATCTCGGCGTGAATTACGACTGCTGCCATTTCGCGGTGGAATTTGAAGAGCCGCAAAACGCCCTGCCCGGCCTCGTGAATCACGGCATCAAGATCAGCAAAATCCATTTAAGCTCGGCGCTGAAAGTTACGCCCACGCCGGCAGCGCGTGAAGCCTTGAAGAAATTTTTCGATGACGTTTACCTCCACCAAGTCGTCGCTTGCGACAACGCGGGCAAGCGCACAATTTACCGCGATTTGCCCGACGCGCTCGCCGCCAAAACACCGCACTCCGCACTCCGCACTCCGCTATTGCCGAAATGGCGGATTCATTTTCACGTTCCGCTGCACGCGCCCGCCGCGCCGCCGCTGGCCAACACCAACGACCATTTACTCGGCACGCTGGATTGGCTGGCGGAAAATCCGCAGCTCTGCCCGCACCTGGAAATGGAAACCTATACCTGGGAAGTGCTGCCGCCGGAATTGAAATCGCAAAGCGTCACGGACCAGCTCGCGGCGGAATACAATTGGACGCTGGCCGAGCTTGCAAAACGCGGACTCTACGCCGGAGCGAACAGGTAGTTTTTTTTAAATACCATTGCCTTGCAAAACACTGGTTTGATTGGCACCTGGCGGATCGCAGCCGTTTTAACCCGAATCCCGAAGTTCGATTTGTATCCCATGCCACAGGGAATTCGGATTGGTTTGTAAGATTTTTGGGGGTCGCGGAAAGGACGCGAAAAACACCACTTCCAAACTCTACCCTTTTCTTTACCAGGCAACGAGCCAACTTTTGTAAGTGCTTGATAGAGCATCCGGAATTTTACCTTTTCTTTACCCTTTTTCATTTTTGGAGGGGGTAAAGTTTCAGTAGGAAACTGCGCCAAACCGACGGCAAACAGGTGGAATATGGCGCGGGCCAACGGCGGGTGCAGGTTACCAGAGATTACCAAAGATTACCAAAGATTACCCGAAATGCTGGTTGCTGGAGGCTGGTTTTTTAAATTTTTGGGTAAGGGTATGGTTCAAAATAAGTTATGCGTTCGTGTGTAGGAGGCGAAGAAAACCAAAGGAATACCATCTTCCCCCTTCGCCGCCTTACGCTCGGCGAGCGACATGTAGGCGCGGGCCAATGGCTGTTAAGATGACCAAAGATGACTAAAGATGACTAAAGATGACCGAAAAATGAAATTTTGAGGATTTCCAGGTTGCCGGGCGAAGCGGAGCAAGCTTCACCCGGGCAGCCCGGAACGGTGCGCGACAAAATCAAGATGTCAAAGAACGGCCACGCCCGGCGCAGGGAAACCCACACCCAAAGCCGGCCCGGCATTTCCCCAATGGCCGTCGGCCGAAGGCAGGGGCCGGCGAACGTGATGTATATATAATTTTTAGATACATTTTTGTCAAGTGAATTTCTTATAATCTGAGGCAGGTTGCTGGTTGCGAATAAGGTTCGCAGATGGCAGATAGAAGTTGGGAGATGGCAGATAGGTGGCAGTTGGGAGCTGGATGCGGGAACAGCTTTCGTTGGCGTCATCTCGTTGGGATGGAATTTATGTTATATTTCGCGCGAAGGTGGCAATGCGTAATGCGGATTCAGGATGAGCCTCCTCACGTCGGCGGCTACAGGGGTTATGGGGCGGAGGGCGCGTCAGCGGCGCTCTGACCAGGCTGGACGCTGCAAAGCAATTTTTGAAAACCCGGGCGAGCATTGCTCGGCCGGCGTGAGCTTCGGCGCTTCGTGACCGAGCCAGGCGCGGCGCTCCAAACGCGGACTCGCCAGCCGCTGAATTTTTTGGTTTCCTTCGCGGCACATGAATTCCGCCCCGCAATTTCGCACGCTGCTCGTTCTCGGGCGCGTGTCGAATTTGCCCACCGTCTGGTCCAACTGCCTCGCCGGCTGGTGGCTCGGCGGCGGCGGGAATTTCTGGAAGCTGCCGTTTCTGCTCCTCGGCGTCAGCGTGCTTTACACCGGCGGCATGTTTTTGAACGACGCGTTTGACGAGGAATTCGACCGGCAGCGCCGCGCGGAACGGCCCATTCCGTCCGGAAAAATATCGGCGAAGCTCGTCTGGCAATTCGGCTTCGGGCAGCTCGGACTGGGAATTTTCCTGCTGCTGTTTTGCGGCAAACTCGCCGGCGGCGCGGCGGTCATGCTCGCGGTTTTTATTTTACTTTATGATTTCGCGCACAAATTTCTCACGGCGTCGCCGTGGCTGATGGGCGCCTGCCGCTTCTGGGTTTACGTCATCGCCGCCGCGGCGGGCGCGAACGGCTTGAACGGCTTCCCGATTTTTGGCGGGGCGGCGCTGGGGATTTACGTGGCGGGATTGAGCTTTGTCGCGCGGCGCGAAAGCACCCGCGCGCAGGTGCCGCGCTGGCCGCTGCCGCTTCTGGCCGCGCCGATCCTGCTGACGCTGGCGCTGAACACCGGCAGTTTCCGGCTGCGCGCGATCTGGCTGGCCACGGTTTTGCTGCTGTGGACGGCGCGCAGCGTGCGGCCGATTTTCTTTGGCGGGGCCAGCAACGTCGGCCTGATAGTCGCGAATCTGCTGGCGGGCGTTGTCTTCGTGGACTGGCTGGCGGTCGCGCCAGATTGCTCGCGCTGGTTGAGCGTGGTATTCCTGGCGCTGTTTGGGTTGACGAAATGGCTTCAAAAATTCGTGCCGGCCACGTAGAATGGTTTTCCTGCGGGGCGAAAAAGTCCACTTTAAGCTGCGCTTGAACACCGACGAAGGGCAAGTTATCCTGACAATCCGTTTATGAGCGCTGAAACACCCGTTAAATTGACGCACAACGAAGACATCAAGGCCGCCATCCCGACCTTGGCCGGCAGCATTGCCGCCACCATCGCCGACGCGAACACCGATCATTTTTCCGAGGACGACAATCAGTTCCTGAAATTTCACGGCAGCTACCAGCAGGACGACCGCGACCTGCGCAAGACCGGCAAGAAATACATCATGATGATCCGCGGCCGCATTCCCGGCGGCGTCATGACGGCGAAGCAATACGGCGTCTTCGACACGCTGGCCACGAAATACGGCAATAACACGCTGCGCATCACCACACGGCAAAGCATCCAGTTCCACGGCGTCGTGAAAAGCAATTTGCGCCCGGTCGTCAAAGCCATCAACGAATCGCTGCTTTCCACGCTCGCAGCCTGCGGCGACGTGAACCGCAATGTCCTCGCGCCGCCGACGCCGGCCTACACGAAGGCGCGCGAACAGGTTTATGCCGACTGCCACAAAGTCGCGCTGGCGCTCGCGCCGCAAACCAAGGCGTATCATGCCATCTGGATTGACGGCGAACAGCTCGACTTGGAAAAAGCGGAGAACAAAAATTTTGCTGATCCGCTCTATGGCAAAACCTACCTGCCGCGCAAATTCAAAATCGCCTTCGTCATTCCGCCGGTCAACGATCTGGACGTGTTCACGAACTGCCTCGGCCTCATTGCCGTCGTCGAGAACGACCAGCTGGTCGGCTACAATCTCGCCGTCGGCGGCGGGATGGGGCGCAGCCATGGCAATGAGCATACCTATCCGCGCCTGGCGGATGTCATCGGTTTTTTCACGCCGGACAAAATCGTGGATGTGGCGAAAGCCGTGCTGACGATTCACCGCGATTTCGGCGACCGGACCGACCGCAAGCACGCGCGGCTGAAATATGTCGTGGCCGAACGCGGCGTAAAATTCATGCAGGACGAAGTGAACGCGCGCGCCGGCATCACGCTTGCGCCCGCGAAGCCATATCAATTCACGACCACCGCCGATCTGCTCGACTGGCGCAAGGCGGTGGACGGAAGCTGGTTTCTCGGATTGTTTGTTGAGTCGGGCCGCATCAAAGACGCCGGCGGCTACAAATTAAAAACCGCATTGCGCCACGTCGCCGATGCTTTCGACAAAGTTGAATTTCGCCTCACCGCGAATCAGAACATCCTGCTCGCCAATGTCAGCGAGGAGGACAAACATCCAATCAGCATGCTGCTCGCCGCCTACGGCGTGAAAACCGAAAACCAGACCAGCGTGCTGCACGCGGCTTCGATGTCGTGTCCGTCGCTGCCCACGTGCGGCCTCGGCCTCGCGGAGTCGGAACGGATGCTGCCGGGTCTGATTGACCGCATTGAAAAGCTTTGCGCGGAAGTTGGGCTGGCCGGCGAAGAAATCATTATCCGCTCGACCGGGTGCCCGAACGGCTGCGCGCGGCCTTACATGGCGGAAATTGCGTTCGTCGGCAAAGCCCCGGGACGCTACCAAGTCTGGCTGGGCGCCAACGCCACGGGCACGCGCCTCAACCGCGTCTGGAAAGACATGATGAAGGAAGCGGACATTGAGATAGAATTCCGCCCCGTGCTGTCACGCTTCGTCAAAGAACGCAACAGCGGCGAACGCTTCGGGGACTGGTGCGACCGGGTGTTTTTGAACGAACAAAAAAACTAACCACCAAGGCACAAAGACACGAAGGACTTGGTGCCTGGGTGTCTTTGTGGTTGATCAATGACACAAGACCAAATCTTGAAAGCCAACGCGGAGCTGCGCTCCCAAGCGCCGCTCGAAATTGTGAAGTGGGCCCTTGCGCAGGCGCAGGGACGCGCCATCGTCTCGACCAATTTCCGGCCTTACGAGGCGGTGATTTTGCACCTCGTCACGCAGGTGCAGCCGGATATTCCGGTGCTGTGGGTGGATCACGGCTACAACCGGCCGGCGACTTATGTTCACGCCGAGCAGGTTAAAAAATTGCTGAAGCTGAACATCAAGGCTTACATTCCAAAACTGACCGCCGCGCATTACGACGCCGCGTTTGGCGGGATGCCAGAGCCGACGCCGGAAAATGAGGAGCGCATCAAGTCGTTCAGCACGGCGATGAAACTGGAGCCATTCCAGCGCGGCATGAAAGAACTCGCGCCGACGGTGTGGCTCACGGCACTGCGCAAGGTGCAGAATCCAAATCGCGCCGGCCTCGACATCGTGAGCGCGGACACCAATTTCAATTCGCTGAAGGTCAGCCCGCTGTTTTACTGGAGCGATGCGGACATGGAAAAATATCTCGCCGAGCACAACCTGCCAAACGAGTGGGATTATTTTGATCCCGCCAAGGCCGACGAGAAACGCGAATGCGGCCTGCACGCGAACTGGGGTTCGCGGGCTCTGGCGTCTAGCGTCTAGGTTCCGGGGAATTGTGATGGGCGAGCCTTTTGAAAATTCGGAAGCTTGGAAATCAGCGCGGGCGCTGACCAATGAAGTTTATTCGCTTTGCCGACGCGAGCCGCAGTCAAAAGATTTTGGGTTGCGCGATCAGCTTCAACGGGCAGCGGTTTCCGTGATGAACAACGTCGCCGAAGGCTGGGAAAGTCTGCACGTTGCAGAAAAACGCCAAGCGTATAACATAGCCCGCAGATCGTGCGGCGAAGTCCGTTCCATGAGTTATGTGCTGCTCGACAATAAATTCATATCTGTGACCGAACAAACCAATCTCCAAAAACTTTGCATTCAGTCGGGCAAGCTCATCAGCGGCTTGATTCGTTCGCTGGACAACCGATGAACTACCCCAGAACCCAGAATCTAGACGCCATCCCCTTTTCATGAGTTCATACCATCTTGATCATTTGCAGTATTTGGAGACCGAGGCGATTCACGTCATGCGCGAAGTTGCCGCCGAGTTTGAACGGCCCGCCCTGCTTTTTTCCGGCGGCAAAGATTCCATCTGCCTGCTGCGCCTCGCGGAAAAGGCGTTCCGTCCGTCCGATTTGCCGATGCCGTTTCTGAACGTCGAGACCGGCCACGAATTTCCGGAGCTGCTCGAATTCCGGGACCGGCGCGCCAAGGAACTCGGGGCAAAGCTGATTGTCCGCACGGTGGATGAGGCGTTCAAAAAGGGCATCGCGCAGCCCACGCCCGGCCAGGTCAGCCGCAACCAGCTTCAGATTCCCGTGCTACTCGCGGCGATTGAAGAATTTCAATTCGACTGCGCCATCGGCGGCGCGCGGCGCGACGAGGAAAAAGCCCGCGCGAAGGAACGTTTCTTCAGTTTCCGTGACAGTTTCGGCCAGTGGGACCCGAAAAATCAGCGGCCCGAGATCTGGAATCTTTACAACGCCAAGGTGAATCCCGGCGAAAACATGCGCGTGTTCCCGCTCTCGAACTGGACGGAGATGGACGTTTGGGAATACATCAAAAAGGAACAGCTCGAAGTGCCAAACATTTATTTTAGCCACGAGCGCGAATGTTTCCGTCGCGGCGGCCAGTGGCTGCCCGTGCCGCCGGCGCACACGGACGCGGCCACGCCTGATCCTTACGCCGGCGCGCGGCCGAAGCCGAACGAGCCGGTCAAGAAGCTCATTGTCCGCGTCCGCACCATCGCCGACATGATCAGCACCGGCATGATCGAATCGAAGACGGACACGATTGACGACATCATCGCCGAAGTTGCCGCCGCGCGCGTCACGGAGCGTGGAACTCGCGCTGATGACAAAGCCAGCGAAGCCGCGATGGAAGACCGGAAGAAAGCGGGGTATTTTTAAGCAGATAGGAGATGGGAGATGGCAGATAGGATTGACAATTTCGAGCAACTTGAGGCTTGGCGCACGGCGAGGGAACTTGTCCGCGCGTTTTATGTTTTTTTCCGGCGCAAACCGGCCGCGCTTGATTTTGGGTTGCGGGATCAGGTTCAGCGCGCCGCCGTTTCGGCCATGACGAACATTGCCGAAGGTTTTGAGCGCGTTCATCCGGGCGAGAAATTGCAATTTTACAACGCAGCTCGCGCTTCCTGTGGCGAGGTGCGTTCGCTATCCTACGTCATGCTTGATGCCAGTTATATCTCGGATGCCGAAAATAAATCCGTGCTCGAACTCGTTGCCCAAACCGGCCGGATGGTATCCGGCTTGATTCGCAGCACTCGCGCCCGAACTGGCAATCCCTAGCTCCCATCTGCCAACTTCCATCTGCTTTCCATGTCCACCTCACATCCAATCGAACTTTTGCGCTTCAACACCTGCGGATCCGTTGACGACGGCAAGTCCACGCTCATCGGCCGGCTCCTTTACGATTCCAAGAATCTGATGGAGGACCAGATTGAAGCGCTCGAACGCAGCGCGGACATCACCGGCGGCGGCATGATCAATCTCGCCAACCTCACCGACGGTTTGCGCGCCGAGCGCGAACAGGGCATCACCATTGACGTCGCGTATCGCTATTTCGCCACGCCGAAGCGGAAGTTCATCGTCGCCGACACGCCGGGGCACGTGCAATACACGCGCAACATGGTCACGGGCGCGAGCACCGCGAACCTGTCCATCGTCCTCGTGGACGCGCGGCAGGGCGTCATCGAGCAGACGCGGCGGCACACGTTCATCGCGGCGCTGCTGGGCATTCCGCATCTGGTCATCGCGGTCAATAAGATGGATTTGGTAGAGTGGAAGGAAGAGCGCTTCCAGGAAATCCGCGACGAGATCGAGGCGTTTCTGCCGAAGCTAGGCACGTTCCGCGATGTGAAATTCATTCCCATGAGCGCGCTGGACGGCGACAACGTGGTGGATCTTTCCAAGAAAACGCCGTGGTATGACGGACCGTCGCTGCTCGGCCATTTGGAAACCGTTCACATCGCCAGCGACCGCAACCTGAATGCGTTCCGTTTTCCGGTGCAATGGGTCAATCGCCCGAATGATCCCACCGACCAGAAGCTGCATGATTTTCGCGGCCTGAGCGGCCAGATTGCCAGCGGCATCGTGCGCAAGGGGCAGGAAGTGGTCGTGCTGCCCGCCGGCATCAAGACCAGGGTGGCGGACATCTGGACCTATGACGGCTCGCTCGACGAAGCGTTCTGCCCGCAGTCCGTGACGATCTGCCTGGAGCATGACATTGACATCAGCCGCGGCGACATGCTGGTGGGCGTGGAGAGTTTGCCGGGCCGCAGCTCCGAATTATCCGGGCGGGTTTGCTGGATGCACGCGCGGCCGTTGCAGCCCGGCAAAAAATATTTTCTCAAGCACGCCACGCAGACCGTCCAAGCCATCGTGACCAAACTGGACAGCCGCATCAACATGACCACGCTCGAAGCCGATCCTGATCCGGCGGCGCTGGCGATCAATGACATCGGCGGCATCCGCATCAAGACGGCCAAGCCGGTGATCTTCGACGGCTACACCACGAATCATCTGACCGGCGCGTTCATCCTGATTGAGCAAGGCACGAACGCCACGGTGGCGGCGGGCATGTTGACCGCGCCGACGGAAGCGGCGAAGCCGGAATATGCGGATTTTGCGATTTAAGAGCGTGTCTGAAAATCCCGGAGCGCGGCCGGGTCGTCCGCGACAAGCTGCAGCCAGTCTCGAATTTTCGGGCGTTTTGGCGATGGCTAGGTGCTGCGGCTGGTCTGCGACACAGCCGCGCTCCTTTTTAAGACCGGCTCCAATTTCCAGGGTCGCTGCGCGACTGCCAGAATGCTCAATAAAAGGTTTTACCCACGATAAACGTCGAGGAACCGACTTCGGGGTTCAGCCGGATAATTTCTCATCGGCCGGTCGTTCCAACCGCTTCAAGCGGCTTTGGTTCTGGTAGCAAAGCCGTTAAAACGGCTGCGATGCACACGGCAAACCCACACCGGGCCGAAGCCCGGTGCTAATGAAATCGAAGTTTTCAAAGCAATGGTATTTTGAAAACACGCGTCAGTGGTGAGAACAATCCCTTCCAACGGAGTTATTTTTGCCACACTCGTTTAGTAAGCAGTGGAAGGCCGTTCACAAAAAATGCGGGTTGGGCGCGTCACTCCGTGCGTGGCGGCGGTTGCCAAACCAAACGTTCGGCGGGCAGAGGACTGCCCGCGCTACCAACTTTTAACAAGGCTTTTCAAAGACATAATCCCGGTAAGCAGGCTTGCCGATGGCCGGATGGGCCAGGTTGTTTCTGGAATCAAAAGTTTGGGACAAAAATAGATTATCACCAAGGCCCGGTGCCGATGACAACCGGGGCATCGAAATACCAAGCTTGGCTTGTGCCATTATAGGCCGACTTGGCGACAAGGCGTATAGCGACAACTAAACTTCCCGCTGACGACAACTAAAACTCCCCATGTCTGGGGAAAGTTCCGGTGGTTTTTCTGGTCAGGCCGCAGGCCTGACCGGGCAGACTGCCGGAGCATGATCACCA
>Ga0302319_10000712_pt1 | contig 74621 bp, 55 predicted proteins | sample Bog_T0_2_FD_203319 | JGI IMG/M metagenome (GOLD analysis project Ga0302319, IMG submission 203319) | Peat permafrost microbial communities from Stordalen Mire near Abisko, Sweden - Bog_T0_2 | ecosystem: Environmental > Terrestrial > Soil > Wetlands > Peat | place: Sweden: Abisko, Stordalen Mire...
TCGTGGATTTTCTCTCCAGGGTCGCGTCTCTGCGGCGCCTCGTGGAGGCCGCGGCCGCGCGGGCTCCCCTGGTCGTCCCGGCCTACCGGGACCAGCTCCTCAAGCGGCTCCGCGAGGCGGGCCTGGAACTGGACGTGGGAGACGAACGCGTACTCAGGGAAATCGCGCTCTTTGCCGACCGCTGCGATGTCTCCGAGGAGATAACACGCATGCGCAGCCATCTCGACCAGTTCACAACCCTCCTCCGCTCCGAGGGCGAGATAGGCAGGAAGGCGGAATTCATCCTGCAGGAGCTCGGGCGCGAAACCCACACCCTTGGGAGCAAGGCCAACGACCTGGCCATCTCCCGCAGCGTGATCGAACTCAAGAACGAGCTGGAGCGCGTCCGCGAGCAGATGGCCAACGTGGAGTGACGGTCAATTCCGGAGGGACTGGAGAAGGTAGAGGCAGACCCCGACGCAGATCCCGGAATCGGCGATGTTGAAGGTCGGGTAGACGTAGCTGCCGAAGTGCAGGTCGATGAAGTCGATCACATGGCCGTGGAGAAGCCTGTCGGCGAGGTTGCCCGCGACACCCCCGCAGAGAAGACCGAACGACACCTGGGTTCCCAACGCGCGGAGGCCCAGGGCTCGGCGCCAGCAGAAGATCGCCAGGAGCGTGGCGATCGCCAGGGCGGCCAGGAGCGGGCTCCTGCCGGTCAGCCGGCTCCAGGCCGCACCGGTGTTGCCCACGTGCACAATGTAGAAAAAATCGGGGACCACGGCGATCGCCCCTGAGTCCCGGCCGTACGTGCCGAAGGGAAGGCGCATCCAAATCCAGGCCTTTGAGGCCTGATCCGCCAGAAAGACCGCGGCGCCGATGAGCAACAGCCAGCGGTAGGCGAGAATCCGCTCCGGAAGCGCCGGGCGGGGGCCCGTTGGGGGGGCGTCGGAAGTCACGATCGCTGGCCGTCCGGCGGCTCGCTACTCGTCGCCCCCGGCGTCGTCCTCCATGAGCTTGCCGCCCTCCTCGCCGAGCTCGCCGAAGATTCCCGCCTGGGTGCGGCTCCGGTAACGGTTCTTCTCGATCTCCTTCTGGGCCTCCGCCGAATAGCGCGTGAAAGGGACGGCGAGAAGTCGCTCCTTGGCGATCGGCTTGCCGGTGATCTCGCAAATGCCGTAGGTCCCGTTCCGGATGCGCTTGATGGCCCCGTCAATTTCCGAAAGGGCCTCCTGCTCGCTCGAGACAAGGCTCAACGCGAAGTCCCGGTCGAAGGTGTTGATCCCACCGCCCTCGGCCATATTCTGTCCGTAGGCGGAAAGGTCCCCCGCGTCGTCCTTGGCCGAACGCTTGAGCGACTCCTCCGAGTGCCTTTCTATCCCCTCGGTGAGGCGGGTTCGCAGGTCGACGAGGAGGCGGTAATAGCGCCTGAATTTCTCCGGAACGTCCTTTTCAAAAAGGTCCTCGGCCGCTTTCGGCTTCTTTGGGTTGAATCCGAGGATGTCCGCCAGCGACGCCGCCTTCACATGGTTCGGCTTCGCGCTTTTCTCGAGTGCCAGGATGGCCTTGGCGGGCGCGACCTTGTTCGCCGCCTTGGGGGCCGAGGAGGTGGACGGGGACTTCGCGGCGTTCGTCTTGGCTATCGCCCTGACCTCGGCAAGGCTGAAGGCGATGGGCTTGGCCGCGGTCTTTCGCGCAAGAATGCTCTGGCGGAGCGCGGACTTCTTCGAGGGCTTGTCCACGGCCGCGGGCGGCTTCACCGGCACGGGTGCTGGCGCGGGCTTTGGCACCGCGGTTTTCTTCGTATTTTGTGAGATCTTTTTCGTTGCCATGGGAGCTTGGCCGCCTGTTGGCGGCGTGAAAGGTGGGGACGCTACAAGTTTAGCGCTGCAATGCAACGCGGACATACATTCCCGCCGGGGGACGATTCAAGGGCGGGCACCCACCTCCAGCACCTCGGGCAGCGCGCAAGGCCGAGGTCGGAGCACGGTGTGACGGCCACCGACATTGAGGGGGACCCCTCCGACGGACCCAGGCCGACCCGCGAGACGATAAAAAGTTCGGGAAGAAGGGCCTCGTGGCGCCTGAGCGCGTCAAATTCAGGGCTGCCCGGGCTCCCGTGGACCACCACGGCGGCGTCGAGTGACTTGCCGAGGCGGCCCGCGGCACGCAGCGGCTCGATGGCCTCGTTCACGCGGACGCGGACGCCCAGCAGGGAGGTCACGTCCGCATCGATTCCCGCATCGGTCCATTCGGCGGGAGGCACGGGCCAGTCCTGCCCGTGGACCGAATCCGGGCAGTACTCGGCATGGTGCACGCCGAAGCTCCACGCCTCATCCGCCGTGAAGGTGAGGATGGGGGAAAGAAGCTTGGCCAGGGTCTCGAACACAAGACGGATTGCGGTCTGGGAGGAGCGGCGCAGGGGGTTGTCCGCGCCGAGCGTGTAAAGCCGGTCCTTCAGGATGTCGTGATAGGTCGCCGAGAGCGTCACCGAGCAAAACTGGTTGCAGATCTGGTAGACCCGGTGAAATTCGTACGAATCGAACGCCGCGGTGCACGAGCGCACCAGCTCGGCCGTCTGGTGGAGGGCCCAGCGGTCGAGGGGGTCCATCCGGGAGACGGACACGGCATGGAGCCGCGGGTCAAAGTCGAAGAGATTTGAAAGCTGGTAGCGGAAGGTGTTCCGGACCAATCGATAGGTCTCGCCCACATTGGCCAGGATTTCCTTGGAGATGGGAATGTCATTCCGGAAGTCCTGCGACGCTATCCAGAGCCGCACCACGTCCGCCCCATACTCCGCGACATAGGCATCGCTGGTCTGGGGCTTCAGGTAGGTCGAGCTCTTGGAAATCTTCCTCCGGTCCTCGTCCACGATGAACCCGTGGGTGAGCACGGCGCGATAGGGCGCTCCGCCCTCCGCGACCACACCGGTCCAGAGGGAGGACTGGAACCAGCCTCGGTGCTGGTCGCTTCCCTCGAGATAAAGGTCGGCGGGCCAGCGGGTGTCCCCCCTTTCCCGTTTGAGCACGGCCGCGTGGCTTGAGCCGGAGTCGATCCAGACATCGAGCGTGTCGCGGCCGCAGGTGAGGCGGGCGGGGGCCGGCCAGCCCGCCGGAAGCTCGACGCCTGCGAGGATCTCCTCCGGAGCGGAATCGTACCAGTGGTTCGTTCCCACCCTTTCGATCTTCGCCGCTATCGCACGGGCCACGCCGGCATCGAGGTAGGCCTTCCTTTCCCCGTCGAAAAATGCGGGTATGGGCACGCCCCAGGCGCGCTGGCGGCTCACGCACCAGTCGGGCCTGGATTCGACCGCGCTCCGGATCCTTGCCTCACCCCATCCCGGAATCCATTGCACCCCCCTGATCGCCTCCAGCGCGGCCTGTCTCGCCGTGGGCTTCGCGGGCGAGGCCGCAGGGTGGGTTGGAATCCTGTCCAGGAGGATGAACCACTGGTCCACGGCGCGGAAGATGATCGGCGTCTTGGACCTCCAACAATGCGGATAACTGTGTTCGAACCGGCGCTTGGCAAGCAGGGCGCCCGCGGCCGCCAGCTTCCTGAGCACGCCGGCATTCGCCGGCGAGGTGCGCTTTTTCTCGAGATCCTCGACCGTCTCCAGGGTCGTGAGCCCCACCAGATCAGAGGGCACCCGGCCATCGTCCACGTACCGGCCGTCCCCGCCGACCGGGCAATAGATCTCCAGCTTGTAGCGCAGTCCGGTCAGATAATCGTCGTAGCCGTGGCCCGGGGCCGTGTGAACGCAGCCGGTGCCGCTCTCCGTGGTCACATAGTCGGCGAGGAGGACGGGAGACGGCCTGTCGACGAAGGGATGTCGCGCCTCCATCCCCTCGAGCGCGGCGCCCTGAAACTCCGCCAGGATCCCGGGAGCCTCGGGGGATTTTTCATCGCCGACGTCGCGGGCGAATTTCTCGGCCAGGTCCCTCGCGACGATGTGGCGCCCTGCGCCCTGTCCCTTGAGCTCGACAACGGCATACGTGATCTTCGGGTGGAGGGCAACGCCGAGGTTCGCCGGCAGCGTCCACGGGGTTGTGGTCCAGATGACGACGTCCAGCGGCTTGTCCGCCGGCAGCTTGAATTTTTCCGCCTCCGAGGGGGGCACGGGGAACCGCACCCAGATGGAGGGGGAAACATGCTGCTGATATTCGATCTCCGCCTCGGCCAGGGCGGTTTCAAAGGGAATCGACCAATACACGGGCTTCTTGCTGCGGACAACCAGCCCCTTCTCCACGAATGCGGCGAAGGTTCGGACAATGTCGGCCTCGAAGGCCGGGTCCTTCGTCTTGTACTGGTTTTTCCAGTCCGCGAGGATCCCGATGCGCTTGAACTGCGCGGTTTGGACGGCTATCCATGATTCTGAAAAGGCGTCGCACCGCGCGCGCAGGCCTGCCGTGGTCACGTCCTCCCTGCGGTCCTGGATTTCGCGGGCGACCTTCTGCTCGATGGGAAGCCCGTGGCAATCCCAGCCCGGCACGTACGGAGTGCGGAATCCCCGCAGGGTCTTGTAGCGGATGACGATGTCCTTCAAAACCTTGTTGAGGGCGGTGCCTATGTGCACGTCTCCGTTGGTGAAGGGCGGCCCATCGTGGAGCACGAAAACCGGGGCGCCCGAGCGCCTTGCCTGGAGGGCGCCGTAGAGCCCGATCTCCTCCCAATGGGCAATCCTCGCCGGCTCGCGCTGGGCCAGCCCGGCCCTCATGGGAAAGTCGGTCTTGGGAAGCTGCAGGGTCTCTTTAAAATCTTGCGCCATTCCAGGTTAGGGGAGGGCGCAAACTACGCCAACTGCCGCGGGTGACGAGAGCAAAAACACCCTGCCCGGCAGACCGTGCCCCTACCTCCACTCCACCGCTGTCTGCACCAGCGCCTCGACGCACTCGATCTTCGCCCCGGGGAGAATGCCGTGCCCAAGGTTGAGGATGTGCCCGGCGGCGCCGCGCATGGATTCCAGCAGGAGCGAGGTCTCGCGCCGCACGATCTCAGGCGAGGTGTTGAGCAGCACCGGGTCGAGGTTTCCCTGGATTCCAACCGAGCGCCCGCGATTCATGTCCGCGTGAACGGCGGCGGCATCCACCGTCCAGTCGACGCTGAGGACCCGGACCCCCGTGTCGGCCTGAGCGGCGAGCCGGGCCGAGGCCCCCTTGGCAAAGAGAATCAGCGGAAACCCGGCCGGGAGCCCGGCGACGATGCGACGGATCCACTGGAGCGAGGCGGCCTCATAGTCCCGTCCGGCGATCGCGCCGCCCCATGAATCGAATATCTGGATGGCGTCCGCCCCCGACTGAATCTGCATCCTGAAATAGGCGATGAGGGCTGCGGTGAGCTTTTCGAGGAGCGCGTCAAAGGACGGGCGGTCGGAGTAGAACAGGGATTTGATCCGCGCAAAATCCTCGGAACTGCCCCCCTCAACCATGTAGGTGGCCAGTGTCCAGGGCGAACCTCCGAAACCAAGGAGGGCCGTGCGACCCCCGAGGGCATCCTTGAGCAGCGACAGGGCGCCTGCGACGTAGGAGAGCCGGCCAGGGGCCGCATCGCCGGGCGCAAGGGCGTCGATCCGGGCGCGGGAGTCGAGCCGGTATTCCATGGCAATGCCGCCCTCGTCCCGGAAGCGGTAGCCCTGGCCGAGCGCCTCGGGAATGACAAGGATGTCGGAGAACAATATGGCGGCGTCGAACGCGAAACGCCTGACAGGGAGCAGCGTGACCTCGGCGGCAAGCTCGGGCGTGCGGACCATCGTGAGGAAGCCGTGCCGTTCCTTGAGGGCCCGATACTCGGGCAGATAGCGCCCGGCCTGGCGCATCACCCAGAGCGGGGGGCGTTCGAGCGGCCGGCAGGCGCATGCGGCAAGGAAACGTTCGCGGGAATTCATCGGTTTTCTTCGCCCGCCCAGTCGCGGGGTTTAAGGAACATCTCATGGAGCAGGGCCTCGGGCGAGCCGGGATCGGGCCGCCATCCGTAGTCCCACCTCGCCAGCGGCGGCAGGCTCATCAGGATCGACTCGGTGCGTCCCCCGCTCTGGAGGCCGAAAAGCGTTCCCCTGTCCCAGACGAGGTTGAATTCGGCGTAACGCCCGCGCCTCAGGAGCTGGAAGCTGCGTTCGCGCTCCCCGTGGGGCGCCGCCTTGCGCCGCGCCACGATGGGCAGATAGGCGGGAAGGTAGGCCCCCCCGACCGCCCGAACCAGCGCGAAGCAGCGCTCGAAATCAAACTCGTTGAAGTCGTCAAAGAAGACACCTCCTATCCCGCGCTGCTCGCCCCGGTGCCTGATGTTGAAATAGTCGTCGCAGGCCTTCTTGAAACGCGGGTGCAGCCCGGGTCCGAAGGGGGCCACGGCGTCGCGCAGCGTCCGGTGCCAATGGACCGCGTCCTCCTCATAGCCGTAGCATGGGGTGAGGTCGGTGACTCCCCCGAACCACCAGACCGGCCGGTCGTGTCCGGTGCCGGCGCCGCGATCCGACGCGGGGGGCCGGTGGCCGGCGATGAAAAACCTGAGATTCAGGTGGCTTATGGGCACGTGGGGATTCCGGGGATGAACGACCAGCGAGAGCCCGAGGCCCTCCCAGGCGAGACCCGCCAGGCCCGGGCGGGCGGCGGTGGCCGCCGGGGGCAGTTCCGCGCCCTGAACATGGGAGAAGGCGACCCCGGCCTTTTCAAAGACCTCTCCGCCCGCGAGTATGCGCGTGAGACCCCCGCCCCCTTCCGCCCGGTCCCAGGCATCCTCCCGGAAGCGAGCTCCGCCGTCCTCAGCCTCCAATGCGCCGCAAATCGCGTCCTGGAGGGCGAGCAGATGATTGCGGAAGGCGGGCAGGTCGGTCATCGGGCGGACCGGCGCGAGCGCCTCTCGCGGAGGTAGGCGAGCGCGCCGGAGGCGACGCCGTGGCGGGGGCTGAACAGCGCCGACGCGACAAACACGGCGCCCAGGCAAAGGACAATGGCCGCCCCGCTGGCAAGCCCGGCGGCATAACTCAGCAGGATCCCGGCCGCCGAACAGGCCATTGCGAGGACCACGGAAAGGGCAAGGAGCCAGCCGAAATGGTCGCTCCAGAGGTAGGCGCTGACTGCGGGAAGCAGAAACAGCCCCAGTGCGAGCACCACGCCCATCGTCTGGAGCGCGGCGACGAGGTTGAGCACGGTGAGGGCGAGAAGCCCGAAGTGCACCAGCGTGCCGCGGCCGCCGCCGGCGCGGAAAAAAACGGGGTCGAATGTCTCCAGGAGGATAGGCCGGTAAAACACCGCGAATACCGCGGCGGTCGCGACGCTGATGCACCCCGTCAGCTCCAGGTCGGCGGCGCTCACGGCAAGGATGTTCCCGAACAGGAAGTGGGGCAGGTCGAGCCGGGTGGGAAGGCGGCTCAGGAGCGCGACCCCGGCGCCGAAGAAAACAATGAACAGGGAGCCGAATGCGGCGTCCTCCTTGACGCGGGTCAGGCGGCTCAGAAGAGCGCTCCCGAGGGCCGTGAGAAGGCCGGCGATCAGGGCTCCCGCGAAGAGGGCCCAGGCGTTTGCGCCGAACAGAAGCCACGCCGCCGCTATTCCCGGCAGAAGCGAGTGGGAGAGGGCGTCGCCCATAAGGGCGAGCCTCCGCAGGACGAGGACGCATCCGAGAAGTCCGCCGCTGAGACTGAGGAAAAGCGCCGAAAGCAGCCCACGCTGCATGAAGCCGTAACGGAAGGGCTGGATGAGGGGGTCAAGCACCATGGACGCAGTGGGATTTCCGGAATGCCCTTTCGATGTTGGCCTCCGTCAGGACATCCCCGATCAGGCCGTCCGCCACCAGCGTCGTTGCGAGCATGACGGCCCGGGAAAAGACGCGGCGGGCCAGCTCGAGGTCGTGGAGCGCGACGAGAACCGTGCGGCCCTGGGACTCCCAGGCCCGAAGGACGTGGGTGAGCTCCTCGGCGGCGAACAGGTCGAGACCCGCGAAGGGTTCGTCGAGCAGGAAAATATCCGCGCCCTGGGCCAGGGCGCGCGCGAGGAAGACCCTCTGCTGCTGGCCTCCGGACAGGCGCCGGATCTGGCGGTCGGCAACCCCCGTCAGGTCGAGCTCCGCCATGGCGCGGTCGACACGCCCGGCATCGCCGGCGGAAAGCCACCCGGGGAACCTGAGCGCCGCATAACGACCCTGCTCCACGACGCCCCTGACAGTGATGGGAAAGTCCCAGTCGACGGCGTGGCGCTGCGGGAGGTAGCCGAAGCGCGGGCGTGCGTGCTCGGGATGGTGGTCGCCGATGAGGATCTCCCCCCCGGCAAGGGGCGCAAGTCCGACGACGGCCCGGAGAAGGGAACTCTTTCCGGCGCCGTTTGCGCCGAGGATGGCCGTCATGCTTCCGCAGGGCATGTCGCAGGAGACGCTGTCAAGCGCCAGCTGGCGCCCGTAGCGGACCGTGACGGCGCGCAGGCTGAGGATGTTTTGCTTTGAATCGGCCAAGGGGGGGCGGGCGGCTCCGGCGCGCCTTCGCCATGGTGCTCAGTTTGAGCCTGGAATCGAGAAATTGATTGAGGGCTTCGCATCGGCCCCGGAATCCGGTCCGACGGCCGCGGGCGGGGCGGCCTGCGGGTCCGGCGCCAGGGCGCCGAACGGGCTGAGCGACGCGAATCCGCGCTCGATGAGATCGGCGACCCTCAAGTCCCTGCTCCTCTGGTCGGGGCAGTCCATGATGACCACGATGACCCTCCTCCCGTTCCGCTGGGCGGTCGCCGCCAGGCAGAATCCCGCGCCGGTGGTGAATCCCGTCTTCAGGCCGTCCACCCCCCCGACCCTGCCGAGGAGATTGTTGTGGTTGTTCATCCCCACCGGGACGGCCCGCCGCCCGAAGCCGAACTGCCGGGCCTTCACCGACGTGTACCTCGTGACATCGGTGTTGAGGATCAGGTAGCGGCACAGCATCGCAAACTCGCGCGGCGTGGTCAGATCGCCCTCGGAGATCCTGTGGCTGGGAACAGGCAGGCCGTTTGGGGTGCGGAAACGGGTCTCGATCATTCCCAGCGACCGGGCCTTCGCGTTCATCATCCCGACGAATGCGGGGATCGTGCCGCCGGCCCTCTCGGCAAGCGCGTACGCCGCGTCGTTCGCGGATTGGATCATCATCGCATAGATGAGCTCCTCGACAGGAAAGACCTCGCCCTGCCTCAGCCAGACGCTGGTGCTGTCGTGGAGCATCGCGATCCTCGCCGTGGCACGGGTGACCGTCACGGGGGTTTGCAGGGTGAGCGACCCGCTCCTGATCAGGTCCTCCAGGACCGCAAAAGTCATGAGCTTGGTCATGCTCGCCGGAGGGCTCAACACGTCTGCGTTGTCCGCGAACAGGACCCGGCCGGAATGGGCGTCCTCGACGATGACGCCCTTGTAGACCCGCGGCGAGGCGGATGCGGACAGGGCTGCCCCCACGGCCAGGATGCCCAGGAGGAGGTGCGCGGATTGTCGGGGGAAAGGCATGCGCGCGAAAGACCGCATTTCACGCCGGGGGGCGAGAAGAAACTGGCGCCCCCCCGAAAGATCACTCAACTCGGCATGTGGCCACCCCCTCCCTCAGGCTGAAACCCAACGCGCGCGCGCGCGCCCTCGAAGGCCATCCGTGGGTTTTCGCCAACGAGGTCGCCGAGCTGCTGCCGGCCGGAAACGACGGCGAGGCGGTCGAGTGCCGCGACCGCGCCGGGCGTCCGCTGGGGCTGGGCATCTACAACAGCCGCTCCCAGATCGTCTGGAGGCGGCTGGGCCGCGGGCGGGACCCGCTCGATGCCGCATACCTGCGGGCCGCGATCGGAAGGGCGATCGCAAGGCGCGGGACGCCAGGCGACGCCGCGCGCCTCGTCTGGTCCGAATCCGACGACCTTCCGGGCGTCGTGGCGGACAGGTTCGGCGACACCCTCGTCGTGCAGCTACAGACCGTCGCCATGGATAAGCGTTCGGGCCTGATCGGCGACCTGTTTGCCGAGCTGGCCGGCCCCGCCGAGATCATCTTCCGCAACGACGCGCCGATCCGACGGCTGGAGGGGCTGCCCCTCGAGACGCACACCCGTTCGGGCCGGCCCTGGGAACCGAGGTGGCTGGCGGTCGACGGGTTCGATTACTGGCTGGACCTCATGAGCGGCCAGAAGACGGGATTCTACCTCGACCAGCGGCCCCAGCACGCGGCCGTGGCCGGCCAGGTCGGGCGCCTGTCCCGCCTGGGGCGGGCGCCGCGCGTGCTGGACGCGTTCTGCAACCAGGGCTCTTTCGCCCTCCACGCAGCCCGGGCGGGGGCGGCCTTCGTCCTGGGCCTCGACAGCGCCGGCGAGGCGGTCGCGGCGGCCCGCAGGAACGCCGCCCGCAACGGGGTCGCCGCAGAATTCGCCGAGGCCAACGTGTTCGACTGGTTCAACGATCCGGCCAGGGAGGCCGAGGCTCCCTGGGACGTGATCGTGCTCGATCCCCCGCCGTTCGCCAAGTCGAGGAGCGCCCTCGCCGGGGCGCTGCGCGGCTACAAGGAGATCAACCTGAGGGCGATGAAGAGGCTCGCCCCCGGAGGCGTGCTCGCCACGTACTCCTGCTCCCACCACATGGCGGACGCCGACCTTCGCGCGGTGTTGGCATCGGCCGCAGCCGACGCCAGGCGCCGCGTGAGGGTGCTTGAATGGTGCCATCAGCCGGCGGACCACCCCGTCCTGATCGCCATGCCCGAGAGCGAATACCTGAGGGGCTATCTTCTCGAGATGCTTTCGGACAGCTGAGGCGCCGGAGGCTTCCTATAATTTTCCGCCGTAGACAGCCGCGGCGCCGAGCTCCTCCTCGATCCTGAGGAGCTGGTTGTATTTCGCCACCCGGTCGGTGCGGCAGAGGGAGCCGGTCTTGATCTGGCCGGCGTTTGTCGCCACGGCGATGTCGGCAATCGTCACATCCTCGGTCTCGCCGGAGCGGTGCGATATGACGGCGGTGTAGTTGGCCTCCTGTGCCATGCTGACGGTGTCGAGGGTCTCCGTGAGGGACCCGATCTGGTTGACCTTGACGAGGATCGAGTTGGCCGTGCCGCTGTCGATGCCCCTCTTCAGGAACTCCGTGTTCGTGACAAAGAGGTCGTCGCCGACGATCTGCACCTTGTCGCCGAGGGCTTCGGTCAGCTTCTTCCAGGCGGGCCAGTCGTTCTCGGCGCAGCCGTCCTCGATCGACACGATCGGGTATTTGGCGACGAGCTCGCGGTAGAGCTCCACCATCTGTTCGCCCGTCAGGGAGCGCCCGTCGGACTTCTTGAAGACGTAGCGGTTCTTCTCGGGCACGTAAAACTCGGAGGCGGCGGGATCCAGGGCAAAGGCGATGTCCTTGCCCACCTTGTACCCGGCGTTTTTCACTGCGAGGGCGATGGCGTCGAGCGCGGCCGTGGCGGACTCAAGCTTCGGCGCAAAGCCGCCCTCGTCGCCCACCGCAGTCGAGAACCCCTTGTCCTTAAGCACCTTCTTCAGGGCGTGGAACACCTCACAGCCCCAGCGCAGACCCTCTGAAAAGGACTTGGCGCCCACGGGCATGATCATGAACTCCTGAAAATCGATGGGGGCGTCGGAGTGGGCGCCTCCGTTCATGATGTTCATCATGGGCACAGGCAGCACCTTGGCGTTGGGTCCGCCGAGATAACGGTAAAGCGGCTGCCCCAGCGCCGCAGCGGCGGCCTTGGCCGTGGCGAGCGAGACGCCCAGTATGGCATTGGCCCCCAGGTTCGACTTGGTAGGGGTGCCGTCGAGCCTGATCATGGCGGCGTCGATGCCGACCTGGTCGCAGGCATCGTGGCCCGCGAGCACCGGGGCGATCCTGCCCTTGACGTTCGCAACAGCCTTCAGCACTCCCTTCCCGCCGTAGCGCTTCTTGTCCCCGTCGCGCAGCTCGAGCGCCTCGTGCTCGCCCGTGCTGGCTCCCGAGGGGACGGCCGCACGGCCGCGCACGCCGCCTACGAGCGTGACATCGACCTCGACGGTCGGATTTCCCCGCGAATCGACGATCTCGCGGGCGGTGATGGATGAGATGGTGGTATTCATGGCAAAGGGTCAGAAGGGAAGGCGCTTGTCGGCGAGGCGTCGCAGAAAGAGCCTGAACGGGCTCATCGACTTGGGGCGCGATTTCTCGGGAACTTGGCCCAGATGGCCCCTCCCGAACGCCGTCTGGGCGACGGAGACGCCGTCGTAGTTCTTCGCCGCCATGTTCGCCGCCGTCAACAACCCGGGGGGAACCTGGTCGAGGTGGCCCTCGAAGGCCGCCGCGTGCAGGGGCGTGTCGCCGTTGTCGTTCCGGGTGAGGAGCAGCTCCGACGTGAGCTGTTCCCTTGGAATGCGGTCGAGCTGCCCGGTCTCGGCGGCGGCGTGGATCGCCGTGAAGCCGGTCTTGCTCGCCAGGACCAGGTTCTCCCTTGTGAGCAGGCCCGGGGGAACCTGCTCGATGTGGCCGGCGACCGCCGCGGCGTGGAAGACGGTGTCGCCCGAGCTCGTCGTCTCCCGGAGGGCGGCGGAGGTCAGGAGTTCCCGGGGAACCTGGTCGAGATGGCCGTTGAACGCGGCGACGTGAAACACGGATTCGCCTCCCAGATTTCTCAACCCGAAATTCGCCGCGGTGACAAAGGGCGCGGGAATCCGGCCGAGGGTGCCGTTCTCGGCGGCTTCGTGGAAAAGAGTGTTTCCGACCGCCGTCTGGAGGAGGAAGACATCCTCCGTGAGGAGCGGGGGCGGCAGTTGGTCGAGATGGCCGTGGGCGGCCGCGATGTGGAAGACGGTGTTGCCCGCATTGCTGCGCTGCAGAAGGCTTTCGCGGGTGAGCATCCGGGAGGGGACCTGATCCAGATGGCCCCCCATGGCGGCATGATGCAGGGGTGTATAGCCGATCGTCGTCCTGATCCCGAGCAAATCCGGGGTGAGGAGCCCCGCGGGCAGATCGCTCAGGCCCCCGTACTTGGCCGCGGCGTGGAGCGCCGTGTAACCCGAAGCGTTCGGAACGGTGACGGAGGCCGCGGTGACCTCCCCGGCCGGCAGGGTGGACAGCTTGCCCGTGCTTGCGGCGGCGATCAGGTCGGGTTTCGGCATGCTCTTTGGAGGCCTTTCCTACCCGCCCGGGACACGGTCTGGCAAACCAATTTGGCGGTGGCGGGCGCGTATAAGCGCGATGTCATCCCTATATTCAGCTGTGAGGGTTCCGTGTGCGCAAGACACAGGCCAGATTCCATTTGCAAAGGATTGGCGCGGGAACCACGATGTGCGCCGATGACAACTGCGGATGGCAATCCTCCCGCACCCGGGGAGGCCAAGAGGGACCCCATACTGGTCGTCGACGACGAGAGGGCGCTGTTGGAGGTGTTTGCCCAGGCTCTTGGCACGGTGTTCGACGTGACGACCGCGACATCGACCCGCGAGGCGGATTTTCTGCTGCAGAAAAACCGGTTCAAGGTCGTCGTCAGCGATCATCTTATGCCCGGCGGGAACGGAATGAGCTTCCTGGTGCGCGCCAGGGAGGAGTTCCCGCAGATGCAGAGGATCCTTGTGACCGGCTATATGAAACCCGAGATGCTGCTGCGCAGCGTCAACGAAGCCGGCCTGTTCCGCTATCTCCTGAAGCCCGTGTCGATCGCCGAGCTCATCCGCGTCGTGCAGGATGCGGCCAAGGCTCACGACGCCGCGGTGGTGGGCTGACCCACCTTCGCCCTGAGATAGGGGGCCGTCGGGCTGCGCCTCGTCCGCAGGAGACCGGCGACGGGGCCCTGGTAGATGAGTTCCCCTCCGGAGGGTCCGCCGGTCGGCCCAAGCTCCACAATGTAGTCGGCCTCGGCGAGGATATCGGGGTGATGTTCGATGACCACGACGGTGTGGCCCTGGTCGACCAGCGTGTGGAGCACGCGGACCAGCTTCTCGCAATCGCTCAGGTGGAGGCCGATGGTGGGTTCCTCAAGGATGTAAAGATTGGATGCGGCGCCGCCGCCGCGGGCCCGGCCGTTCAGGCCCCGCGAAAGCTCCGCAACCAGCTTCAGGCGCTGCGCCTCGCCGCCGGAAAGTGTCGGCGAACTCTGGCCCAGGGTAAGGTATCCCAGGCCGCAGTCGGCCATCAGCCGGCACACCCGCGAGAGCTGGGCGTGGAAGTCGAAGAACAGCGCGGCCTCGTCGAAGGTGAGCCGGAGGACCTGGCTTATGGACCTGCCCTTCCACGCAATGTCGTCCAGCTCCGGGCCATAGCGCCCGCAGCCGCAATCCTCGCAGGGCAGGTAGGCGTCTGGCATGAAGGCCATCTCAAGCCTTATCCTTCCGGCCCCTTCGCAGGCAGGGCAGCGCCCTCCCTTGGTGTTGAATGAGAACCGCGAGGCCGTGTAGCCGCGCAACCTGGATTCGGGCAGCCCGGCAAAGAAGGAACGGACAAGGTCGAAGATTCCCAGATACGTCGCCGGGGTCGATCGCGGAGTCCTTCCTATGGGCGCCTGGTCGACGGAGATGACCGCGTCAAAGCCTCGCGCGCCACGCAGTTCCCGGAAAGGCACCGTCCTTCCCCCGTCGAAGCCCGTCTCCCGCGAAAAGCTTCGTCCGGTGAGGCGGGATCGGCCTGTCTTGAGCGCGTGGGCCGCCGCGGGCTGGAGGAGGTCGCAGCAGAGCGTCGACTTTCCAGCCCCGCTGGGACCGGCCACCATCACGAGCCGCCCCAGCGGCAGCCGCAGGTCGAAACCCTTGAGGTTGCGGAACCGCGCCCCGAGCAGTTCGATCCAACCGCCCCCGTCCCGCGCGGCGGGCCTTCCGACCGGACGGTACGCCCCGAGGAGCGGATGCGGAATGCCCCGCGCAAGGAAAAGGCCGGTGAGCGACCTGGCGGTCCGCTTGATCACGGCCGGGGAGCCTGCCGCGAGCAGCTCGCCCCCGTGGATTCCCGCCCCGGGCCCGAGGTCGATGATGTGGTCCGCACACGCCATGACCGCCTCGTCGTGCTCGACCACGAGGAGCGTGTTTCCCTTGGCGCGGAGCGCCTGAAGCGTGGCGATGAGCCGCGCTCCATCGCGCGCATGAAGTCCTATGCTCGGCTCGTCGAGCACGTAAAGGACCCCGGCCAGATTGGATCCGAGCTGGGCGGCCAGGCGGATCCGCTGCGCCTCGCCGCCCGAGAGCGTCTCGGTGGGCCGGTCGAGGGTCAGGTAGTCGAGCCCCACCCGGTCCAGGAAGCGCAGCCGTTCCTCGATCTGCGCGATGATGTCGCGGGCGACGAGCTTTCCCCTGGAATCGAGCGCGAGTGAGCGGAGGCGGGCGCGCACCTGAGAAGGCGTGCCGCCGAGCAGGACGGGCAGGGAAAACGGCGCGCCGCCGGCCCGGGCGGGAAGCATCACGGAGCGGGAGACGCGGTTGAGCCTGGCGCCCCCGCATTCGGGGCAGGGCACGCCGGCCCTGAGCTCGGCCGCTGAATTGCGGCCGGCCAGCCTTCTGTCCGCCTTCAGGTCCGCAATCTCCGGGGGCAGGTCCTCGTCCTCATCGGTCTCAAGCATCCAGTCGAAGATGAGCCCGTATCCGCGGCAGGCCGGGCACCAGCCACGGGGCGAATTGAAGGAAAAGTGCTTTGGGTCGAGCTCCGGGAAGGACTCCCCGGTCTCGACGTCGGTGCGCGTGGTCGAGAACCAGGAAAGGACCCCCTTTTCGGTGGAGAGGAGGAAACACGCCCCGCGGCCAAGGCGGAGCGCGGTCTCCAGGAAAGCTCCGACCGGGGCCGACTTCAGGTCGGCGACCACGACCTCGATGTCGTGCTCCTTGTAGCGGTCAAGCTTCCTGAAGGACTCGGTCCGCAAAAGTCGACCGTCGGCCCTCATCATCAGGAAGCCCTGGCGCGCAATCCAGGTTGCGATGGGCTGGTGATGTCCCTTCCGGCCGCGGACCAGCGGCGCACAGAGATAGAGATGACGTGACCGCGACGCGGGCCGGCCCGAAAGCACCTTTTGCAGGAGCCTCCCGAGCGCGCCCGCCGATAGGGGCGTCACCGGCCGGCCGGTTTCGGGATGGTGCTGCACGCCGACCCGGGCGTACAGGAGGCGGAGGTATTGGGCCACCTCGGTGATTGTCGCCACCGTGGATTTCATGGATCCCCTGGTAATCCGCTGCTCGATGGCAACGGTGGGCGGAATCCCCGCCAGCCTGTCCACCGAGGGACGCGGCAGCTGTTCGACGAACTGCCGCGCGTACGGCGACATGGATTCCATGAACCGCCGCTGTCCCTCGGCGAAGACAATGTCGAAGGCAAGGGTGGATTTTCCGGAGCCGGAGACGCCGGTCACAACGTTGAAGGCGCCCAGCGGAATATCGAGGGTGAGGTTCCTGAGGTTGTTTTCCCTGGCCCCCACGATCTGGAGCGACCGGCGCGGGGCGTCGCAGCCTTTTCCCCCCGGAGCCGGGGCGAGGGCCGGGACCGGGTCCCCTCGCAGGAAGGGCGAGGTGGCGGTGCCGGCGTCCGCGATCTGCTCGGGCGTTCCCTCGGCCACGACCCTGCCTCCGCCCGAACCCGCCTCGGGCCCGATCTCAAGGATCCAATCGGCGGCACGAAGGACGTCGAGGTTGTGCTCGATCACGACGAGGCTGTGGCCCCGTTCGACAAGGGCGTTGAGGACTTCCAGCAGGCGCCTGACGTCGTGGCGGTGCAGTCCTGTCGTGGGCTCGTCGAGGAGCAGCAGGGCCCCCGAGGAGCCTTCGGAAGCGGACGAAAGGTGGCGGACGAGCTTCAGCCGCTGGGACTCCCCGCCGCTCAGCGTGTTCAGCGGCTGACCGAGGGCGAGGTACCCCAGGCCGGCCGATTCAAGGGAGGCCAGCCTGCGCCTAATCTCGGGCTCGCCGGCGAAGAGCTCAAGCGCCTCGGCGACCCCGCTGCCGAGGAGGTCCGCCACGGACTTCCCATTCCACTCGACGGCCAGGACCTCGGGCTTGAATCTCCGTCCGCCGCAAACCGGGCAGGGCACAAAGACATCGGAGAGGAACTGCATCTCCACCCGCTCCGACCCCAGGCCCTTGCACTCGTCGCAACGGCCGTCCCCGGTGTTGAACGAAAAGCTTGAGGGCCCGAATCCACGGGCCTGCGCGGCGGGGGTGGCGGCGTAAAGCTCGCGGATGAGGTCCCATGCCCCGGAGTAGATCACAGGGTTGGAGCGGGGAGTCCGGGCGATGGGCGACTGGTCCGCAAGCACGATCTCGGAGAATTCCGAATCGCCGCGGATCGACCCGATCTCGGCCGGATCGGGCGCAAGCTGTCCGCGCCTCGCGAGCAGCCCCTGCGCGATGACATTGTCGAGGAGCGTTGACTTGCCCGAGCCGGAGACCCCGGAGAGGCACACAAAGCGCCCCAGTGGGATCCGGAAGGAAAGGTTCCTGAGGTTGTGCTTGGTCGCGCCCGCAAACTCCAGCCATCCGCCCGACCGGTTGTCCACCGGGCGCCGGGCCGCGGGTGCCGGAATGGATTCCCTTCCGGAAAGGTAGGCGCCCGTCATGCTGCCGGGAGCCGAGAGCATCGCGCCCACCGGACCCTCGAACACAATGTGGCCGCCGCGGGCTCCCGGTTCCGGGCCGATCTCGATCGCATGATCGGCGGCCCGGATCATGGCCTCGTCGTGCTCGACGACGACCACGGTGTTGCCTGCCCCGGTCAGCGAGCGGATGACCGCGATGAGCCGGTCGATGTCACGCGGATGCAGGCCGACGCTGGGTTCGTCGAGGACGAACAGGGTGTCCACCAGACCGGTGCCGAGGCAGCTTGTGAGGCTGACCCGCTGCGTCTCCCCGCCGGAAAGCGTGCGCGACGGGCGGTCGAGCGTGAGGTAGCCGAGGCCCACCTCCCTCAGGTAGCGCAGCCGGGTGATCATGGAGTCCAGCGCCAGGTCGGCGGCCCGGGTCCCGGGCGCCCCATCGGCGGGCCGTCCCTCCCCTCGGCCATCGCGTTCGAGCATCGCAAGCAGCTCCGAAATCGGCGTCGCATAGACCTCGGGCAGCGTGGCGCCCCGCCATTTCCAGCAGAGGGCCTCGGGCTGGAGCCGCGCACCCCGGCAGTCGGGGCACGGGTTGTACGACCGATAGCGGGAGAGAAAGACCCGCACGTGCATCTTGTAGGTGTTCTTCTCCAGCCAGCGGAAGAACCCCCGCACCCCGTACCAGTGGCGTGGCCAGGTTTTCCCCGACTCCTCGCCGTAGCCCGGCTCGCCGTCGACGACATAGGTGCGCTGGGCGGGGGTGAGTTCCGAGAAGGGGACATCTGTCGGTATCCGCATTTTCCGGGCAAAGACCCTGAGATCGTCCTTCGACGAACTGTAGACCCGGCCTTCCCAGCATTTGATCGCGCCGCCGTCCAGGGAGAGCGACGCGTCAGGTATGGCCAGGCGGTAGTCGATCTCTATCACCCGGCCAAAGCCGCGGCATCGCGGGCAGGCGCCGAGGGGGGAGTTGAACGAGAAGAGGCCCGGGGTGGGGGCCCTGTAGGTCCTGCCGGTCGACGGCGAACGGAGTCCGACCGAGTATCTGGAGAGGATCGGGAGACGGCCGCCCTCCGCCTCCGAACCTGCGAGCAGGCACATCTCGCCGCGACCGAAGTGGAGCGCCGCCTCGGCGGCCTCGATGAATCGCGGACGATTCTCCGCCGCAAGACCGAGGCGGTCCTGGCAGACCATCGCGAAGTCCCCGGCAGGATCCGGAGGTGAATCCCCGGGCCGGCCGAACTCGAACAGGTCGGGGCCGCACGGGAACAGGAAACGCGCATAGCCCTGGCGCCCCAGGTTGGCGAAGATCTCGGGCCAGCCGAGGTTCCCGGGCCTTGAGACCCTGAAGGCGACAACGACGGACCGGCCGCCGTGGCTCTCGAGCGCCTTCGTCCAGATCGACTGCGGATTGTCGTCATCGATCCTTTCTCCGGTCACAGGGTCGAAGCACGACGCCGCGGCGCTGAACCACACCTTGGCGTAATCCGTCAGCTCCGTCATCGTCCCGACGGTCGAGCGGGAATTCCGGACGGTGTTTGTCTGGTCGATCGCGATCGAGGGCCGGATGTTCTCGACGCTGTCGACCAGCGGCTTGTCGAGCAGGTCGAGAAACTGCCGCGTGTACGCGCTGAACGTCTCCACGTAGCGGCGCTGCCCCTCGGCGTGGAGAGTGTCGAACACGAGCGAGCTCTTGCCGGCGCCGCTCAATCCGGTGACAACGACGTAGCGGCCAAGGGGTACGTCGAGATCGAAACCCTTGAGATTATGCTGGCGGACGCCGCGGAGGCGGATGCATTCCGGCTTCGTCATGGGCTCCGGAGCCTCTCGAAGAGCCCGAAGTAGGCGGCGGTCTGCGTGGCCGGGTCAAACGCGGCGCGTGCGAACGCGGCGGCCTCCGCAGCGAGGATCGACCTCCTCCCGGCGGGCTCGGCCATCAGGCGCAGGAGCGCCTCGCGGAAGGCCCCGCGGTCCCCGGGGGCCACGGCCCATCCCGTCCGCCCGGGCAGGAAACACTCGGAGACGCCCAGGGCCTCGGTGGCGACCGCCGGCAGGCCCCGGGCCTGCGCCTCGATCAGGAAGTTTGAGAGCGACTCGCTCCGGGATGCGAGCACGGCGGCGTCGGCCCCGGCGTAGAGCGGGGAGGGATCCGCGCAGTAGCCGAGGAACTTCACCCTGGGGGCCACGCCCAGGCTCGCAGCCAGCCGCTCGCAGCGCGCACGCTCGGATCCTTCGCCCGCGAGCCAGAGCTGCCAGTCGGACCCGCGGGGCAGGCCCGCCGCAATCTCCACGAGTTCCGCCTGGTTTTTACCGGGCCTGAACATGGCGACGCAAAGCATCACGAAGGTGCCGGCGCCCGCCCCGGCCCGTGCGCGGATCGCCGGATCGCGGGCCGCCGGCGGTCCCGGGGGGAACACGAGCGCGTTGGCGATGACGGAGATCCTGTCGCCGGGCACGGAAAGGCGTGCGACGGCCAGGTTCCCGGCTTCCCGGCTGTTTGCAACGACGTGCCGGACAGTCCGAAGGGATCGGCGGTAGAGCAGGGGCACGGGCTTTCCCGTGCGGAGCGTCGCGATCACAGGCATCTCCGGAAACCGCGACTGCAGGATGCCCGCATAGCAATTGGCCATCCGGCCCATGCAGACCGAGACATCGGGACGGATCCGCCGCACGGAGCGGAAAAGCCCCGGGGCAAACCAGTCGAGGCCGAGATCAAAAGGCTGGAGCGACCGGCGGTCGACGCCGTCCGGGGCCGCAAGGGCTCCCCCCGGGCGGAAGGTGAGCAGTGACGACTGGTGCCCCGCCGCCGCCGCCGCGCGCGCAAGCAGCACGGACTGGCGCTCTGTCCCGCCGCTGCGCAGATGATCCTGGATCACCAGGATTTTCATTGCCCGGCGCCCCGGCCGATCAAGAGTCGTTGCAAAGATGACATCTCGGTTCAATCAGCTGGTCGCACGCTGGATTGTGCTCGCGCTCGGCGTGATGATCGCCGCCGCGCTCGTTCCGGGAATCGACTTCGACGGGTTCGGCACGCTGGTCGTCGTCGCCGTGCTGCTGAGCCTGCTGAATTCCGTCCTCAAGCCGCTGCTCGTGCTGTTCGCTTTTCCATTCATCGTCGCGACATTGGGTCTGGGGATGGTCGTTATCAATGCCTTCTTGTTTCTTCTGGCCGGAAGGCTCGTCCAGGGGTTCCACGTGGCGGGGTTCTTTTCGGCGCTCGGCGGGGGGCTCGTGGTCAGCGCGACCAACATGGCCGCCGGGCTCTTCGTCAACCGCCGCCCTCCCGGGCCCCCGCCTCCCCCATGGTCCGGACCGCCTCCCCGCCCCGGACCCCCTCCCGGCAAAGGGGACGTGATAGACATCTGACCCGTCGACGTTTCGATTTGACGGTTCCACGGGGGGAGGCGACGGTGTTTTCATGGTTGAAGCCACGGAATACGATCTTGTTGTCATCGGCGGCGGACCCGCCGGCTACGCCGGCGCAATACGCGCGGGACAGCTTGGGAAAAAGGTCGCCTGCATCGAAATGGAACGGGCGGGGGGCACCTGCCTCAACTGGGGATGCATCCCCACGAAGGCCCTCCTGAAGTCGGCCGAACTCTACCGCCAGTTTCAAAAGGCCGAGGTGTTCGGGCTCAAGGCGCAGGGTGTCGGGTTCGACTTCGAAAAGGTCATGGAACGATCGAGGGGCGTGGCCTCCCAGATGGCCAAGGGGATCGAGTTCCTGTTCAAGAAGAACAAGGTCGACTATTTCGTGGGCCGGGGCCAGGTGACGGTCCCGGGCATGGTTGAAATCATCGACGGCGCCGAAAAGGGCAGGTTCTTCAAGACCAGGAACATCATGATAGCGACGGGATGCAGGGCGCGCCAGCTGCCGGACCTGCCCGTCGACGGGGAGCGGGTGATGACCTCCCATGAGGCCCTGGTGCCGAAAAAGAGCCCCCCCAAGTCCATTGTCATCGTCGGGGCCGGGGCGATCGGGGTGGAGTTCGCCTATTTTTTCAATGCGTTTGGGACCAAGGTGACCCTTGTGGAAATGCTTCCCCAGGTCCTCCCTCTGGAGGATGAGGAGGTTGCCCGCGTCCTGCACCGCTCGTTCGAGAAACAGGGGATCACGGTGCGGGTCGGAACAAAGGTGGAGAACATCCGGGTGGGGAAGGATTCGGTGAAGCTCGCCCTCGCCAAGGACGGCGCAAGCGAGGAGGTCGAGGCCGAGACCCTTCTCCTCGCGGTTGGCGTGGCCCCCAACCTGGACGAAGTCCTCTCGCCGCGCGTCAAGGTGGATCTTGACCGGGGCTACGTGAAGGTGGACGGGCGCTACGAGACGAGCGCCCGGGGCGTCTTCGCAGCGGGGGACATCGTTGGTCCGCCGTGGCTTGCCCACGTTGCGACCTTCCGTGCGGTCAACGCCGTCAACGGGATCTTCGGCCACGGAACCCCGAGGGGCGTGACCAATTTTCCGGGATGCACCTATTGCCAGCCGCAGGTTGCGAGCACGGGCCTGACCGAGAAGGCCGCGAGGGCAAAGGGGCTGGATATCCGGATTGGAAAGTTTCCCTTCACCGCCTCGGGGAAGGCGGTCGCCTCAGCCGACACCGAAGGCTTCGTCAAGGTCGTCTGCGACGCGAAGACCGGCGAGATCTACGGAGCCCACATCATTGGGGCGGAGGCTACGGAGCTCATCGGGGAATACGTGCTGGCGATCGAGCTCGAGGCCACGGTGGAGGAGATCCACGGGACAATCCACGCGCATCCGACACTGGGCGAGGCCTCGATGGAGGCCGCGGCCGCGGTTTCGGGCGAGGCCATCCATATCTGAGGGCGCCGACGGGGGCGGCGCGGCGACGCAACTTCTGCCATCGACAAAACTTCGCCCCGGCGGCTAGAAAAATGGGATGAAAATCTATCTCGACGGCAAATTCGTCGATGAATCCGAGGCCAAGGTTTCCGTCTTCGACCACGGGCTGCTCTACGGGGACGGTGTGTTTGAGGGCATCCGGCTCTACGACGGCAATATCTTCAGGATGGAGGAGCACCTGGAGCGGCTCGAGAATTCCGCAAAGGCGATCCTGCTCACGCTTCCGCTCACCCGTGCCGAATTGGGCGAGGCCACCGCCGAGACCTGCAGGCGGAACGGGCTGCGCGACGCCTATATCCGCCTCGTGGTGACCCGTGGGGCCGGCGACCTGGGCCTGGCCCCGTGGCTATGCCTGAAGCCGACCGTGTTCATCATCGCCAGCCGGATAGCCCTCTATCCGAAGGAACATTACGAGAACGGGCTTTCGATCGTCACCGTGCCCTCCCGCCGTATCAATCCCGCGGCCCTGCCGCCCACGATCAAGTCGCTCAATTACCTCAACAACATCCTGGCGAAGATCGAGGCCAGGCAGTTCGGGGCGCTCGAGGCCATCATGCTCAACGACCAGGGCTACGTTGCGGAATGCACCGCCGACAACATCTTCATCGTGCACAAGGGGGGGCTCATCACCCCGGCGACCTCGGGCGGGGCCCTCAACGGCATCACCCGCGGCTCGATATTCGACATCGCGACCGAACTCGGCCTGCCGATCCGCGACACAAGCGTCACCCGTCACGACGTCTGGTGCGCCGACGAATGCTTCCTGACCGGAACCGGCGCCGAAGTCATACCCGTCGTGAAGCTCGATGGCCGTGAAATCGGCAACGGCAAACCGGGCCCCGTCACCTCGCGGGTGGCCGAGTCATTCCGCCGCCGGGTCCGGATCGAGGGCACGCGGATCTAACCCCGCCGGCAGGACGTAAGTATTTATTCGGCTTTACTCGCCGGCACTTAAGTTTTTCCCATGTGTCACGATTTCCCTAACCGGGCGATCGGCAGTGCCGCAGTGGCGCGTTTTGCAAAGAGTGAGAGGGGTGCTTGCCAGCGAGCTCAAGCGTGGCACATTAACTGCAGTGTAAAATCCCTATAACCGATGTCCAATCCGCTCAAATGCGACTTCTGCGCCAAGGGCGCAACCGTGCACCTGACGCAAATCGTTAACAACAAGGTGCATAAGGTTGATTTGTGCGAGGATTGCGCCCGCGCCAAGGGAGTCACCGATCCGGGCGGTTTTTCACTCGCCGACCTCCTGCTCAAGGCGTCCCTTTCGCCGGCTCCCTCGACGGGCAGCATAAGGTGCGAGCAATGCGGGTTTACCCAGTCCGATTTCAAGAAGCATGGGCGGTTCGGGTGCCCGGCCTGCTACGATGCCTTCAAGGGCGTCCTGGATCCCATGCTCGACGGCATGCACAAGGGGACCCTGCACATCGGGAAGGTCCCGCGCACGGCTCTGGCCCGGAGATCGCTCCATGAACGGCTGACCCGGCTCGAATCCGAACTTACCGACGCCATCAAATCCGAACGCTATGAGGAGGCGGCGCGCTTTCGCGATGAAATCAACCAAGTCCGACAGGCGACCGACAGGAAACCGGCGTCGTAACCCGATGACCGTCGATTCCCTCATTGCCACTCCCTGCGAACTGACCGATGTCGCGGCGAGCAAGAGCGCCATTGTCCTGATGACGCGGATACGGCTTGCGCGCAACCTCGCCGGGCGGCCGTTTCCCGGCTGGGCGAACTCCCCGCAGCGGGCGGAGGTCCTGGAGCTGTGCCGGGAGGCGGTCGCGGCCACCTCCCCAATGAAGCGCAGCCTCGTCGTGAGCGTGGGCGAGCTCTCCTCCCTCGAGCGGCAGATCCTTGTGGAGAGACACCTTGTGAGCCGCGAACTGATGGGGTCCACCCAGGGCAGCGGAGTGGTGATCAGCAAGGATCAGGCATTTTCGGTGATGGTCAACGAGGAGGACCACCTCCGCATCCAGGTGCTCCGTGCCGGCCTGCAGCTCAAGAAGGCATGGAATGCGATCGACGAGCTCGACTCGGCCCTCGAGGAGAGCCTGGATTTCGCCTTTTCGACCTCGCTCGGGTACCTGACGGCCTGCCCGACGAACCTCGGGACGGGCATGCGGGCGTCGGCCATGATGCACCTGCCCGCGCTGGTCATCGCCGGGCAGATGGACAAGGTCGTCCGCGCCGTCAACCAGCTCGGGATGGTCGTCCGCGGCCTCTTCGGCGAGGGCTCCGACGCGAGCGGGAGCATATTCCAGATTTCAAACCAGACGACGCTCGGTGAATCCGAGGAGGACATCATCAAGCGCCTGGGCAGCGTCCTTCAATCGATCATCGAGCACGAGCTGAACGCGCGCGGCAAGCTTCTGGACGCGGACCCGGGCAAGCTTTTCGACAAGATCGGCCGGGCGTACGGGATCCTCAGGAACAGCCACCTGCTGAGCTCGAGCGAGGCCATGAACCTCCTGTCCCTCATCCGCCTCGGTGTGGACATCGGGGTGCTGCCGGATGCGCAGCGCCCGGTGATCGACCGCCTCTTCATCGAGGCGCAGCCCGGACACCTGCAGCACGCCCAGAAGGGCGAATTCGATCCCGGCCAGAGGGATCTGATACGCGCGGTGAGACTGCGGTCGGAATTTGCCAATTTTGCGTCTCCGGACTTCACTTTCCCGCGAGACGGAAGGAATTGACGCACTCCCCTTATGTCCCAGGAACCGATGAACAACTTCACCCCGCGCGCGCAGCAGGTGCTCGCGCTGGCACGCAAGGAAGCCGACCGTTTTCACCACAACTACGTGGGGACGGAGCACGTCCTGCTCGGGCTCATCAAGCTCGGCCAGGGCGTCGCCGTGAGCGTGCTCCAGAAAATGGGGCTCGACCTTGAGACCGTGAGGGGCGCCGTCGAGAAGCAGGTGGGCACCGGCCAGGACACCAAGATCCAGGGGAGCATACCCTACACGCCGCGCGTGAAGAAGGTGCTGGCGCTTGCGGGCAAGGAGGCGAAGGCCCTCAACCATTCCTATGTGGGCACCGAGCACATCCTGCTTGGGCTGCTCAGGGAGGGCGAGGGCGTCGCCGCCCGTGTCCTCAAGGCGCTCGATGTGGACATCGAACGCACCCGCAACGAGATCCTGCGCGAGCTCGACCCCCAGTTTTCGGGAGGCGAGAGCGGGATCGAGGAGGCCGCCGCCGGCAATCCGCAGCGGCCCGGCGTCCAGCAGGACGACAAGAAGGAGGTCAAGACCCCCGCCCTCAAGGCCTTCGGCCGCGACCTCACGGAACTCGCGCGCAAGGGTGAGATGGACCCCGTCGTGGGCAGGAAGAACGAGATCCGCCGCGTCATCCAGATCCTCTGCCGCCGCACCAAGAACAATCCCGTGCTGATCGGGGAGGCCGGCGTCGGCAAGACCGCGATCGTCGAGGGACTCGCCCAGGAGATCGCGGCCGGGAACGTGCCGGAGATCCTCCTCGAGAAGAAGGTGATCACCCTCGACCTGGCCCTCATGGTGGCGGGGACGAAGTATCGCGGCCAGTTCGAGGAGCGGATCAAGGCGGTGATGGACGAGATCAAGCGGGCGAGGAACATCATCCTGTTCATCGACGAGTTGCACACCATCGTCGGGGCCGGGGCCGCCGAGGGCGCCATGGACGCGTCGAACATCTTCAAGCCCGCGCTTTCGCGCGGCGAGCTGCAGTGCGTCGGGGCGACAACGCTCACGGAGTACCGCAAATACATCGAGAAGGACTCGGCGCTCGACCGCCGGTTCCAGTCGGTGAAGGTCGAGCCGCCCTCGGTCGAGGACGCCATCACCATCCTCCACGGGATCCGCAGCAAGTACGAGGACCACCACAAGGCGATCTTCAGCGAGAAGGCCCTCGAGGTGGCAGTCAAGCTGTCCGACCGCTACATCACGGGCAGATTCCTTCCCGACAAGGCCATCGACGTGATGGACGAGGCCGGCGCGCGCGCGCGCATATCCGCCCTGAGCCGCCCGCCCGACGTGGAGGCCCTCAATCACGAGATCGAGGAGATCTGCGCCCAGAAGGAGAAGGCGATCAGCGAGCAGCATTTTGAGGAGGCCGCGCGTTTCCGCGACCGCGAAAAGCAGCTGCGCGCCAGGTACGAACAGGTCACCGAGGACTGGAAAAAGGCACGCGACGAAAAGCGAGTTGCCATCGACGAGCACCTGATCATGCAGGTGGTCGCCGACTGGACGGGCATCCCGCTCTCGCGGATGGAGAAGAAGGAGAGCGAGAAGCTTCTCAACCTCGAGGCCGAGATCGAGAAGTCGGTGATCGGCCAGAACGTCGCCGCGGGAGCCATTGCCCGCGCGCTGCGCCGCTCGCGGGCCGATCTCAAGGACCCGAGGAGGCCGATCGGGTCGTTCCTCTTTGTCGGGCCCACCGGAGTCGGCAAGACCGAGACGGCCAAGCAGCTCGCCGGCCAGATGTTCGGCAACCAGGATGCGCTCATGCAGATCGACATGAGCGAGTACATGGAAAAATTCTCGGTGTCGCGCCTCATCGGATCCCCCCCGGGCTATGTCGGTTACGAGGAGGGGGGCCAGCTCACCGAGGCGGTCCGCCGCCGGCCCTACGCGGTCATCCTCTTCGATGAGGTCGAGAAGGCCCATCCCGACGTGCTCCAGCTGCTGCTGCAGATCCTCGAGGACGGCAGGCTGACCGATTCCCTGGGGCGCACCGTCGATTTCCGCAACACGATCATCATCATGACGTCGAACATCGGCGCACACCTGCTTCAGCGCCAGACGTCCATGGGCTTTGCCGCCGCCACGTCGGGATTCAACGACGCCGAGAAGATGCGCGAGAAGGTGCTCGAGGAGGCCAAGCGTGTCTTCAAGCCGGAGTTCCTGAACAGGATCTCGGACATCGTGTTCTTCCGCCCGCTCGACAAGGACGACCTTGTCAAGATCGTCGAGCTGGAGATCGCGAAGTTTGCCAAGCGGCTTGTCGAGCGCAAGATTCTGCTCGAGTTCACGCCCGAGGCCAAGCAGCTGCTCATCGACAAGGGCTACGACGAGAAGTACGGCGCGCGTCCGCTGCGCCGCGCGGTCGAGCACTATCTCGAGGATCCGCTCGCCGAGGCCATCCTCCGCGGCGACGTGAAGGAGGGCGAGCCAGTCATTGTCAGCTGCGACGGCGAGAAGCTCATCTTCGTCCAGAAGGTGCCGCCCGCCACGGCGCAGGCCTCTTCATCCTCCTGAGCGGTCTTCGGTGGGTCGGTGGAGGGCCCGGCCAGCATAGTTTTTCAACAGCCTGCTTGGCCTTGGGCGGGAATTCAGGCCGGTTTCACCGCGGCGATGGCGAGGAAGGCGCCGAGGGCTGGCGGGGGATCGGGAGGCTGCCTCCATCCGACGACGAGCCGGCTTTCGGGGGCGGGGCCGCGCAGGGGGAGGAAGACGACTTCGGGCGGGAGCTGGCGGGCCTCGGAGGGGCACAGAAAGGTGGCGCCGATGCCCGCGCTGACAAAGCCCACGCCGTTCACGCGGGGCCAGATCTCCTCCGCGATGCGCGGGGCGATGCCGGCTGCGGCGAAGGCGGCCAGGACGCGGTCGTAGAAGCCGGGATTATGGGTTCGCGGAAAGAGCACGAAGGGAGTGGAGGCGAGATCGCGCAGGCGAAGGGCGGCCTTTCCCGCCAGGGGATGGTCGGCAGGGAGCAGGATGCCGTTTCTCTCCCTCAGCAGCTCGCGCGTCCGCAGCCCGGGGTTGGGCGAGTCGGGGTGGAAGAACCCGCAGTCGATGTCGCCCGACTGGAGCTGGGCGAGCTGGGTGGAGGTGGGAGACTCGTTGAGGGCAAGGCGGATCCCCGGGTGCCGCCTGTGGAATTCGCGCAGGATGCCGGGAAGCACGGTGGCCATCGCCAGCCCGGTGAACGCCACGTGCACAACGCCCACGCGCCCTTCCGACACGGCCCGAACCTCGGCAGGAAGGCCGGCGAGGGGGCGCAGCAGGGGCTCAAGGCGCCCGGCGAGCAGCAGGCCCGCGGGGGTCAGCTCGACCCGCCTGCTCGAGCGGGCGAAAAGCCGCGCTCCCACCCCGGCCTCGAGCTGGGCTATCTGCCGGCTGAGCGCGGGCTGGGCCACTCCCAAGGCCTCGGCCGCCCGGCGGAAATGCAGCCTCCGCGCGACCTCGTGAAAGTAGACGAGGTGGCGGAGTTCGAATGGAAATTGATACTCCCTGGGCATCAATTATACTCAAACAAGTATTTCCCAAACATTGCAAGGATGTGCTAGAGTCCGTTCCCGCAAGGCACGCCCCCCCAATTTCCCCCTCCCCCATGAAGAAAACACTCTTTGACAAGGTCTGGGACGCGCATTCGGTCCGGCGTCTCGCCGACGGCCAGACCCAGCTGCTGATCGGCACCCACCTGATCCACGAGGTCACAAGCCCCCAGGCCTTCGGCATGCTGCGGGACCTCGGGACCAAGGTCCTGATGCCGCACCGCACCTTCGCCACGGTGGACCACATCGTCCCGACCGACCAGTTCAACGAGCCTTTTGCGGACCCGATGGCCGATGCGATGATCAAGGAGCTGCGGCGAAACTGCGCCGGGTCCGGCATAACCTTCTTCGACCGCTCCACGGGCAGGCAGGGCATCGTCCATATCGTCGGGCCCGAGCAGGGGATAACCCAGCCAGGCACGACAATCGCGTGCGGCGATTCCCACACGAGCACCCACGGGGCGTTCGGCGCGGTGGCCTTTGGCATCGGCACCACCCAGATCCGCGACGTGCTGGCGACGCAGACCATGGCGCTCAGCCGCCTGAAGGTCAGGCGAATCAACGTCACCGGCAGCCTTGGTCCCGGCGTCTACGCGAAGGACGTCATCCTGCACATCATCCGGATCCTCGGCGTCAACGGCGGCACCGGCTATGCGTACGAGTACGGCGGCGAGGTGTTCGACCGCTTTTCGATGGAGGAGCGGATGACCGTGTGCAACATGTCGATCGAGGGAGGCGCCCGGGCGGGCTACGTCAACCCGGATGAGACGACGTTCGCCTACCTCAAGGGGCGCCCCTATGCCCCCAAGGGTCCCGCGTGGGACGAGGCGGTCGGGCGGTGGAAGGCCGTGGCGAGCGATCCCGGCTGCGCGTACGACGACGTCGTCAACCTTGACGCCCGGGAGATCGCGCCGACCGTCACCTGGGGGATCAACCCGGGGCAGGGGGTCGCGATCGACGAGACCCTTCCGGATCCCTCCCAGGTCCGGACCGCCGACGAGAAGGCATCGGTGGAGGAGGCCCTTGCCCACATGAAGTTCGAGGCCGGGGCTCCCATCAAGGGAACCCGGATCGATGTCGCCTTCCTCGGCTCCTGCACCAACGGACGTCTCAGCGATTTCCAGGAGGTGGCCAAGTACCTCAAGGGGCGACGCGTGGCGGCCGGTGTCAAGGCGATCGCGGTTCCAGGTTCCCAGGGCGTCGCCCTGCTTTGTGCCGAGCTCGGAATCGACAGGATTTTCCGCGAGTCGGGATTTGAATGGCGGGCCGCCGGCTGCTCCATGTGCCTTGCGATGAACCCGGACAAACTCGTGGGCGACCAGCTCTGCGCGAGCTCTTCAAACCGCAACTTCAAGGGCCGCCAGGGCAGCCCGACGGGCCGCACGCTGCTGATGAGCCCGGTGATGGTGGCCGCGGCCGCTGTCACGGGCCGCGTGGCCGACGCCCGGGAGGTCTTCGACGTTTCCCGCAGCAATTGAACCGGAAAAGCCTGTCCCCATAAAACAAAACGCGCCGCGCCCGTCCGGGATTCCCTCCGGCGGGCGGCTCAGACCCAAAACTTCCATGCCGCTCTCCAAGATAACGAAGATTTCAGGCCGGGGCGTCCACGTCGCCGGCAACGATCTCGACACCGACCGCATCATCCCCGCCAGGTACCTCAAGTGCATCACGTTCGACGGCCTCGGGGAGTTTCTCTTCATGGACGCGCGGAAGAACCCGGATGGATCTGAGAAGGCGCATGCCCTCAACGATCCCCGGTTTAGAGGCGCCTCGATCATGCTATCGGGAGCCAATTTCGGGTGCGGTTCCTCCCGCGAGCACGCGCCGCAAGCCATCCAGAAGGCCGGATTCAAGGCCGTTGTCGCCGAGGGATTTGCGGAGATCTTCTTCGGAAACAGCACGGCCATCGGCCTCGCCTGCCTGACGGCCGGCCGGGACGACATCGCCCTGGTGGCTGCGGCAATCGAGAGCGATCCGGGCCTTGAAATCACCGTCGATGTGGCCGCCCAGAAGCTCCATTTCGGAGGCCGCAGTATCCCGGCTTCGATCCGGGATGCCGCCCGTGACGCGCTGGTCAACGGCCGGTGGGATCCCATCGGCGAGCTTATCGAAGGCGTTCCGCTGGTCCGGGAGCTCGCCGGCAAACTGCCCTATCTGGCGGTTTGACGCCCGCGGGCAGTTTTTCAGAGTTCGCCTGAGGCGTGGGATCGAATCCCCGACCCTTCTTGCTTGGCGTCCGGACCCGGCGATGCCAAGATTTATGGACCTTTTTTCCGGTTCAGGCGTCTTAGTCGCAGAATCTTTTACCTATGTTGCTCGCAATGATCGATATCTTCAAGGGGGCCGGCCTCTTGATCTACCCCTTGGGACTGTGTTCGGCCGTGGCCGCCTTCATCATCATTGAGCGCGCCTATGCCCTCAGAAAGGCGGCGATCATGCCGCAGGACCTGGTGGATGCGGTGGTTGCCGGCAGGCCCCTGGTCGGCGGAAAGCACACGGTCCTCGCGCGGATCGTCGAGTTCGCCGAGCAGCACAGGAACGACGAGGATGCCGTGAAGGCGTTCGCCCGACTGGAGCTCAACAGGATGGAGCGGGGGGTCCCCTACCTCGATGTCATCTATGCGGCGGCCCCGCTGATCGGCCTCTCCGGCACGGTGACAGGGTTGCTTCAGGTGTTTTCGCAGATTGCGCCGGATACCGGGCTTCCGGACCCGGTCATCTTCACGAGGGGCGTGGCCCTCGCCCTTTCCGCCACGGTCATAGGCCTTGCGATCGCGATTCCCTCCCTGATCGGCAGCGGCTATCTGCAGCGCAAGATCGAGAATTATGCGGCACAGCTCGATGTGCTTCTCGAGCGCATCCTGCGTCGCGCCGTTCAATGAGCGCGATCCTGCGAAAGCAACGGAAGCGGCCGGAGCTGAATCTGGTCCCGCTGATCGACGTGCTCGTGATGCTGATCTTCTTCGCATTTGTCACGATGCAGTTCAAGTCCGCCTCCACGCTCAACATCACCCTTCCAAAGATAGACACGGCGGGAAAAAACGAATTCAAGGGCACCGTCACGATCAGCATCGACAAGGACGGCGCGCTTTCCTTCAACGGCAAGCCCGTCGCCGACGACCAGCTGATCGACCTCCTTACCCAGGTGCACAACGTGGACAAGGACATTCCGGTCCTCATCAGGGCCGACGAGACCACGCAGGTGAGGAAGCTGACCTTTGTGATGGACGCCTGCCGCAAGACCGGCTTGAACAAGTTCAGCCTCCAGGGCCGCAATTGAGGGCGGAGTGGGGCGCCGCCGCGGCGTACTTTTCATATCCATGAAGATAGTCATCACGGGCGTCACCCGCGGCCTGGGCAGGGCCCTCGCCGAATGGTTCATGGCGAACGGCCACACCGTCGCGGGTTGCGGCAGGAACGGTCAGCAGATCTTCGATCTCCGCTTCGCCCACCCGGAACCCCACAGCTTTGATCCGGTGGATGTGGCGCTCCCCAACAAGGTGGCTCTCTGGTCCGAGCGCGTCCTCGGAACGCTCGGGACCCCCGATCTGCTGATCAACAACGCCGGGTTGATCAACGAACCGGCGCCCCTCTGGCGGGTGCCCTCCGAGGAACTGGCCCGGGTGGTCGGCGTGAACATCATCGGCGTGGGCAACGTGGTCCGCGCCTTTGTGCCCGCCATGGTGGAGCAGGGGAGGGGCGTGATCGTCAACCTGAGTTCCGGCTGGGGCCGGGGTGTCGCGCCGAACGTGGCTCCCTATTGTGCCTCAAAGTGGGCCATCGAGGGTCTCACCAAGGCGCTCGCCGAGGAGCTCCCTGCCGGCATGGCGGCCGTCCCGCTCAATCCAGGAGTCATCGATACGGACATGCTGCGCAAGTGCTGGTCGGGCGATGCCGAGGGCTTTCCCAAGGCCGGCAGGTGGGCCGAGGCCGCCGGGCCGTTCATCCTCCGGATCGGCCCCGGGGACAACGGAAAGTCCCTGACGGTCGACGGATTCGACGGCTGAGATCAGGGCATTGCCACGTGGGGCTCGATGTCGGCCTCGTAGTCAATGCCGGGAAATCCGAAGCCGAAGAGCTTGAGGAACTCGCTGCGGTAGCCGGCGATGTCGGTGAGCGAGGCAAGGTTCTCGGTCGTGACCTCCGGCCACAGCGATGCGACCTCCGACTGGACCTCGGGGCGCATCTCGAGGTCGTCGAGGCGCACGCGTCCAGCCTCGTCGAACCTTGGACCGCCCGGCGCGTACATCTGCCCGGCAAAAAGGCGCTGCATCTGCTCGATGCAGCCTTCGTGCAGGCCGCGGGCCTTCATCACACGGTAAAGGATCGAGATGTAGAGGGGCACCACGGGAATCGCCGAACTGGCCTGGGTGACCAGGGCCTTGTTGACGGAGATGAAGGCGCGGCCCCCGCGGGCCTTCAGCTGCGCGTCGATGGCCCGCGCGGCACGTTCGAGGTCGTTCTTTGCCAGGCCGATCGTGCCATTCCTGTAGATCGGCCACGTGACCTCGGGGCCAATGTAGGAATAGGCGACGCTCCGGGCGCCGGGCGCCAGCAGGCCGGCTCCGGAAAGGGCCTTCATCCAAAGCTCCCAGTCCTCCCCGCCCATGACCGTCACTGTGTCGGCGATCTCCTGGTCGGTTGCCGGGTCGATCGTTATCTGGCTGACGACGCCCTTGTCGGTGTCCACGGTCTTGTTGGTGTACGCCGATCCCACGGGTTTGAGCACGGACTTGTGCACGGCGCCGGTGGCCGGATGCACGCGCCTCGGGGACGCCAGCGAGTAGACCACCAGGTCGACCTGGCCGAGGTCGGTGCGGATGAGATCCAGGGCCTGGCGCTTGATATCCTCCGAAAAGGCATCCCCGTTGATGTTCTTTGCGTAAAGTCCCGCCGCGCGCGCAGCGCGGGTCAGCGCGATGGAGTTGTACCAGCCAGGGGTGGCGCAGCGCCCGTCCTCGGAGGGACGCTCGAAGAAGATGCCGAGGGTGGCGGCCCCCGAGCCGAACGCCGCGGCGATCCGCGAGGCGAGGCCGTAGCCGGTCGACGACCCGATCACCAGGACCTTCTTCGGGCCGCCGGGCACGGGGCCCTTTCCCTTGGTATATTCGATCCACTCCTGCACGTGCGCCGCGCAACCGGCGGGGTGGGCGGTCACGCAGACAAATCCTCGCACCTTGGGTTTGATGATCATGCGACCCAAGGCTTCAGGGCCTCCGGGAAAGTGACAAGTTCCAACTTGTGGGCCGGGCGAGCGTCAGCGAAGGGCCAACCCGATCAATCCCAAGGCGATGAGCAAAGCGAGGCACGCCAGTATTCGCTTTTCCTGCCTGGTCGCGGAGAATGGCATGGTGGGCGAATCATGGTAGCAAGGGTCGGTTGCGGCCGGCATCCGCGCCCGCCGGCGCAGCTTCCCAATATCCTGCCTGCCGGTGCCAGTTCGGACACCGGAAACGTCACGCCCCCGGCGCGAGCAGGCCCGGGTCCAGGCGCCCCTCGGCGACCCTGTTCACGGTGCCTGTCATGGTGATCGAGTAGTCGTCCCCAATCTCGATTTCGAGGCTCCCGCCAGGCATGTGCATCGTGAGTTTGTCGTCCGCCAGCCCCAGCCTGCGGGCCACGGCCGCGGCGGCACTTGAGCTCGTGCCCGACGCAAGGGTATATCCCGCACCTCGCTCCCAGATCTCAATCTGCAGGTTATTGCGGTCGAGCACCTTGAGAAATTGCACATTTGTCCTGCGGGGAAAGAGCGGGTGCACCTCGATGTCCGGACCGTACCTGCGCGCGAGCTCCGGCGAGATCTCCGGAAGCGGTATCACGCAATGCGGGTTTCCTATCGTCGCGGCGCAGAAGGTGAAGTCCCGGTCCTGAACCTTGATCCTTTCCTCCAGCACCTCGCGCCTCGGGCCTGTGACCGGAATCGCCGCGCTGTCGAAGCTCACGACGCCCATGCCCATCGTGATCAGGCGCCCCTTGTCCAGGGTCCGGGCGACCACGGAGCCGCCAGGGGTCCCAATCGAGAGCTCGGGCGCCTTGGCAAAACCTTCGTCCCAAAGGAAGCGGGCAAAAATGCGGGTGCCATTTCCGGATTTCTCCGCCTCGGAGCCGTCGGGATTGAAGATGCGCACTCCGAAGCCGCCGGCCTCGGCCTGGAGCGGACCCCAAAGGATGCCGTCGGAGCCGATGCCGAAATTCCTATGGCAGATGAGACGGGTCGCCGCGGCCGGCGGCTCCCTCCACTGCGGGTAATCCGCGGGATTGAGCACGAGGTAATCGTTCCCAAGCGCGTGGTATTTGAAAAACCTCATGCGACCGGGGCCGGACTCACATAGCCAAATAGCCCCCTCTGCTTGATGGCCGCCGCAACCGGCTTCGGCACCATAGTCTCCCAGGACGCGTCCCGCTCCTTGATGCGCCGCAGAACGTCGCGCGAGAAAATGCCCAGGATGTCCGGGTCAAAACCCACGATGCAGTCGATATAGTGGTTTTCAAGCAGGTGGTCGTAGAGGTTGCGCAGGTGGTCCACGACCTGCACGTTCCGGGCATTGATGAGGACGCTGGATGAAAAGGCGTGGGGCCCCGTGCCGGAGGGCGCGGAGGCGCCGTGGTCCGACGCAAGATAGCGGTCGTAGGCCTCCCCGCGCATCGGGTAGATGTAGAGTTTGACCGAGTTCCTGAAGAGCCGGCCGAAGGACTCGAGGATGCCGCCCTCGAGGTTGTCGTAGTATTTCTCGTTGAAGATCTCGAGGAGGTTGTTGATCCCCATCGCGACGCCGATCATCTCCTTGGTGTAGCGGCGGAAATACGACGTCAGGCGGAAATACTCCGAGTAATTGGAGATGAGGACGGTGAAGCCGATGTCGCTGAGCAGGTCGACGCGGGAGAGGAAGTCCTGGGCGTCGAGGGCGCCGGCCGCCAGGAGATTGTTCATGGTGATCTCCATGAGGACCACCACCTCCTTGCCCTTGACGAGGGGTTCCTGCACGAACTGAGCGGTGGCGCAGTTGAGCATGTCGACATTGACATGCGTGACGGGCCGGAAGCTTCCCCGCTCGACCAGGATCGCCTTCTTGTGCAGCACCTCGGACGGCTGGATGACCCCGCCGTCGCGGCCGAACATGACGGCGTTCGTCAACCCGAACTGGACCAGGTGCAGCGACATCAGGCGGTTGTCCACGTTCTGGAACGCCGGCCCCGTGAGCTTCAGCATGTCCACCTCGATCCGGTCGTGGCTCAGATTGTCCTGGAGCGACCGGATGAGCTTGCTCGGGTCATCGCGCAGGTAGAACGCCCCGTAGATGAGATTGCTGCCGATGATGCCGAGCGCCTCCTGTTGGAGCACCGCCTCCTTGTCCCACATGCGCACGTGCAGGATGATGTCGCTGGGTTCGCTCTGCGGGGCGGTTTGGAAGCGGATGCCCATCCATCCGTGCGCCTCGTTGTTGGCCTTGAAGCTCAGGGTGGCGACGGTGTCGGCAAAGACGAAGAATGTCGTATGGTCTCCACGGGATGCCGCCAGGCGCTCGATGAGCAGCCTGTACTCGTGGTCGAGCATCAGCTGGAGGCGCTCCTGGGAAACGTAGCGGGGGGCCTTGCCGTAGATCGCGTCGCTGAAGGCCATGTCGTAAGCCGAGATGGACTTGGCAATCGTGCCGGAGGCGCCTCCGGCCTGGAAGAAAACCCGGGCGACCTCCTGCCCGGCCCCGATCTCCGCAAAGGTGCCGTATTTCTTCTGGTCCAGGTTGACCGTCAGTGCCTTGCCTCCCGGTGTGAGTAGATCCTTTTGCTCGGCCATGGGCTGGAAAATGGAGAGTAAAACTACGGTGGCAAGCTCCCCGGATGTCTATCGGCCGCCGCGGCGGGGGCCCGATCCTTTAGTCTGGAGCCCGCCGCAAAAGATCATAGCCTGCGTCGGACCCCATGAGAAACTTCATCACGTCGCTGCTGGGGGCGCTTACCGCCCTGGTGATCTTCACTCTGGGAGGGCTTGTCCTGGTCGCCGGGATCGCGGGGGCCCTGGCAACCATCGCTGCAAGGAGGGCCGATGCGGTCAGGACGGTGGAGCCCGGCTCCTATCTCATCTTCGACTTGGCGACCAACATCACGGATGCCCCGTCCCCCTATGACTTCGGGGCCCTGGGAAGCGGCACCTACCGGACGGTGCAGCTGCGCGACGTGACCACCGCACTGCGGGCTGCGGCGACCGACAGCCGGATCGCCGGGATCCTGATCAAGGGCTCGCTCGTCCCGGAGGGTTACGGGTCCGGCTACGGCGCCTTGCGCGAGGTGCGGAGGGCCCTTTACGAATTCCGGAAGTCGGGCAAGCCGGTGAAGGCGTATCTCAGTTTTGCGACCACGCGGGACTACTACCTGGCCTCGGCGGCGGGCGAGATCACCCTCGACCCGTACGGGGTCATCCTCATGCCCGGGCTTGCGACGGAGCCCGTCTTCTTCGGGGGGATGTTCGAGAAGTACGGCGTGGGGGTGCAGGTGACGCGCGTGGGCAAATACAAGTCGTACGTCGAACAGTACACGCGCCAGGACATGAGCCCCGAGAACCGCACCCAGACGCAGCTGCTCCTCGACGACATCTGGTCGGACCTGGTCGCCGAGATCGGCGGCGCGAGGGGCATCCCGCCGTCGGGGCTGCAGGCCGTGGTCGATGCCGAGGGCCTCATCCGGCCCGGCCCGGCGAAACGCGCGGGGCTGATCGACCGCATCGCCACCAGCGACGAGATCATCGACGAACTCAGGGCGGCCACCGGCCCCGGTGCCGCGAAGGCCTCGTTCAAGCAGGTTCCCCTTTACGCCTATCTCAACCTGGAGCCGCGCCCGGCCGGAACCTCCTTCGGGCCCGGTGTCGCCGTGGTTTACGCCGAGGGCGACATCGTCGACGGGGAAGGGGTGACCGGACAGGTCGGCGCCTCCGCCTACGCCCGCGAATTGCGCCGTCTCAGGGCGGACGACAGCGTGAAGGCTGTGGTGCTCAGGGTGAACAGCCCGGGCGGAAGCGTGACCGCCTCCGAGGAAATCCAAAGGGAGATACGCCTGATCCGCAGGAAGAAGCCCGTGGTCGTCTCGATGGGCGCCTACGCGGCGTCAGGCGGTTATTGGATTTCAGCCTCCTCGGATCGCATTTTCGCCGAGCCGACGACGATCACCGGCTCCATCGGGGTGTTCGGCATCCAGCTCGACGTCCAGAAGCTGCTGAACGGCCTTGGCGTGACCTTTGACCGGGTGAAAACCGGAAAGTTTGCGGACATCGTGACCATCTCGCGGCCAAAGACCGATGAGGAGATGGCCGTATTCCAGCGCCTGGTCGACTGGATCTACGGCAAGTTCGTCGAGAAGGTCTCGGCGGGACGGCGCCTGAGGCCGGGCTATGTGGCGGAAATCGCGCAGGGGCGGGTCTGGTCGGGCGAACAGGCGCTGCACCTCGGGCTGGTCGACCAGATCGGCGGGCTCGGCGACGCCATCGGCTACGCCGAGAAGCTGGCCAACCTCAACCCGGGATGCCGGGTGGTCGAGTTTCCCAGGAAAAAGGATTTCGCACAGGCCCTCGCCGAGCTCCTGGGCAGGCTTCCGCCGGAAAACGTCCGCGCCGGCGGGATGGTGGGCGAGCTCGAGCGCCGTCTTGAGAGGGAGGCGGGGATGCTCGGGGCCCTCAACGACCCCCAGGGGGCCTATGCGCGGCTTCCCTTCGATCTCGAACTGAAATAGTCCGGCCCCCGTCGTACGCCAACACGCCTTCGCAATGCCCCTCCTGACCAAAGACTGCCCGGCCACCGCGATCCCATCGGGAGATTCCCTGGTGATCTCCGCGGGGACGGACGTGCACATCGTCCAAACCCTGGGGGGGAACATCACGGTGAGCACCGACCGGGGCCTTTTCAGGATCGCGTCCGAGGATTCGGGCGCCATCGAGGGCCATGCCCCCGCCGGACCCGAAGCGGCATCGGCGGGGAATTTCAGCGAGGAGGCGGTCTGGGCCGCCCTCAGGAGCTGCTTCGACCCGGAAATCCCCGTCAATATTGTGGACCTGGGCCTCGTCTACGACCTCGCGGTGGAAACGGCGCCCGGGGGCGGGCATGCCGTGGAGGTCAGAATGACCCTGACCGCCCAGGGATGCGGCATGGGGCCCGTCATTGCCGAGGACGCGCGCCGCAAGATAGCGATGCTTCCGTCCGTGGAGTCGGCCAGGGTTCACATCGTCTGGGATCCCGTCTGGACACCCCAGATGATCTCCCCGGACGGCAGGAAGGCGCTTGGGCTGGAGTGAACCTTCAAACGTCCGGCGTACCCTCGTCGCCCTCCTCGGCCTGCTGCCTGAGGACCCGCTCGAGCGCCTCCGTCTGATCCTCGACGGCCTCGAAGACGGCCCGCGAAACGTAGATCGGGCGCTTCTGCTGGATCGCCAGGACAATGGAATCGCTGGGACGGGCGTCGATTTCCACGATCTTCTTTCCCAGCTCGTTCTCCATGCGGAGGAATATCCGGGCGAAGAAGGTTCCCTCCGAGGCGTCGTTGATCACCACGTGGTCGAGCCGCGCCTCGAGGCCCAGAAGGATGCTGCCGATGAGGTCGTGGGTCAGCGGGCGCTCCTTTTTCACACCGTTGAGCGCCGTCTGGATCGCGCTGCCGACCGTGTGGTCCACATAGATCACGAAGGTCTTGGCCTGATTTCCCAGGAAAATGGCGCAGGTGTTGGGCATCGGCATGACGCCCTTGATGGTTGCTGCGACGAGATCCTTTTGCATGGGAACGGCTGGGTGACTGTGGAGGGAGGCATCCCCGAGCGCAAGCCGCGCCCGTCGGCAATCAGAAACCAAGGAGCGAGATGCCCCACCGTCCGGCCTTGGCGAGGACCGAGGCCTTGTCGAGCATGATGACGCCGCCCGCCTCGAGGGCGGCGGCGGAGATTCCGGATTCGCGCATCGCCTCAAGGGTGCGCTCCCCGAAGCAGGGGACGTCGAACCTGTAGTCCTGGCCGGCCTTCACCGTCTTCACGAAGAGCGCGCCCCCGGCCTTGAACGAGCCGGCCCGCCGCAGCATCTCGTCCGTGCCCTCGAAGGCCTCGACGGCCAGCACGGTGCCCTTCCTGACCACGCACCCCTGGCCGATGTCCAGCCGGGCGCACTCGCGCGCAATGTGAATTCCATGCTCGAGGTATTCGCCCTCCACCGGGAAGGGCCGTCCCGTCATGGCGCCGGGAGTTGCTAGCTCGGCGTCGAGAAACGCCCTCGCGTCGAGGATGGAGATGCCGAGGGCCTCGATCTCGGCGGCAATGGCGCCGAAGATGGTCTCCGCGTTCCTCCGCTTGAGCGACAGCAGTATCCGGGCGGCCTTCAGGTCGGGATGCAGCCCCTTGAAAAGGCGCCTTGGGGTGATCTGACCGGCCATAAGGACGTAGCCGGCTTCCATGTCCCTCAGGGCGCGCAGCATCCTCCCGAGCTGCCCCACGAGAATCGTGCGGCGGTCGCCTTCGGGAAACTCGGCGACAAGCGACGGGGAGGTCTCCCCGTCGAAGGCCAGGAGCCTGACGGGCACCCCCGCCTCGCGGAGCGACCGCGCCGCGATCATGGGATACACGCCCTGTCCCGCGATGAGCGCAACGGGCCTGAGAGGGTCGAATCCTTTGGGGAGATATGCGGACAATGCCACCTTCGCCCCGACCATCATGGATATTCAGCGCCGTGCAAGCCTGCGAGGCCCGTCAGGTCTCCGCGCTGTAGTACTTCTTGTAGCTTCGATAGTAGCGATAATTCGAGTAGTATTCGATCCTGCGCGGCGACAATCCGTTGAGCACTATGCCGAGGACCACGTTCTTGCCGTTCATCAGCGCCCGGATGTAAAGCTTGATGTGCTTGCGGTAGGCCCGGTTGAAGCGGCAGACATACACGACCTCGTCGGTGCGCTCCGCGATCAGGAGCGCGTCGGTGACGGCACCCATGGGCGGGGAGTCGACGACGATCAGGTCGTATTGTTTCTTCAGCTTCTCGAGCAGCTGGCCAAATACAGGGTTCTCGAGGATCTGGGTCGGGCTCTTGGCGCGTCCTCCGGAGGTCAGGACGGACAGGTTCTCGCTGATCTTGACGATTCCCAGGGAGGGGTTCGTCGCCAGGTCGCCCTCAAGGTTGGCACCGCTCTCAAACCACGCGATGACGCCGGCCTTGTTCTGCTGCTTGAAATGGCGGTGGATCATCGGTCGGCGCAGGTCGCAGTCGATCAGGAGGGTGTTCTTGCCGTGGCGCGCAAAGCAGCCCGCAAGGTTGCTCGAAACGAGCGTCTTTCCCTCGCCGGGTATCGTGCTCGTCACCAGGATGGACTTGGGGAAATCGAGCTTGGAGTGGATCTTGACCGCGCTGTAGATGCCCAGGAAGGCCTCGCCGCCGGTCACATGCTCGCTGTCGGCCAGCAGCGTGTACTTTTCGTCGCTGTTCACGTTGGCCAGGTCCGGCACGATCCCCAGGAGATTGACCCCGAGGAAGGACTCCACGTCCCACGTGCTCTTGATGCGGTCGTCGACAAAGCTCAGCCCGACGGCCACGCCAACGAAGACGAGGATCCCGAGGCTGGCGGCGGTCCTGACAATCTTTGCCATGCTAGGGGCGTAGGGGGTGTAGTTCGGCGTGGCCCAGTCGAGCGGATGCAGGGGGATCTTCTCGAGGTTCTTGCTCGTGGTGTTCTGGTTCAGGCGGTCGAGAATCTGCAGGTAGTTGTTCTTCGCCACCGACTCCTGGTTGGCCAGGGTGTTGTAGTTCACGCTGAGGGCCCTCAGCTGGAGCTCGGCCTTCTCGTTTTGGGCATAGTCCGCCTCGAGCGCCTGGACGTTGCGGGCCGCCTCCGCCAGGCTGGCCTTGAGGTCGTCGACCGCCTGCGAGATCTCCCTCCCGATCTGCTCCTGGGTGCTCCTTATGTCGTCCGCCACCGCGATCATCTTGGGATGGCGCTCAAGGTACCTCTCCGAGAGGCTCGACTGGCGCTGGACAAGGTCGCTCAGCTGCGACCGAAGCCTTGGGACGGAACCGTGCTGGGCGACATAGGTGATGTCGAGCAGGTCCCTGTGGTTCCTTTGGTAATCATCCACCTGCTGCGCGAGGTCCTGGAGATTTATCAGCGAGAGCTTCTCCGATGTCAGGGCGGCATCCACCGCCTTCAGCCGGTCGGAAACGATGTTCATGTCCTTGTCGAGGGACACGACGTGGTTGTCCTGCATGTACTGCTCGAGCCTGGCCTCGCTTGCCTCGGACTGCTTGCGGAGCTCCTCGGCACGGTCCTTCAGGAAGCTGACGGCGTATTCGTTCTTTCCGCCGACCTCCTCAAAAAGCTCCTCCATGAACTGCTTCACATAATGGTTCGCAATGACGGAGGCCGCCTCGGGGTCCTCGTTGCGGGCCGTGATGCTGATGAGGAAGCTGTTGCGGATCGCGTCAAAGCTCACGCTGCCGAGCATGCTGCCCACCTGGGGGGGCGGCTGGCCCGGCAGTAGCCTCTTCATCGCAGGACGCAGAAGGATGGCCCGTTCGTCCGCGTTGAACGAGTCGATCACCCTGTTCCTCATGTTGCTGCTGTTCAGCACCTGCAGGTAGGTGTTGATGTCCATCTCGGAGTGGATGGCGGGATCGACCACGCCCTGGGTTGTCACGATGGTGTCGGGCTTCTCGAACTGCATTGTGGCGGCGGCGGAATACATCGGCGTCTGCCGGGCCTGGTAGTAGAAGTAGCCGACGGCGACAAGAAGCGCCACCGGGAGCGCGATCCAAAGGCGCTCGCGGAGCATAATGTAATAGTCCCTGGGAGAACGGCGTTCGACCAGTTCTTCGGGGGGGCCCGATTGGATCTTGTGGGAGGTGATGTCCGACATGGTTGGCGTCCGCGCTCAGATGATGCTCTCAGGCACGTAGACGATGTCGCCGGGCTCGAGCAGGAGGGCGCTGTCGTCGGCTTTGGCCGAGCTCTTGCCCTGGATGATGCCCTGCACATCCACCTTCCGGACGGTCTTCCTGCCATCCGGGCCGATGTGGGTGATCGTCACGTCGCTTCCCTTGGCGATGTCCGTGAAACCGCCCGCCTTGGTGACGAGTTCGACCACCGAGAAGGTCGACTCGATCGGCAGCAGGAACCGTCCGGGTTCCTTCACCTGCCCCTGGATCGAGACCTCGCGCGGCGCGTATTCATCGATGGAAATCGTCACCTGGGGCCTCCGCAGGAATCGTCCCGCCTGGTAGGCGGTCTCAACCGCCTTCTGCGCGTCGTTCACGGTCAAACCGGCCACATGGACATCGCCGACAAGGGGCAGGTTGATGTTGCCGAAGGCGTCCACGCGACATTCGGTGGCGAGGTCGTCCTCCTGGAAGATCGTCACCCGGATTTTGTCGGTCGCCGTCAGGCTGTACACAAACTTCGGCCTCGCCTGCTGGTCGGGCTGGTCGGCGGCCGGCGCGGCGGAGGCGAGCGCGAGCGCGGCAAGAGCGGCGGCCCAAAGTCTGCGGAGGATTTGTGGTCGGGGCTTTCTCATGGCGGCCGTCAGTAGCTGGCAAACAAGGAAAGTGTGATGTTCTGATCGACAAATTCCACGCTCGACAGGGTGGACGTGTTGATTTCGTAGAGATAGCCGAGGTTCACCCTGATGTGGGTGGTGAGGCCCGTGCCGACGTTGGCGGTGAACTCCCAAAGCGAGTCGCGGCGTCCTGCGCCGGCCGCGCCGAGAAAATCGGTGCCCACGTGGGTCATCCCCAGGTTGGTCCTCCAGCGATGCCCAAGCGAGGCGTCCATGCTCACCCCCTCGCTCGTGGTGTCCGTCTGGATGTCGGTGGCGGTGATCGCGAAATCCTTCGACACGGAGCCGTTGAAACTGAGAACCCGCGAGTAGCGCCAGTACAGGTTCACCGCCGAGGTGAGGTCGTCGTAGACGGCCGTACCCGCTCCCTTGGTGCTGCTTTCGCTGCGTTCGCCGCCGACGGACAGCGTCCCGCTCAGCTTGGGCAGCAGCGTGCCGTTTGCGCCGAGGATCACGCTCTGGTCGAACTCGGAAATCGCCTTGGTGTCGCTCGTCCGGACCCGGAAGGCCCCGAAAAGGTCCAGCTTCGAGTCAAAGATGTAGTTCACGCCCAGGTCCTCGCCGTAGCTCTGCAGGTCCGAGAAGAGCGTCCGGTTGTTGTACCGGGTCGTGGAGACGTCCGTGGCGCTGGTCAGGTAATACCGTTCATTGACGGGATATCGGAGACTGAGTGCGCTCGAGTAGTCCCACGAGATCGGACGGTCGTTCACCTGGGGATCGGGCTGGCTCTCCCTCTTCGCGGTGAAGGTGAGCGACCCCGTGGTGCGGCCGATTCCCTTGGCAAGGACAAGCGACAGGTCGGGGTCGAGAATGTTTTGTCCCTTCACGGATGAGAATTGATCGTAGGTAAATGCCGCGGTGGCGTTCACGCTGATGATGCCCGACCGGCGCACATAGTTCGCCGAATAGGCCAGGGTACCCGACGGGGACCCGCGGGCAATCTTCTGGTCGAAGACATTTGAGTTATAGCCAAAGCTGATGGATGCGTTGATGAAGACCTGGTCCCGGCCCTCGTTAAACACCAAAAATGCCCGTGCCGGCGGCGTTGCGGCTATGCATAGGAAAAACAGTAGGGCACAAGGGCGGAGCCTGCTATTGGTTGGCCGGGCTGACAATGTTGTTGGTGGTTGGCGAAACTGGCGTATTGGGCAGGGCGTTGACAGTCTGGTTGCCATCCGAATCGGTTGTCGGTGTGAAGGATACTGACGATCCCGCGGCGTTCGTCGACTCAAGATCTTGCTCGATCTGGTTAAACTGGCTGTTGTCGAGCTGGCTTACAACTATGTACGTCGTGCTGTCGGAGCCCTGGCCGCCCGAGCCCGCCGCCGCCGCATTGATGGCGTCGTTTGCCTCGGCTGCGAAAGTCGACGCCTGGTCAGGGAGGGCGGCCGACGCGATGGCGACCACCTGCGAAAGGAGGCTGTCGGCCGAGCCCGGCGGCAATCCCCCGATGTTCCCCTGGACGACATCGATCATGGTGGCGACTGCCGTCTCGAGGAGGGCGGCAAGCCCGGGATTCGCGGCCACCGCGCCTGCGAGGGGCACGGGCGCCTGGGCCTGGCCGCCGGCCGGGATCACGACCACGTTGCCCTGGTTGATCTCGTAGGTGGTGCCCGAGGGGGACGTGAAGATGACGGTGTCGGCGGTCGCGATGATCGAGACATTGCCCGAGTCGACCGAGACGGCGAAGGAGGTGCCATGGGCGCGGACGATCCCCCTGGGAGTGTCGATCGAGTAGTCGTCGATGGCCCGCTTGGCGGGATCGATGACAGAGACGATCACTCCCGCCTGGAGGTCGAGAAGGGAAGTCTGCTTCACCACGGCTCCATTGCGGTCGATGCCGATCTCGAGCGTGACAACCTGGACCCGGCTGTTTGGCTTGATGTCCGCGACCGCCCCGTTGAAGGGCTTCAGGTAGACCTCGGACTCCGATGAGGTCACGACGACCGCCCCTTCGGGAAGCTCGGCGCCCTTCACGAGTGGGGCGTCCCCGCCGCTTCCCGGGAGCTGCACCCTGGGGGTGCCGGACACCCTGAGAACCTCCGCCTTGATCCTCTCGGTCTTCGCAACCTGGGCTGGCGCCTGGCCCGCCTGCTTCGGGGAGGGGGCGGCCTGGGGCGCGGAGGTTCCCGCCGCCGTCGCAGTGATCGCCTCCGGGTTGATCTTTGTCGCAACGGTGTACTTGACGAAAGCCTGCCTGCCCGCGGTCAGGCGGGTGACAACGTGCGCCCCGATCGGGGTGACATTGGCCTCGCCCGCGATAAGCGCCACATGCGTCTGTTTTTCCGTGACCTCGATGAAGACCTTCTGGCCGACGGGCACCACGTTCAGTATGGTGATGTTCGAGTGCCGTGTCTCAAACGCCATCGTCGTCCCGCTCAGGAGGCGCGGCGTGTCGATGATCACCCGGCCGATCTTGACCACGGCGAGAGTGGCCGAATTCGAGGGCTCGATCAGCAGGTTGTTGTTCGGCTGGAATGGCTCCTGGTCGAATCTCTTGATTTCGAGCTCGGTGTTCTCGTCAAGGTACATGGCCGTCTGGTTCGAGAAAACCAGGGTCACGTTCGAGTTCTTTCCGGTCGATATGATGGATCCGTTGGCGACGACGGCGGTGCCCTTCCTCAGCACCGTGATGCGTCCCTCGTTTCCGACGAGTCCGCCGCCCTTGGAATCGATGAGGCGGCCCTGGGTCACGCATTCGGCGGTTCCGGTCACGCTGCTGACGTAGAACTTTCCGACGATTCCGAGGCCGACGGAGCTTTGGGCGGAGGCGGGCCGGCAGAAGAGCAGGGAGCCGGCGGCGATCAGCAGGACTTGGACTTTGAGATGGATTTTCATTTTCTGGGCGAGTTGAACAGACCGCGGGCCCGCGACACACCCACGGTCCACCCAAGGCTGTTCCATCGTCTCGTTAGTATTTGGTATGAAGCAAATACTGAAGCACCACATCTCCCCATCAAGGGGTAAGATTACTTACCCTGAAACCGATTTCAGGGTTGGGTCACGACCACGTTTATAATCTTGCCTGGCACATAGATAACACGCTTTACGACCATGTTTTCAAGGTAAGGGGAGACCTTGGGATGGGCGCGTGCAATCTTCAGGGCCTCATCCTCCCCGAGGTTGACCGGAACGAGCTGGTCCCCCCTGTGTCTGCCATTGACCTGAAACACGAGCTTGACCTCCCGGGCCTCCAATCTGGCCGGGTCATAGACCGGCCACGGGGTTTCCTGGACGGAGCCCCTGCCGCCGAGGCGCTCCCAAAGCTCCTCGGCAATGTGGGGGGCGAAGGGGGCGAGCAGCTGGAGAAAGGCCATCGCCGTGCGCGCGCTCACGGCAGGGGCCTTCTGCCAGGCATTCACAAAGATCATCATCTGCGAAATCGCCGTGTTGAAACGCAGGCCGTCGATGTCGTCCCCCACCTTCCTGATCGTCTCGTGCAGGAGCCTGAGCAGCTCGGGGGACTCCTGCGCGTTTTCCGCAATGCGGGGATTCGGGCCGCCGTCCTCGCCCAAGCATTCCCGCCAGACTTTCTGAAGGAAGCGGTGGACGCCCTCGATTCCGCGGGGATTCCACGGCTTCATCGCCTCGAGCGGCCCGAGGAACATCAGGTAGAGCCTCAGGGTGTCGGCGCCATGGCTGCCGATGATCGTGTCCGGGTTGACGACGTTGCCCCGGCTCTTGGACATCTTTTCGCCGTCCTCGCCGAGAAGGGTGCCCTGGTGAAAGAGGCGCCTGAAAGGCTCGCTGTCGGGCACCAGGCCGAGATCGAAGAGCACCTTGTGCCAGAATCTCGCGTAGAGGAGATGGAGGACGGCGTGCTCCGCGCCGCCCACGTAAAGGTCGGGCCCCCCCCAGTGCCGAAGGGCCTCGGCCGAGGCGAATTCCCGGTCGTTATCGGGGTCGGTGAAGCGAAGGTAGTACCAGCACGAACCGGCCCACTGGGGCATGGTGTTGGTTTCGCGCCGGGCCGGAACCCACTCGGGGCCGGCGGGGCGGGATTCGCCAGCCGGCGCCGTCTCGTCCGTCCTGATATTGAGCCATAGGTCCACCCATCCGGAGGCGTTCGCAAGCGGGCTCTCCCCGGTCCCGCTCGGTAGATAGGTCCTGACGTCCGGCAGCGCGAGCGGCAGCGAGGCGGATCTCAAGGGCAGGGCGAAACGCTCGACTCCGGCCTGGGTGAACGAAACAGGCACCTCAGGCAGGTCGGTGCGCCCCTCGGACGCCCGGACGAAATCCTCCCTTCCGAGCCAGTAGACCGGGATGGGTTCGCCCCAGTAGCGCTGGCGGGAGAACAGCCAGTCGCGCAGCTTGTAGTTTATCCTGGCGGATCCACGCCGGTTCTGCTCCAGCCACGCGGTCATCCGGGACCGCGCTTCGCGCGAGGACAATCCGTTGAGGAAGCCCGAATTGACCATGGTTCCCTCGAGAGTCAGGCCCCCTTCGCCCGGGGCCGCGCCGCCGACGACCTCGATGACCGGCAGGGAGTATCTCGCGGCGAACTCATGGTCGCGCTGGTCGTGCGCCGGCACGGCCATGATGGCCCCCGTGCCGTAGCCCATGAGCACATAGTCGGCTGTCCAGATGGGTACCCGGGTCGCATTGACCGGGTTGATGGCATAGGCACCCGTGAAGACGCCGGACTTGTCCTTGGCGAGGTCGGTCCGCTCAAGGTCGCTCTTTGCGGCCGCGGCCCGCTGGTAGGCTGTGACGGCGGCCCGCTGGGCGGGCGTCGAAATTTCGTCGACGAGCGGGTGCTCGGGCGCGAGAACCATGTAGGTGCATCCGAAGAGGGTGTCCGGCCTGGTCGTGAACACAGGGAGGGCGCCCGAGGCCGGTGCCTCCAGGTCGAAAAGCACCTCGGCACCCTCGCTGCGCCCGATCCAGGCCTCCTGCATCCGCTTTGTGGAGTCCGGCCAGTCGACCCCGGCGAGGTCCGTCAGAAGCCGCTCGGCGTAGGCGGTGATGCGGAGCACCCATTGCCGCAGTCGCCGGCGTTCGACGGGGAAGCCGCCGACTTCGCTGCGCCCGTCGACAACCTCCTCGTTGGCGAGCACGGTCCGAAGTTCCGGGCACCACCACACGGGGCGCTCGTCCACGTAGGCCAGCCCCCTTTGGAAGAGCCGCAGGAAGATCCACTGCGTCCACCTGAAGTAACGGGGGTCTGTCGTGTCGATCTCCCGCTCCCAGTCGTAGGAATACCCCAGGGCGCGTATCTGGCGGCGAAAGTTTGCCACATTGCTCCGGGTATTGGCGGCCGGGTGTGTCCCGGTCTTGACGGCATGCTGCTCGGCGGGCAGGCCGAAGGCATCCCAGCCGATCGGATGGAGGACATTGAAGCCCTGGGCCCGCCTCCTGCGGGCCACGATGTCGGTGGCGGTGTAGCCGAGGGGATGCCCGAGGTGGAGCCCGGCGCCCGACGGGTAGGGAAACATGTCCAGGACGTAGAATTTGGGCTTCTTCGATCCGGATTCGGCGCAAAACGAGCGATTTTCAGCCCAGAAAGATTGCCAGCGGGGCTCAATTTCGTGAGGGTTGTAGTCTTTGCACCTGTTAGTCATCGCGTGAAACCCGCCATCCTGAATCTATTTCGATCACGGTCAATCCTTGCGCTGGCAATCCTGCTGCCCGCGACGGCCCGGAAAGCCGACGCGGCGGTCAGCCGCGGCCTGAACCAGCTTTTCGATTCGGTGGTCTGCATCGACGTCCGCGAGGTGAATTATGAGGAGGGCAGCCGGCGCTTTGAGGCAAGCATCGGCTCGGGCGTCGTGCTTTCCGAGGACGGCCTCATCCTGACCAACGCCCATGTGGCGAGCCCCAAGGCGGTCGAGATCAACGTGACGCTCGCAAACCTGGAGCATGTCGGCGCAAAACTGGTCGGATGGGATCACTGGACGGACCTGGCGCTGCTCAGGCTCGACATGGATGACGTGAGGCGCAGGGGCCTGAAGTTTTCACATGCCGAATTTGGCGACAGCAGCAAGCTGTACACGGGCGAGACCGTCTTCGCGGTCGGCACACCCTATGGCCTGAAGCGCACCGTCACCCGGGGCATCATTTCCAACACGAGCCGCTACTTCGAGGACGACCGGGGTGTCGACGGCTACGAGACGGGCGCGTTCAACACCTGGCTCCAGACCGACGCGGCGATCAATCCCGGGAATTCCGGCGGGCCCCTGGTGACCGAGGATGGCAGGGTCGTGGGGATCACATCGCGGGCCTATCTGGGTGCCAACAACCTTGGGTTTGCCATCCCTGCGAATGTCGCGAGGCAGATGGTGTCGGGGCTGGTCCGGGACGGGTCGATCACCCGGAGCTACATCGGGATCGTGCCTTCGCCGCTCCAGGACCTTGAGAAATTCTACTCCCTCGCGCTCGACACCGGGATGCTGATCGCGAGCGTGGATCCAGGCTCGCCCGCGGCGCGCGCCGGGCTGCAGGGGGGAGACATCCTCCTGGCCGTCAACCACCGCGCCGTCGATGCGCGCTTTCCCGAGCAGATCCCAGCGATCCAGAATTTCATCGCAAGCCAGCCCGTCGGCTCGGCCGTGACTCTCACCGTCAAGGACGGGCTGGCCACCCGGGACCTTTCGGTCGTCACCGAAAGGCTTGAAAGCAGCGTTGGCGAAGATTGCGTGCTCGACGCCTGGGGGCTGAGCGTGCGCAAGGTTTCGCGGGCCTACGCACGCGAGAACGAGCTGGCCGACGATTCAGGCGTGCTCGTGATCGGCGTCAGGCCGGGTTATCCCGCGGATGTGGCGGGCCTGCAGTCCGGGGACATCATCACGAGGATCAACAGGCAACCCCTGGGCACGCTCGATGTCATCAAGGGCATCCACGCAGCCTACTCGTCGAAGCCCAATCCGATCCTGGTCGAGGCCCAGCGCGACCGGCGCGTGGCACTTTACATCATCAAGCCATGATTTCAGACCTTTCCAGGCCCTGGTCAAGGGCAGCCGTGCTGGCGGCCCTCGCGCTCTTCATGGCCGCAGGCCCGCAGGCGCGCTCGGCGGACCTTCCCTCCCTGTGGGCGGCACGCGTCAAGTGCGTCGTCGCCGTCGAATACACCGTGGAGACGGAGAGTGAAAGGCGCTCGATGTTCGACTACGGCACGGTCGTCGATTCGAACGGGACGATCATCCTCCCCTCGGGATCGGTCGAGGCGAACCTGCCGCCCGAACAGCTGAAGGACTTCAAGATCTACCTGCCCGGGGAACCCGCGGTCTGGCATGGGACCTACCTGGGCCAGGACGCCTTCACGGGCTGGCACTTCATCCGGGCCGAGGAAAAGCTGCGCCCGCGGCTCGTGCCCGTGACGGCCTTCGCCGCCCGCGGGGCGGCGCCCGTGCCGGCCATCGGCGAGGAAGTCTGGGGCATCGGCCTCCGCACAAAGGAGGAGGATTTCCTGCCCTACCTCCTGAAGAGCGAGCTGGCGCTCATCCAATCCCTTCCGGAGCGCACCGGGACGGCCCTGCAGGAGGTTTCGGGGCCGGGCCTGCCGGTCTTCAACCGGGACGGCGTCCTTGTGGGCCTTGCCCTGGAGTCGGGCAGCCAGCAGTTTGTCGAGTACACGCAGATGAACCGCGGCGGCGAGACCGTCCTGCTTGTCGATGTCGAGGAAAGCAGCCTGTTCGAGCTGGCCGACGAGGCCCTTCCCAATCTCGGCCGGATTCCCGCCAGCATCAGCGGCCGGCCTCTCGCATGGCTCGGGGCCGATGGCCTGGAGCCGATGGACCGCGACGTCGCGAACTTCCTCAACCTTTCCGGGCAGTCCGGGGCCGTGGTGAGCGAGGTGCTCGGTGACAGCCCTGCCGAGAAGGCCGGCATGAAGGGCCACGACATCATCATCGCGATCGACGGGCGCCCGCTGCCCCGGTTTCGGCCCGATCGTGTCGTGGCCGACTACATCGAGAAGGAGATACGGCGCAGGCGGCCGGGGGACCTCATGAAGCTGACGGTGCTCAGGGGTCCGGACAGGATCCAGCTTTCGGCCCAGCTCAAGGATGCGCCCAAGCTCGTCCGGGAGGCCCGGCGCGAATACTTCGACGGGCTCGGCTTCACGGCGCGGGAATTCGTCTATGGCGACGCTATAGCCCGCCGCCTCAAGCCAGGGGGGAGGCCGGGGGTGGTTGTCCATTTTGTCAAACCCAACAGCCCGGCGGCCATAGCCGGCCTGCAGCCCGACGATTGGATCAGGGAGATCGACGGCGCGCCGGTCGCGACTTTTGCCGCCGCGGTCGAGAAGCTGCGGGCGATCGGGGCGGATCCGCTCCGCACGGAATGTGTCCTGCTGGTCAGCCACGGCGGCGACACGGCCGTGCTCAGGCTCAAGCTGAGGTGAAGCCGCGGACCGGCACGAATCGACCATCGCCATGTTCACCGGTTTGGTAGAGGCAACGGGCAGGATCCGGGAGTTCCGTCCGGAGGCCGAGGCGTGGGAGCTCGTGGTCGAGGCCCCGGCGCTGGGAGGGGATGCCGCCCTTGGAGAAAGCATAGCCGTCAACGGGTGCTGCCTTACCCTTGTGCGGAAGGCTGAGGGGCTCCTTCATTTCGACGTGCTTGAGGAGACCAGGCGGCTCACCAATTTCTCAACCCTCTCCCCGGGGGCCTTGGTGAACCTCGAGCGCAGCCTGAGGTATGGCGACCGGATGGGCGGCCATTTCGTGACCGGACACATAGACGTGCGCGGCGTGGTCGGGGAATTCGAGGCCAGGGGCAGGGATCACTTCCTGGGCGTGGGCATCCCCGAAGAATTCTCCCGCTATCTGGTCCGCAAGGGGAGCATCGCCGTCGATGGAATTTCGCTGACAATCGCCGAGGCCGGCGCCGAATCCTTCGCCGTATGGATCATCCCGCATACGCTGTCCGTCACAAACCTGCAGGAGCGCGTGCCCGGCGATGCGGTCAATTTGGAATTTGACCTGCTCGGCAAACAGGTCGAGCGACTCATGGGGGCGCCCGTCGCCCTTTGACACCCTGTTAGCATGCGCGCGGCCATCACAGCCCTCACCGACGAGTTGCACCGCCTGAAGACCGGCGGCGTCAAGGCAGTGTCCGTCTCGGACGAGGGGCTGGCCGCGCTGCGGCGCGCGACGGCCCGGCTGGGCAGCCGCCCGGCGTCGGCGCCCGGGCGGGCCGCGGGCCGCCCCGCCCCCCCTTTCATGCCGACGCCCAAAGCACCCTCCTCCGCCCCATTCCCGCCTGCGCCCACCGTCGCGCCTACCGGGGGCGACAAGGCGGCGCGCTGGGCCGCGCTCCGGGAACTGGTGATCAACGACCCGGTCTGCCTCTCCCACGTGAACCCGGGCCGCAGGGTCGTCTTCGGCGTCGGGAGCCTTGAGGCGAGGATTTTTCTGGTCGGCGAGGCGCCGGGCGCCGATGAGGAGGTCAAAGGGGAGCCCTTCGTGGGCGCGGCCGGGCAGCTGCTCAACAAGATGATCGCGGCGACCGGCCTCACCCGCGAGGAGGTCTACATTGGAAACATCATGAACTGGCGTCCCCAGCTGCCGCTTGGCCCCGGGGGTGTCCAGTCGGGAAACCGGCCCCCGACCCAGGAGGAGATGACCTACTGCCTTCCCTACCTCCGGGCCCAGATAGCAATCGTCGATCCGGAGATTGTCGTGGCGCTCGGGGCAACCGCGACCCAGGGGCTGCTCGGATTCGGCTCGTTCCGGGCGCTTGGCGAGGTGAGGGGGCAGTGGAGGGAATTTTCGGGCAAGCCCCTCATGGTGACCTACCATCCCAGCTACATTCTCCGGAATCCAACCAACCGTTCCAAGCGGATGATCTGGGAGGATTTTCTCAAGGTCATGGAGCGCGCCGGCCTCGCCATCTCCGAAAAGCAGAGGTCCTTTTTCCTCGACCGGGACTGAAGTCATCCGTGAAAGCACCGCCCACCGCCCGCCTGTTCCTGATCCTCGCCGCCGTGGGGTTCCTGCTGGGTGCCGGGTCCGCCCCGGCCCGGGCGGAAGAGGAGAACTTCGACTTCGAGGCGCTGCGTTTCCAGGCGAGACAGCTCGCGACCAGGCCCTACGAGGCCCCCAGGAGCCGGGTGCCCAAGGCGCTCCTCCAGCTGACGTACGACGAGTATCGCGACATCCGCTATGATCCGGCCGCCTCCTGGTGGCGGAGGGCCGGGCTCCCGTTCCAGATGCAGTTCTTCCATCCGGGATTCATCTTCGACCACACCGTCCAGATCGACGAGGTCGAGGGGAAGAGGGCCCAGCCCATAGCGTTCTCCCCGGAACTCTTCGACTACGGGCAGAACCGGCTCGGGTCGCTTCCGGCCACCATGGGCTTTGCGGGATTCCGGCTGCTCTACCCCCTGAACAAGCCCGGCGACGAAATCGGATCCTTCCTCGGCGCAAGCTACTTCAGGATGCTCTGCAGCAAGGCCGTCTACGGCCTCTCCGCCCGCGGCCTGGCCATCGACACGGCCGAGCCGGGGGGCGAGGAGTTCCCCTCGTTCGAAAAATTCTGGGTCGAACGCCCCCGGGTCAATTCGAGGCAGATCATCGTCTACGCGCTCCTCGACGGACCGAGCGTGACCGGGGCCTACTCCTTTGTCATCATCCCAGGCAACGACACGGTCATGCACGTGCGCGCGGTCGTCTATTGCCGGCGGAATCCGGCCGTGTTCGGGATTGCCCCGCTCACCACCATGTTCTGGCATGGGGAGAACTCCAATTTCGAGACCGACGACTTCCGCCCCGAGGTGCACGATTCCGACGGCCTGATGCTGGAGACCGGCCGGGGCGAATGGCTGTGGCGCCCGCTCACCAATCCCAGGTCGCCGGGCGTGGCCGACTTCTCCGATGTGAACCCCCGCGGCTTCGGTCTGCTGCAGCGCGACCGGCGGTTTGGGAGCTACCAGGACCTGGAGTCCTCGTACCAGCTCCGCCCCAGCACGTGGGTTGAGCCCGTCGGAAGCTGGGGGCCGGGCAGCGTCCGGCTGGTGGAGCTTCCCACCCCCGACGAGACCAGCGACAACGTCGTCGCCTTCTGGAAGCCGGAGCGGCTCCCGGCGCCGGGCTCGCCCATCTCATTCGAGTACAACCTGCACTGGTTTCTCGACGGTATCCGCCCTCCGGCCGGCTTGGCGGTGTCGACCAGGCATGGGCGGTCGCGAACCCAGGAACCGGAGCTTGAGCGCTTTGTCGTGGATTTCGACGGGGAGAGGCTCCGGAGGATGGACTTCGATCCCGGGGTCGAGCCCGTCGTCACAGTCGGGAAAGGGGCCGAACTCGTGCACGCCACCGCCGAGAAAAACCCCTACAACGGGACGTGGCGGGTGGCCTTCGCCCTCCGCCCCTCCGGGACCGGCGAGCCCGTGGAGCTGCGCTGCTTCCTCCGGAAATCCCCCGACGTCCTGACTGAGACCTGGTCGTACCTCTGGCGGCAGTGAGGCGCCGGCCGATGAGCGAGGACAGGAGCCAGATGGAGGCCTTTGAACTCCCCGACCCGTTCCGGCCGAAAACCGGATCGGTCGAGGCGTGGAACGAGGCTTATGTCAGGATGGAGGATTACCTGCGGGCGCACCGCATCCACTACCGCCTCCACCAGCCCAGGCTCATCCGCACCATCCTCGAAAGGGCGGCGGGTCGCCACGCCGCAGACCCCACGCTCGAGCCGATCGTCCTGGCCGCTGAGGAAATCGAGCTCCTGATGGACGAGTGGTTTGCCGCCGTGCTCGACGAGCGTGGGCAGCCGCACGCGAGGATCGCCGTCGACGGGCGGGTCGCGCTCCTTCTTTGCGACGGGCCGCAGAGGTGGCCGTCTGCGTTCCTCGACGAGCAGAACGTGCCCGGGGAGTTCGTGCAGGCCATGCGGGCCAGCTCGATCAAGGCGGGCCCCGACCTCGAGGTCTCGAGCATGGTGGCGAGGCCCATCGACTTCGGACCCATATCCGAGGCCGCCGAGGAGACGCTCGAGCGATTCGAGCGCTGGCCGCTCCTGCGCACGCTCCTGCTCTGGCTCCTCTTCGCGGGAGGGCTCGCCGTGATCTTCTACGCGACACGCTGACATGAGGATGGCGCTCCACCCGCGGATCGATCCGCGCCGGCTCAACCGGCGCCGGTTCCTGTTTTTTTCGGCGATCTTCATGCTGACGAGCCTGGCCACCTGGTTCATGGCCGACCTGCTCTGGAGGAAGGGGATCACAAGGCTCGAGGCCTCGCTCCTCGCGCTGTTTTCGATCCTCTTTGCGCACATCGCCGCAGGTTTCTGCACCGCCATCGCCGGCCACTACGTGCTGACGCGCGGCGGCGACAGCTGCCGGGTGACCGCCGATCCCGGCGAGGCGGATGGGCCGCCGCTGGCCTCCACGGCGATCGTGATGCCGATCTGCAACGAGGACGTGAGCCGCGTGTTCGAGGGGCTCCGCGTCGTCTTCCGCTCGATGCAGGCGACCGGAAAGCTGGAGCATTTCGACTTCTTCGTCCTGAGCGACTCGAACCGTCCGAACCAGTGGATCCAGGAGGAGCTCGCCTGGATCGAGCTGTGCAAGCAGGTCGACGGCTTCGGCAAGATCTTCTACCGGCAGCGGCGCGTGCTCATCAACAAGAAGGCCGGGAACATCGCCGACTTCCTCCGGCGGTGGGGAAAACGGTACCGGTACATGGTGGTGCTCGACGCCGATTCGGTGATGACGGGGCGGACCCTCGTGCGGCTGGCCGGCCTCATGGAGAGGAACCCTTCCGCCGGCATCATCCAGACGGCGCCCAGACTCATCTTCGGGGAGACCCTCTACGCGAGGATGCAGGCCTTTGCCAACCGCCTCTACAGCCCCAACTTCCTTGCCGGGCTGAACTACTGGCAGCAGCACCAGGGAAATTACTGGGGCCACAATGCGATCATCCGGGTCCAGCCCTTCATGGATCACTGCGCGCTTCCCGAACTGCCGGGGAGGGAGCCGTTCGGCGGGCGGATCCTCTCGCACGATTTTGTCGAGGCTGCGCTGATGTCGAAGGCGGGGTGGGGCGTATGGCTTGCCACCGACATGGAGGGCAGCTACGAGGAGGGGCCGCCGACCCTGATCGACGCCGCGAAGAGGGACCGGCGGTGGTGCCAGGGCAACGTCCAGCACGCCTGGCTGCTGACGGCCCGCGGCTTCAGGCTCGCCAACCGGTTCCACCTCTTCATGGGAGTGATGGCCTATGTCTCGTCGGTCCTTTGGCTGCTCCTGCTCCTTCTGGGCACCATCGAGGCCTACGACCAGCATGTGATCAACTCCATGGCCGGCGCCCTTCGCATGGACGAAACGACGTCCCTGTTCGGCTACAGGATCCAGGTCCCTGAGGCGATCACGCTTTTCGTGTTCACGATGCTGATGCTCTTCCTCCCGAAGGTGCTCAGCGTCATGGCTGCCTTCCGGAGTCCGTCCGAGGCCGCCCGCTACGGCGGGCGCGGGCGGCTTGTGCTGAGCGCCCTGCTCGAGGTGGCGGTTTCCACGCTGCTCGCGCCGATCAACATGATGTTCAACGCAAAGTTTGTCGTGTACACCTTCCTCGGCGAGGGCGTCTCCTGGATGGCCCAGAGGCGGGGGGGCGCCAATGACGGCACCGGTCCGGCCGAGGCGTTCCTCACCCACGGCGTCCAGACAGCCATCGGGCTCGGGGCGGCCGCACTGATCTTCGCCCTCCTGCCCGGTTATTTCTGGTGGCTGAGCCCGGTGCTTGCCGGCCTAGTGCTGTCGATCCCGCTTTCGATGCTCCTCAGCCGGTCGAGGCTCGGGGGGAGGGCCCGCGAAGCCGGCCTTTTCCTCACACCCGAGGAGGTCGAGCCCGGCAGGGAGCTTGCCGACCTGCGGAGAAACCTCGCGGCCTGCTACAGGCACCTCCCGCCGATCGAGCCCCTCCGGGCCGACTACGGGCTGATGCAGGCCGTGCTCGATCCCTACGTCAACGCCATGCACGTGGCGCTGCTGCGCCAGAGGCGGACCTCCGAGGAGGTGAGCGGGTGGTTCGCGCAGCTGCGCCAGCGCCTCCTGAGGGAGGGGCCGGCGGAATTTTCCACACGCGAGAAGATGGCGCTGCTGCTCGATCCCGAGTCCATGATCTGGCTCCATCGCGAGCTCTGGACGCGTCCGTCGGGCGCCCTCGCCGAGTGGTGGCGCCTGGCGATCCGGCAGTACAACGTGCTCACGGCCACTCCAACCACGGCGCTGTACCGCTGACGCCCGGGCGGCCGGACTGCGGTGTTTCCGCCGGACCCCGCGGCGGCATTGTCGTCGCATCAACAGATTTCGATATGATGATATTGAACTTGCGCCACGTTGCATTTTCGCGTCTCATCACGGCCTCCCTCCCATGTCCAATTCCTTTGTTTTCTCCTCCGAGTCCGTAGGCGAAGGGCATCCCGACAAGGTCGCGGATCTCATTTCCGACAGCGTGCTGGACGCCTGCCTCGCCCAGGACAGAAACAGCCGCGTGGCCTGCGAGACGCTGGTGAAATCCGACAAGGTGGTCCTTGCCGGGGAGATCACCACGCGGGCCGTGATCGACTATGAGCGGATCGTCCGGTCGGCCATCCGCTCGATCGGCTATGTCAACGACGACGACGTGTTCCACGCCGACCGGGTTTCGGTGACCAATTTCCTCACCCGGCAGTCGCCGGACATCGCCCAGGGAGTGGACGCCCGAAGGGTCAGGGGCAAGAAGACCGCCGAGCAGGGCGCGGGCGACCAGGGCCTCATGTTCGGCTACGCCTGCCGCGAGACCCCCGAGCTGATGCCCACCCCCGTCATGTTCGCCCACAGGCTGGGCCGGGAACTCACGAGGATCCGCCATGCGGGGAGGGTTTCCTGGCTCCGTCCCGACGCGAAGTCGCAGGTTTCCGTGCGCTATCAGGACGACGTCCCGGTCGAGGTCGTCAACGTGGTCATCTCCACTCAGCACACCGCCGAGGTCTCCCACCGCGAGATCGAGGAGTTCCTGATCCGGAACGTGATCAGGAAGGTGATTCCCGCCAGGCTCCTCACCGCCCGCACGGAATTTCTCATCAATCCGACGGGAAGGTTTGTCGTGGGCGGGCCCCAAGGCGACGCCGGGCTCACCGGACGCAAGATCATTGTGGACACCTACGGCGGCTGGGGCCGCCACGGCGGCGGCGCGTTCTCGGGCAAGGATCCCTCCAAGGTGGATCGTTCGGCGGCCTACATGTGCCGTTGGGTGGCGAAGAACATTGTCGCATCCGGGCTCGCCGAAATCGCCGAGCTGCAGGTGGCCTATGCGATCGGCTATCCGCACCCGGTCAGCGTCTATGTCGACACCATGGGAACGGGAAGCGTTGCCGACGAAAGGATAACGAAGGCCGTCTCGAAGGTCTTCAGCTTCAAGCCGGCCGACATCGTCAGGCAGCTTGACCTGCTGCGGCCGATCTACAGGCGCACCACCAATTACGGACATTTCGGGAAGCCCGGCCTTCCCTGGGAGAAAACCGACAAGGCGTCGGCGCTCCGCGCCGCCGTGAAATGACGGGCGACGCCCGACCGGGACCTTAAAACAACCAGACACCATGCCCACCGCCGCAACGCCCCCCGCCTCCACAGCCGATTACCAGGTGAGGGATATCTCCCTTGCCGAATGGGGCCGCAAGGAGATCGCCGTATCCGAGCACGAGATGCCCGGCCTCATGTCGGTGCGCCGCAAGTTCGGTCCGGCCAAGCCGTTGCAGGGCGTCCGGATCACGGGATCCCTGCACATGACCATCCAGACGGCGGTGCTCATCGAAACGCTCACCGAGCTGGGGGCGTCCGTGCGATGGGCCTCCTGCAACATCTTTTCAACCCAGGACCACGCGGCGTCGGCCATCGCCAGCACGGGGGTGCCGGTCTTTGCGTGGAAGGGCGAGTCGCTGGAAGAATACTGGGACTGCACCTGGAGGGCGCTTAGCCATCCCGAGGGCCGCGGTCCCCAGCTGGTGGTGGACGACGGCGGCGACGTGACCCTGCTCCTGCACAAGGGTTATGAGATGGAGGAGGGCAGCGCCTGGGTGGACTCGCCCTCGGCTTCGGCCGAGGAAAACGTCATCAAGGTCCTGCTCAAGCGGATCCGGGCGAGGAGTCCGTACATCTTCCACGAGTTCGCCAAGGAATGGCGGGGAGTCTCCGAGGAGACGACGACGGGCGTCCACCGGCTCTACCAGCTCCATGAGCAGGGGAGGCTCCTTGTGCCTGCGATCAACGTCAACGACTCGGTCACCAAGTCGAAATTCGACAACCTCTACGGATGCCGCGAATCGCTGGCGGACGGCCTGAAGCGGGCGACGGACGTGATGATCGCCGGCAAGGTCGCGGTGGTCTGCGGCTACGGGGACGTCGGCAAAGGGTGCGCGCATTCGCTGCGCGGCTTCGGTGCCCGCGTCATCGTCACGGAGATCGACCCGATCAACGCGCTCCAGGCGGCCATGGAGGGATTCGAGGTCGCCACCGTGGAGGATACGCTCGGCGCCGGGGACATCTACGTAACGGCCACCGGCAACACGGACATCATCACCCTGGAGCACATGGAGCGCATGCGGGACCAGGCCATCCTCTGCAACATAGGGCACTTCGACAACGAGATCCAGGTCGAACGCCTCCTCAATGCCAGGGGCGTCAGGCGGACGACGATCAAACCGCAATACGACATGTTCACCTTCCCGGGCGGGCCCAGCATTTATCTGCTTGCCGAAGGACGCCTCGTGAACCTCGGGTGCGCCACGGGGCACCCGTCCTTTGTGATGTCCACGAGCTTCACCAACCAGTGCCTCGCCCAGATCGACCTTTGGAAGAATCGCGACGTGTACAAACCCGGCGTCACCCGGCTCCCTAAGCGGCTGGACGAGGAGGTCGCGCGGTTCCACCTCGAGAAGATCGGCGTCAAGCTCACGACCCTCACGACGGCCCAGGCGGCCTACATCGGAGTGCCGGCTGAAGGCCCCTACAAGCCCGACCACTACCGCTACTGACCCGGGGCGCAAGGCGCCCGTCCCTCCCCGTCCACAGGGACACACGGGTCAGTGGGCGCGGATTCGGGCCAGTTCCTCGGCGGCCCCGTGGTTGTCGGGGTTGAGCCTTTCCGCGGCTTCGAGCTCGGGTATGGCCTCGGGGACACGGCCGGCGTCGATGAGGGCCCTTGCGTAGTCATAATGCAGGCCGGGCGACTCGGGGATCCGCTTGATCCCCTCGGCGAGCGCGTTGACGGCGGCGGCCTTTTCGCCCATGTCCTGATAGGCGTTCACGAGGTCGAATACCGCTCCGTCGTTGCTCGGATCAAGGGCGACGGCGCGTTCAAGATTCTCCCTGGCGCGCGCGTTGTCGCCCGTCTTGAGGTAGACAAGCCCCAGTTGCCGCAGCGTACGCCCGTTATCCGGAGCGAGCCCAAGGGCCCGCCTGAGCGGGGGCAGGGCGTCGGAATAGGCGCGGACGGCGATGGCGGTCGCCGCGAAGACCTGGAGACGGTAGGGGTCGTAGCAATCGTCCATCAGGGAATCGAAGAGGGGGTCGGGGGCCTCGCGAAAACGGCCCTTTCCGGCCCTCTCCCGCTCGATGGCCGCCTCCTGGTCGGCGCCGAACTCCTCGTCAAGGCTGGCGAGAAGGTCGTGGGCCCCGTAGAACTCGGGATTTGCGGCCACGAGCCCGCGCAGCATCTTGAGCGCCGCCCCCCTCCTGTCCCCGGCGAGGGCGACGCGCGCAAGGCCCAGCTCCGCATAGGGGTTGTCCGGGGAACGATCGAGGAGCTCCTGATAGGCGGTGCCTGCTCCGGCCATGTCATTGGATTTCAGGAGCGCGTCGGCAAGGTGAAGGCGGCCGGCGACGTCTCCCGGATCCAGCCCGATGGATCGGCGGAAGAGGGGGACGGCCTCGTCCATCCTCCCGAAACCGGCGAGCAGGACGCCCAGGAGATGGGGCCATGAGGGATTGCGGGGGTCGTATCCGAGGAGCGCCCGGTAGGCCGTCTCGGCCTCGGGTAGGAATCCATTTGCCTGATAGAGGCGGGCCAGCTCGCCCAGCGCCGCAGTGTCCGGCGGCCACTTCCGGAGGCGGAGGCTGTCCCCGGCCACTCGCTCATGTAACTCCGCCGGCCAACCGGCAAGGTCCGGCTCGCGCGGACACGCCGAAAGCCATGATTTCCGCAGGTGAGCTTGCCTGACGGCCAACCCTAAAAAGAGGCAGCCCGCGGCGGCGAGGCACAGGCCGGCGGCCGGCAAACGGCGTCTTCGCTTCATTTCTGTTCGGAGCGGCGCCAGACCATGACGCGGCTCATGTGGTCCCACGGACCGTAGGCGTAAAAGCCCCCGGTGATCAACACCGGCCTGCCGTTGCCGTCGAGATCGGCCGCGGTGACCGTCATCAGATGATTGGGAACATGCGCGAGGATATGAGGCGTGAATTTCATATGGCCGTCGTTCTGGAACACCACGAGCGCAGCCGCCCCGGGATCGTCCCAGTGATTGAACCCGCTCACGGCGACCACGTCGACATGGCCGTCTCCGTCGAGGTCCACGCCGACAGGCGAGAATGCCCCCGGCATGTTGCCGATCCTGTGGTACCTGAAGGCCCCGTGCCCGAGATTCTCGAGCCACTGGACGCCGTGCCAGGGCCGGGGGCCCGGCTCGGCATAGTCGAATCCGTCTCCATTGGAGTAAAGGATGTCGGGCCTGCCGTCGCCGTTCACGTCGCATAGGCTGATGCCGCTGCTCCCGAAGTCCTCGTTGGTCGAACCCCAGAGCACCTTGTCGGTGAAATTTCCAGCCCCGTCGTTCTTGAAGAAGTGGATCTCCTCGTATTGCTGCGAGACCACCGCCACGATGTCCTGGTTGCCATCGCCGGTCATGTCGGCGACGCAGACATTGATGGCGCCGCTCAGACTGAGGAGGATGTGACTTTTGAACCGGCCTCCGCCAAGGTTCTCCATCCACCGGATCTCCCCCTGGTCGTAGCCAAACTGCGCCACCGCCAGGTCGATCCGCCCGCTGTGGGTGAAATGGCCCGGTTCCACGTCGGTGACCCTGGCGACGTGGTCGACGAGCACGCGCCTGGTGAAGTGTTCGTGACCGTCGTTTTCGAGGACCACAACCGACCCGATCTTGTCGTTGTCCGGGAAGACCTGCCCCATGCTTGCGACCAGCAGGTCGTAGTGGCCGGTGCCCCGCAGGTCGACCGGAGTGACATGAACCGGCGCCGGAATCCCCTCGTCCAGCACAATCTCCCTGAAGACACCCCGGGAAGTCTGGCGAAACCACAGGATCTGGTTTTTCTTGGCCTCGCAGGCCAGGATATCCATGAGACCGTCGCGATCGAGATCGACCGCCGTCACGTGGGCAAACCAGGGCGTGCCCTCAAGGGGGCGCCCGATCGCGACGGGATGGAGGGTGTTGATGTTGAAGACCGAAGGCGCCGCCGCCGCGTTTTCGCCGCCGGAGTCCGAACCCCCGCATCCCGACGCAAGAAAAAGGACGGCCGCCCCGAAAAGCGGCGCGGAGCATGCTGCAATCCGGGCCAGCGCGCCCGGCTGGATGAAACGACCGGCCATGGGCGCAGGCTAGGTTTGGCCTTTCGGTCCGTCGAACTGTTTCTGGGAGCCCGCAATCCGGCTCCACTCTAACGTTAGCGTCGGGCCGCGTGCTTGACTTGGCAGCGGTCAATCGCGCTGATTAGGATGTGAATCGTCGCGACTTTGTACGCCACTCGTTCGCGCTTTCGGCAGGAGTGCTGGTGAGTCGCAAGCTGTTGGGGCAGCTGGTTCCGGGGCTCCCGCCTCCCGAATCGGCGGGCCGGGAAGGCGGCATCGTTGGAGTTCCGCTGGCACCCCGTTCCGGCCCGCCCGGCCGGACGATGTTCACCAGCCTGGGACCGGACCGGACCGGGATCGGGGCTGAAAACAGGTACGACGATCCGAGGATGTGGGGGGACCTCTACAGGGAGTTCAGCCTTGGCGCAATCGGGACTGGGATCGCCATCGGGGATTTTGACGGCGATGGGCGTCCGGACGTCTTTGTCGTCTGCAAGACCGGCAGGAACAGGCTTTATCGCAACCTGGGCGATTTCCGCTTTGAGGACGTGACGGACCGGGCGGGCGTCGGCGGCCCTACGCAAGCCTGGAAAACGGGGGCGACCTTTGTCGACATCGACAATGATGGGAGGCTCGACCTCTACGTCTGCCGTTTCAACGCGCCCAACCTGCTCTACATCAACCAGGGGGACGGCACCTTCAAGGAATCCGCGCATGCCTACGGGCTGGACGTGGTGGACGGAAGCACCATGGCCTGTTTCGCCGACTACGACCGCGATGGCAGGCTGGACATGTACCTCGTGGCCAATGTGCTCGACGCGGAGGGGCACCCGACCGGCCAGCGGGGTTATCTTTTCCATAACAACGGAAATGGGACGTTCACCGACGTGACGGACCGGGCCGGCATCTTCGGCGAGACTCAGAGCCACTCCGCCACCTGGTGGGACTACAACAACGACGGGTGGCCCGATCTCTATGTCGACGATGACTTCAAGGAACCCGACCGGCTGTACCGCAACAACGCCGACGGCACCTTCACCAATGAGCTTGGGAGCGCCGTCCCCCACACTCCCTACTCGTCGATGGGGGCCGACCTGGGGGACATAAACAATGACGGGCTGATCGACTTGGTGGTCGCAGACATGGCTGCGAGCACACACGAAAGGGACCACCGCGGGATGGCCATCCTCCGAGCGGGACTCCCGGAAATGGACGATCCGTCGACCGTTCCCCAATACATGCGGAATGCCGTCTACGTGAACACCGGCACTGGCCTGGCGCTCGAGGCGGCCTACCTTACCGGCCTTTCGGCCACCGACTGGACGTGGTCGGTGCGCCTCGAGGATCTGGATTGCGACGGCCGGCTTGACGTCCATTTTACAAACGGGATGGTGCGCGAACTTCATGACGCCGACCTCCTGAGGAGGATGGAGAGCGCTGAGAGTTTTCTCGAGCGTGTCCAGATGATGAAGGCGGCCCCGGCCTTCCCCGAAAGGCACTTTGCGTTCCGAAACCTGGGTGACCTGAAGTTCGAGGACGCCAGCGCGGCATGGGGCCTCGATCACACCGGCGTGAGTTTCGGCGCCGCGTTTGGCGACCTCGACGGGGACGGCGACCTCGACCTGATCTTTGCCAATTACCAGGGGGTGCCCACAGTCTGCCGCAATGACGGGCAATCCGGCCACCGGGTGGTCGTGGCGCTCAAGGGAACCGTGAGCAACCGCCAGGGAGTGGGCGCGACCGTGCGGATCGAGACGGCCTCGGGTCCGCAGGTCCGGCAATTGGTCCTCGCGCGGGGCTACCTGTCGTCGAGCGAGCCGATCCTCCACTTCGGGCTTGGGGACGACTCCGTCATCGAACGTCTCACCGTCGAATGGCCGAGCGGCATAGTCCAGACGTTCCATGGAGTTGCGGCCGACCAGCGCCTCACGGTCACCGAACCCGCGCGGAACGTGCCGCCACCGGCCCTCCCGGCTCCCGGGACGCCCCGCGGTCAGTTTGCCGAGATCTCCAGGGATCTCAACTTTCTGGTAGCGAGCCCCGAACACCCGCTCGACGAGGCCGGCCGGCAGCCGCTTGTTCCCCGCCGGCTCGACCGCTTCGGGCCCGGCATCGCGGTTGCGGATATCGATGGGAGCGGCGAGGACGGCCTCTGCATCGGGGCGGCCACGGGCGAACGGCTGCAACTCATGTCAAACCTCGGCGGCGGCCATTTTCTGCCGTTCGGCATCCCGCTGACCGCAGACGACCTGACCGCCGCTTTCGGGCCTCCGCTCTTCTTCGACGCGAATGGCGACGGGGTGGCAGACCTGCTCGTGACGAAGGGGGGCGTGGCGGCAGACGCCGGGAGCGCGGCCTACGGGGCAAAACTGTTTCTCAACGACGGGCACGGATCGTTCGGCCCGGCTCCCGCCGGGATGCTGCCCCTGATTCAGGAAAGCCTGGGAGCGGTGGTGGCTGCAGACTTCGAGCGCAGCGGCCGGCTGGGCCTTTTCCTGGGTGGACGCGTGGTGCCTGGCGCCTATCCCACCGAGCCCCGCAGCTATCTGCTTGCCAACCGCGGAGGAAGGTTTGTGGACGTGACCGACGAAATGGCGCCCGGGTTGCGGAGGGTCGGCATGGTATCCGCCGCCCTCTGGAGCGACGTCGACGGCGATGGCTGGCCCGACCTGATCCTGGCGTTGGAGTGGGGCAGGGTGACCTGTTTTCACAACAATCGAGGCAGGAGCTTTGAGGACTGGACCGGGCGCCTGGGCTTCGGGGCCGCCGGTGTCGGATGGTGGAATTCAATCTCGTCGGCCGACCTTAATGGCGATGGCCGGCCTGACTACGTGGTGGGTAACCTGGGGCTCAACACGAAGTACACAGCCAGCCCGGAGCGGCCGGCCCTGGTCTTCTACGGAAGCTTTGACGACCCCGACAGGCCCCTGCTCATCGAGGCCCAGTATGAGCAGGACCGGCTTTATCCGCTGGTGGGGCGCGCCGGCCTCGGCGCCGAGATCCCCTCGGTTCTCGAGCGATTCCACAGCGACGACGAGTTCTCCCGGGCGACGCTTGATCGGATCCTGGATCCCGGCCGGCTGGCTGCCGCCCGGCGCTTTGCGGCCACCGAGCTCAGGAGCGGGGTGTTTCTCAGCCAGCCTGACGGCACCTACCGCTTCGAGACCCTGCCGAGACTGGCTCAGATTGCGCCATTGTACGGTCTGGCGGTCGGGGATTTCAATGGCGACGGCCGCGCCGATGTGTACGCCGTGCAAAACTCCTTCGCTCCCTACGCCGAGACGGGCCGTTTCGACGGCGGACTCAGCCTGCTGCTCGCCGGCGACGGGCGGGGCGGCCTTAAGCCGGTGCCGATCGCGGAAAGCGGCCTGGTCGTGCCCAACGACGGCAAGGGACTCGCCGTCGTCGACATCGACCAGGACGGCTGGCCCGACTTCATTGTGACGCGCAACAACGACCGCGCCCTCATCTACCGGAACCAACGGCTGCCAGGCCACAACTCGTTCGCAATCGCCCTCCGCGGCCAGAGGGGCAACCCCACCGCGGTCGGCGCGCGTGTGCGCGTTGTCCTCGCGGACGGCACAGCCCAGACTTCCGAGGTCTTCGCAGGGTCGGGATATCTTTCGCAATCGACCCCGGTCCAATTCTTCGGCTTTCTCGACGGAAATCCGCCGCGCGAAATCGAAGTTCGATGGCCCGACGGCCGGACAAGCGTCCACCCCGGCGGCAGGCCATCCGGCAAGCTCGTCCTAGCGCAACCTTCCCCGTGAAAAACCCATCCTCCCCGGTTCAACCACCCCGCCGATCCAGGATCCTGCCCGCGCTTTTCGCCCTTTCGCTCGTCGCCAACGCGGTGCTCGTCTGGGTCAACCAACGGCCGACCGCCGCCGCTGCGGCCCCCGCCGTGGTTCCGGCGCCGGAGGGGGCACCGCAGCCGGGCAGGCCGACGGGCGAGCTCGCCAATTTCGCAGCCCTGGGCACCTTCATTTCCGAAAACAACCGCATCCCCGACCTGGCATGGACTCCCGCGCAGTTCGATGCCTTTGCCGAGGGACTGCGCGCCAGCTACGAAGGGCGCGGGTACCCGCTCGACGACGATGCCAGGAAGCTTCGCGATCAGATCAGTGCGCGCGTCCAGCAGATGATGGCGGTTGCGCAGCCCGACCCGATACAGGACTACTTTCGGCTGCTTCGCGAGCACGAGGCCGTAAAGCAGACCCCGAGCGGGCTCCATTACAGGGTGACGCTCGAAGGCCACGGGAAAGCCCCGACACCCGACTCGATCGTCGTCTACAGCTTCACCGCGGGGCTGCCCGGGGGCAAATCGCTGCCGGGGCTCTCCAGGTCCAGGGTCCGGTCGGGACTGGGAAACCTCCTTCCCGGAATCAGGGAGGGGCTGCTGCTTCTCAGGAAGGGGGGCAAGGCGCTGATCTATGTGCCGCCCGGCCTTTCCTTTGGCGACGGGCCCTGGCCTTCCGATGTGCCCAAAGGACAGGTGATCATTTTCTTCATCGAGCTCAACGACGTCATTCCGGGATAACCCGGTATCATTTCGCCGCAGAAGCCGTCGAAAGGCCCGGATGGCCCGGATCGAGGCAGCGGAGTATTGCGAGCTGCCTGTCCGCGGCCGTGTTGTCGCCGAGCTGCCGGCAGGCGGTGGCCAGGGCGAACACCGTGTCGGCGTCGTCGGGGACAAGGGCGGAGGCGCGCTCCAGCTCGTCCCGACCGCGCCCGGGAAAGCCAAGGCCGACCATGGCCATCCCCGCATTGCGCCCGAGAAGCCAGTCGCCGGGATTCAGCGCCAACGCCTCCTCATAAAGGTTCGCAAGCCCATCGCGCGAGCCGGGACGGGCGAGAAGGCGGCTGGCGGCGGCATCGCTCAGCTCGTAGCGGCGGCGCATCCCGGCATTGTTGGATTGTGCGATAAAGGGCGCCTGCCCGAGGCGGTAGAGCATCTCCCGTATGATCATCGCCTGTTCGTAGGCGGTGTACGCCATCCGGCGGCGCGCTTCCGCGATGGGAAGAGGCTCGGGCTTAGCCAGCCCGGGGGCCACCCATCCCCGTCTCCTGAGGTCCTCCGAAACCCTTTCGTACAGCTCGCGGGCCATCAGGTACGTGCCCTGGAAATTGAGGTGGACGTGTTCATAGAGAAACTCGTTGCCCAGGATTCCCTGGGGACTCTCGCGTTCGGCGATCCCTGCCAGGTCGACGATTTCCGTCCCCGGTTCCGCATCCCTGGCCAGTCCGCGGACGAGGTCATTCTCCCGGGTATCCATTCGAAACCGAAGCTCGTCGAGGTCCAGCGCCGCTGCGAACAAGGCCTTCGCCTCGGCGTTCCTGCCTTGGCGCAGGCAAAGGCGCCCTAGCTGAAAGGACAGCTCCGCATAGTGGTCGTCGATCGCGAGCGCCTGCCGGAAAAGGCCCTCGGCGGCCCCGTCGTCGCGGGCCGCCACCGACTTGCGGCCCCGGTCGAACAGGGATTGCCAGCGGGCGAGCTCGGCGTCCGAAAGCCCGGGCCGGTGCCCCGAGAGGAAGGGCGCAAAGTCCTTCTGGTTGGCAAGGACGGTGCAGAGTAAGACCGATGCGCCGGCACGGCGCCCGGAGTCGGCGATGGCAAGGAGGTTGTCCCTGAACAGGGCGCGGGTCAGACCCAGGCGCGGATCGTCGCGGTCGATGGCGCTGCCCAAAAACATTCCCATGCCGCCCCATTCCCTCAGTCTGTCCCGGTAGGGGCCGAAGCGTCTAGCACCGGCAAGCGCAAGCTGGCCGGTGCGGGTGGACCGGATCGCCTGCACCAGCCGAATGGCCCGGGCCGACCCGAGGAACGGGCTGAACACGGTTCCAGGGCCATAGGGGCCTATGACCTCATTGTTCCCCTCATAGACGACGAAGAGGTCGGGCTGGAGCCCCGCGCAGTCCGCGGCGAGGGACCGCACCACGTTTGAGTTGATCGCCGTGATTCCGGCGTTGGCGACCTCGAAGCGCACCGACGGATAGGCGGACCTCAGGAGCAGGTCCAGGGTTCTTGACAGCGAGAAGGCGGGCTCCGGATCCCCCATCGCCGCCGAACTGCCAAGCACGAAGATCCTGTAGGTCCCCGGGGCCTTGGCTTCGGGCAGCCTGATGACCTGGGGGTACCTGACCAACTCAGGCGAAAAATAGGGGGCCGTCACCCATCTGTTTTCCCTCCACCATCCGCGGCCGGCCGCATCGCGGGTCAGGCGGAAGAAGCGCGGGCTGTGACCGTAGCCGACGACCCTCAGCACGCCCTCGCAGGCCCCGAGCGCAGCCGCCAGCGCGAGAATGGCGGCCGCCAGCCCGAACGCCAGCTTCCGGCCGAATGACAGGTCGTCAGCCATGGTTCAAAGGCATCAGGTGCCGGCTGTTTGTAAAACCGCAAAGAGTCCGGGATGCGCAAAAAAAAGGGGCGCCGGCCGACCAAAGCCGAGCGCCCCCTGACCGATGCTCCAAAAAACCTCAGAATTCCGTGGCGAACGTAAGATACCAGTGAATGTACGTCGGAATCGAATACGGCTTGGTGGCGAGGATCGCCGCCGAACCGGTTCCCTGCCATCCATAGTATTCAGACTGCTTGGTCAGGTTCCGGACGTTCAGCTGGATGCTCGAGTTGTACCCGTAGGTCTTGAACTTGTAGGTCGCGAAGGCCTCCAGGTTGAAGGTTCCTGGGGTGTAGCGGGCCACCCACTGGTTATTCCAGAGGTAGTAGTCGTCGAGCCGCTGGGAGCCCCCGTGGGCGCCCAAACCGACGGACAGGCCGTTGACCGTGCCCTCGGGCAGCTTGTACTTCGTCAGGATGGAGTACTGGAAGTGTATTTCCTCCGGATTCTCCTGTCCGACCGTGGTCGGCTGACCGGTCTGGGGGATCGCGCTGGTGACGTGCTCGTTCGTGTCCGCGGCGGTCACCGCGATCTGCCAGTCATGGGTGGGCTGGAACACAATGTTGCCGTCAAAGCCCTCCGACTGCGAGGAACCGCCCTGGACGTAGTCGCCGAGCGTGCCCTGCGCGTTGACGAGGGAGGGGTCGACCTGCGATCCGCCGTTCTGTTTGATCCTGTACACGCTCACCGTGCCGTCGACCTTGCCGTCGAGCAGTTCGACCTTCAGGCCGGCCTCCTCGCTGGAGCCAACGATCGGTGAGAACTGCTGCTGGGTGATGCTGTTGCGGTTCGTGTCCGGGAACAGCGAGGTCGCGTGCACGATGAACAGCGAGACGTCCTTCGAGAGGTCGAACACGCCGCCGATCATCGGGGACAGCTTGCGCTCGTTGATATCGTAGGACACGTGCTGCTGGGCAAGATCGCTCCATTGGAGCAGGTGGACCACCGTGTCGTTGACGCCCGCATTGAGCTTGAGCTTGTTGTCCAGCGCAGACAGCTGCCAGTTGGCGAAATACGTCTCGTTGGTGTTGACCTGGGGAGTCTGATTGTTGGTCTGGTCGTAGGTCAGCGCCGACGGGGGATAGGAGGGCACTGCCGTTGAAATGCCGGCCGCCACCGGGAACACGATGTAGGTCGGTCCGCCGCCCGCGCCCGAGACGTCGGCCTGCGAGTGGGAGACGAAGTGCTCCTGCCAGGACGTGGCGCCGAAGGCGAAGGTGTTCTTCACCCCGCCGACGTCCACCTTGTAGACGCCTGTCGCGCCATACGCGTGCATGATATTGCCCCAGTCGCGGTAATGGTAGGCCTCCTCGATGGTCTCCTGGTGGGTGACTGGATTGATGATCCAGCCGCCGCCCGACTCCCATCCGTCGGCCGTGCCGCTGTTGGTCGCGGTGTTGTTGGACGCATCATAGCCGTTGCCGTCGATCTGATCGCGATGCGAGTACTGGACGTAGCCCTTCAGGGTGAAGCTGTCGCCGACCTGCTGGGTGATGGTCGCACGCATCAGCGTGGTGTCGAGCGAACGGAAATCATTGCCGTTCGACCAGTTCCACGTCCACGGGATGTTCGGATGGAAGATCTGCAGCGGAATCTCGGATCCGTTGTTGAGCGCCGTGCCGTAGGGCTCGCCCGCCACGTTGGTTTCACCCGTGGTGAACCAGTTCAGCCCGTTGGGCTGCTGGTTGAGCGAGTGCTCATAGAGCGCCTGGACGGCGGTGCCCGGCAGGGGCTCCCAGGTGGCGGTCGCGTTTTCAAACTGGGTGTGGCCCTCGGAATGGGCGCGCTCGTCATCCGTCTGGCCGTCGGCCACATTCACTCGGATGCCGAATTTGCCCGGGTATGCCTTGCCCTGGTTGTACGCCCCGCTGTAGTTGGCGTCCAGCGAGCCCCGGTACTCACCATAACTGCCATAGAGCAGCCTGATGTCGGTGAAGTTCTTCTCGAAATCCACCACCTTGGAATTCATCTGGATGATGCCGCCCGGGTAGGTGAGTCCGTAGAGGGAGGCGACCGGGCCGTCGATCACTTCGACGCTCTCCAGACCCTGGGTGTCCCTGGGGTCATACTCGCGTATGCCGTCCCGCAGGAACCAGTTCTGCCGGAATCCGCGGAAAAGGAACTGATTGTATTGCTGCTGGATGACCTGGTCGGACCTCGGGTCGGCGCCGCCGTTCGTGAGTGTGGCGTTATAGGATTCGAGATCGACCGTGTTGTTTATCATCAGGTCGTTGTAGAGATCCTGGGTGAACACGGAGATGTTCAGCGGCACGTCCTTGATCGCGGTGTTCGTGAGGGTGGCACCGACGGTATTCGAGGCTTCATATCCCGTGTCCTTGGTGGACGAGACGACGAAGGGCGACAACTTGACGATGTCCTGGCTGTCGTCTGCGGGCGCCGCGGCCGGGGCTGTCTGGGCCCAGGCGGAGACGACCATCAGGGGAAGGACCAGGAGGGTTCCGGCCGTTGGGCGCCACCGGCAATGGCAGGCGGGCGCGATTTTCGATCGATTATAGTTCATGCGTTTGGGTTCAAGCGTGTTTAGGGCGCGTATCGGGGCTGGGGTTGTACTGTGTTCAGTGCGCGGGACAGGTCCGCGCGGGGGATGGCATAGGTTGGCGGGAGCGCCCCGCACAACGCCTTTCCCGCTCAAACGATATAGTGGGGCACCCGCAGCGCCTCAGCGCCGCGCCTTGGCGGGCGCCGTGACGCCATCCTGCCAGTAGCCCGGAATGTACGTGATGGTCTGCGCCTCGGGTATGCCGCGCTGGTAGGCCTCGGTCATGATCGCAAGCTGTTCCATGGCCCGCTTGCCCACCAGATGGTGGTTCTGCACCACCCCTGCGATGTGGGGCATGCTCGGCGGCACATCGAGCGAGGCGAAGGCGACGTCCTGCGGCAGGCGGATCCCTGTGTTCGCAAACGTGTCGAAGAGCTCGTTCCAATTGGAGATGATCGCATCGACCCTGTTTTCCCTCATCCATTTGGGGATCATGCAGGGCAGCAGGGGCACCTCGGCCAGGCTGAAGATGAGGGCCGGCACGCACTCCGACTCGGGCAGCGTCGACTGCTCGATGAGCACGCCCATGCCGAACGATTCCGCGAGGCGGGTCTGGTCCTCCCGGGCCGTGGCCAGCCCGATGCGCCGGTAGCCGAGGTGGCGCAACCGCTGCATCGCCAGGCGGGCAACCTGTAACTGGTCATTGGATACCGCGTCGAGATGGGGGGTGAGGTGCAGGCACTCGATCTTCACGGCGCAGAACTGGTCCCAGTCCAGGTCGAGCTGCCCGATGTCGATCTCGAAGGTCGACAGCAGGACGCCGCTTATCCCGCGGGCGTTGAGAATCGTGTTGAGCCGGGCCGGGGCGAGATGCCCCTGGCCGACGACGAAGACATCGAGCTTGTGGCCGCGGGCCTCCGCGGCCGACATCGCCCCGGCGTAGACGAGGGGTTGGTAGTGGTTGCCGCCGAAGAGCCGGGTGGTGCCGTCGTGGACCACGAAGGCCGAGGCGACGCTGCGGGCCTGCTTGGTCCGGCGCGCCCTGTGGAAATTGAGGGCATCCAGGAGGGGGTCGCGCTGGTAGCCGATCGCCTTGGCCACGGCCCGGATCCTTGCGCGGGTCGACGGGGGGATGCTGGGATGGTCGCGCAGGGCGAGGGAGACGGTCGTGACGTGCACGTTCGCCCGGGCCGCAATGTCGGCCAGGGTGTAATACCGCTTGGATGCGGGTGCCGGCGCGCTAGCGGCGGGGCGGGGCGCTTGGTCCGTCTTGCCAGACGCTTTGGACATAGATGGATGAGGCGAACTGGGGGAGACCCCGTTCGCCGGATTTGAGCTGGGCGACCACGATCGACACCGCGCGCTCTCCGAGGATGGTGAAATGGGGCCGGATGCCGGCCAGCCCGGGCGGGCAGGTTTCGCAGAGACAGAGGCAGGCGCAGGCGACCTCGTCGGGCACCCTGAGATTCTGGCGCTCCAGCATTCTCTGGATCGACACCCAGTTGCAGATGACGGCATCGATGCGGTGGCGCCTGACCCAGCGCGCCATCATTCCACTCAGGGACTCATCGTCGCTGCAATAGGGGAAAACAAGGGGGGGGACGAAGCGGTCGCCGGAAATGGACGCCCCCTCCATGAGATAGCCGGCTGTGTGGCGGTGGCCGCAGCCATCCTCGTCGGCGCGCCCGATCGCCAGTCCTATCCGCTCGTATCCGAGTGCGGAGAGTCGGCGGAAGGCCAGCCTCACCTCGCGCAGCTGGTCGTTGCCGACCGTGGTCGCGTCGGGCTCGGTGTGGCGGGAGTGGATCTTGGCGACCGCGTATTCATCCCAGTTGAGGGCGATTTCCGCAAACCCCGGGAGAAAGGCGCCGAGGACGACGCCCGTGATCTGGTTTTCGGTCAGATAACGGGTCAGACTGTGGGAATCGTGGTCATCCTCGCCCACCGCAAGGGGAGTGAGCTCGTAGCCAAGGAGCTTTGCCTGGCTCATCGCACCGTCCAGGATGGCCTGGATGAAGGGCTGCCGAACGCGTCCCGAGCCGAGCCCGAAATTCTCGACAAAGGCGATCCGGGCAGTTGGAGCGCACACGCAGCCTTCCTGGCGGAAGCGGCTCAGGGCGTGGTAGACCGGGTCCTTTTGGTATCCTATGCGCTGCGCCACCTCCATAATGCGCTGTCGGGTGGAAACCGGTATGCTGGGATTCTCCCTCAGCGCCAAGGAAATGGTGGTAATGTGGTAGCCAGACTCCCGTGCGACATCCTTGAGCGTGGGCCTGCGGACCGCCGGCTGATCGGACTCGGAGACCAACCGCATCCGGCCGAGATCCCGGGCAGGGTCCGGCAATCCAGCCGCACCGCCTGGATCGACGGGCACGATGTTGATCGGCAAGTTGCTCACAGTCAGTGTTTAAACTAAGACAAAATCTGGATATCGCCAAGCCCTCGCTCGAAGGGGGTGAGTGGGGCGTCGGCCGTCAGGATTGATTGTGGGGACAATAAGACAAGGGAGGCATTACTCTAACGTTTAGTGTAAAACTGGAAAATAGACGAAACAACCCCCATTTTTCGGCCCGCAATTGGACGTGCGCGGGGACAATGGACCATCCGAGCGCCTTGGATCAGACACCCGCCGGGGTGAAGGAAGCCGGTCAGGATCATCCGCAACTCATCATTAAATGCGGGGTTATGAGATTTAGAGCGGCGGCGGCGCACTGGGTTCCGGTTCGGCGTAAAGGATGGCTCTAACGTTAGAGTGGCCTGCCGGCTTTGCGCGCGGCCGGCGAGCTGCCCATGGTGGTCTCCCCCTCATCCTGCACCCCATGAAACTCCGCCCCAAGTCCGCCATCGCCCCCCTTCTCTGGGTCCCCTCGCTTTACCTGGCGATGGGCATCCCCTTCAACGTCATCATGGGCGGGACGGCGGCGCGGATGTATAAATCTCTCGGATACACCGACGGGCACATCACGGTGGCCCTGGGCAGCATCGGCGTGGCCTGGTCCCTCAAGCCCCTCTGGGCGGCCTTCCTCGACATGCATCGGACGAAGAAATTCTTCGTGCTCACCATGGAGCTGGCGCTGGCCGTCCTCTTCGGCGCGATCGCCATGTCGCTGCCGATGGCCGGCTTCTTCCGGATCAGCATCGCGATCTTCTGG
>Ga0302319_10000713_pt1 | contig 74543 bp, 70 predicted proteins | sample Bog_T0_2_FD_203319 | JGI IMG/M metagenome (GOLD analysis project Ga0302319, IMG submission 203319) | Peat permafrost microbial communities from Stordalen Mire near Abisko, Sweden - Bog_T0_2 | ecosystem: Environmental > Terrestrial > Soil > Wetlands > Peat | place: Sweden: Abisko, Stordalen Mire...
TTTCTGTAATAGGTAGTAAGCGATAGACATAGTACAACGATTATGGGTAATTATAGGAAGATGGCTGGAACGGTGGGAACGTAGGGACAAACTGGCTTTTAGGTTGCGGGTGTAAAAAGGAAGGATTATATAATGGAATTAAAACCATCACATGAAATGTTCGTTCAAGAGCTGATCGCAAATAAAGGCAATGCTACAAAAGCGTATTTAAAGGTGTTTCCTAAAGCAAAATATGACTCCGCAAGGCATTCGGCATCAATTTTGCTTACCAATGTTTACATTAAGAAGCGGGTTGTAGAAATTATAGAAGAAAACGGCATAGGCCTTCAGGATGTAGTCAAAAAGTTAAGTAATTATATGAATGCCAAGTCGACCTATTATTATGAAAATGAAAATGGTGAGAAAATCTATCGTGATGATAAAGATACTCAGCTTAAGGCGCTTAATTTAATTTTGCGACTGTATGCTTCTTTAAATATATATGAAGCAGAAATATTCATTAAGCCTGAACAGGTTGCAAAAGAACAAGCAATTGTACAGGAAGAAGAATAGGGGTGGATAAGTGGAGCGCCGATATCTTAATATAAGAGAGCTTTCAGATTACCTTGGAATTTCTAAAGGCACGCTTTACGTTTGGGTTTGCCAGAAGCGTATCCCTTATGTTAAGATCAGCAATCTTTTAAGGTTCGATCTGAATCAAATTGATGGCTGGGTCAAAGCCAAGAGCGTTGCTGAATTTAATTGACATTCCCTTTAACAATGATTACAATGGTAATTGACAATGGTAAACAATAAGACGCTGTACACCCCTACAGAATTAGCAAAACTCTTGGGAGTATCAAGGCAAGAGGTGGTTAGACGTATTTGGAGACGCTATATTGTGGCAGAGCTTGTTGGGAAGTCGTATATCATTACCAAAGCCGAGGTCGATAAAACCATTAAGAACCAAAAGGCAAAGGGGTAACTATGGGACTATTTTACACGAATGGGAACTGGCACATTGATTACCGTACTCCTAACGGCAGAAGACGACGTGAGAAGATAGGTACAAGCAAGGAAATGGCCAAGAATGTTCTACGCAAGCGCAAGCTGGAAATGGCAGAGGGAAAGTTTCTCGACGTGGTAAAGAAAGAGCAAATCAAGTTCGGTGATTTTGCCCAAGAATATCTTAATATTTATTCTAAACATCATAAAAAGAGCTGGGTCACTGATGAATTCCGCATTAAATACTTAAGCGAATTTTTCAAAGGTAAGTTTCTTTATGAGATTGATGCTCAAGATATTGAACGTTTCAAAATGGAGCGGTTAAATAGCAAGGTCGGGGAAACTGAAAAAACAATATCTCCTTCGACCGTTAATAGGGAATTAGGTACATTAAGGGGAATGTTTAATAAGGCCGTTGCTTGGGGGAAATTGCAAGCAAGCCCGATGAAAACTATTCAATTTCTAAGAGAACCCCAAGGGCGGTTGCGCTTCTTGGAAACAGAGGAGATAGCTACCCTCTTAAGTAACTGCCCTCCGCATTTGAGACCGATTGTTGTTTTGGCTTTGTTCACAGGAATGCGCAGGGGAGAAATACTTGGGCTTAAATGGCGGGATTTTGATTTTAAACGCAGGATCATCACCTTACTTGACACCAAGAATGGACAAAAACGGGAAGTTCCGATGAGTGACACCGTTAATAATGCCATTCTGCAAATCCATGAGCACCCTGATAGCCCGTATGTATTCTGTAATGGCCAAGGAAAACTTCGGCAGGATATCCGAACTTCTTTCTCGACAGCACTTAGAAAATCTGGTATAACTAATTTTCATTTTCACGACCTAAGACATAGTTTTGCAAGTCAGTTAGTCATGTCGGGGGTTGATTTAAACACAGTTCGAGAGCTTTTAGGGCATAAAGATATTAAAATGACTTTGCGCTATAGCCATCTGGCGCCGAGGCACAAACAGCACGCAGTTGATATTTTAAGCAAGAAAATGGACAGTTTTTGGACACTTGAGCCAAAAACGGAAATAGTAGAAAAAACAGAAGTCTTGCAAGTTAATAGAAATCAATAGTTTAAACATATTGCCAAGGTGGCGGAACTGGTATACGCGCTGGTCTCAAAAACCAGTGGTCTCACGGCCGTGAGGGTTCGATTCCCTCCCTTGGCATTTATTGTTTATGGAAGGCAGGCGATGAAGAGATACCTTAGGGGTATGGTTGGTTTTTTAATTATATTGATTTCTTTAGCTGTTGCAGCCACCGCTCAGGATGCTCTCAAAGAAGGAAAATGGTCCATGACCATGGTCACGCATATGGACAATATGTCTCCGGAAATGGCCGCTGCCATGCAACAGATGCAGAACATGACCCCGGAAGCAAAAGCGGCGATGCAAAAGGCACAAGAGAAAATGGGTTTTCAGGTGAGCTCCAATGGCCAAGATATGACAGTGATGACGACCCATTGCATTACGAATCAAAATCCGGTGCCGCAACATTTGAAAGACATGAATATGGAGAATTATTGTCAACAGACCCATGAGATCAATGGGGGGACGGTCAAGTTTCATTTGACGTGTGACCACGATGATTTTCAAATGGAATCTTCGGGAACTATGACATATGCCGGTGATTCAATGACAGGGAGCATCAAGTCCCATGAGGTCAAAGCAGGCAAGACCCTAGATTCCACCATTAATATTACCGGGCAATACGTAGGCCCCTGTTAAGTAGTTATTTAATCAACGTTTTTATTGTAAACCTCAATTACCATCGCAGTTGACAATCCTTCCGACTTAAGGCTATAATCTTCCCCATGGAACTTATTTATTTAGATCATGCGGCAAGCACACCGTGCGACCCTCGTGTGCTCGAGGCCATGCGTCCTTATTTCTTTGAGCAAAGCGGTAATGCTTCAAGCCCGCACAAACAAGGCCGTCAGGCTCGCAAGGCCATTGAGGAGGCCCGTGAAATAGTTGCAGCCCTCCTAAGTGCCCAGCCTACAGAAATTATTTTTACAAGTTCTGCCAGTGAATCCAATAATCAGGCCATTTTTTCAACGGCCAGGGCCACAAAGGGCCAGGGCAGGCATATTATTGCCTCTGCGATCGAGCATCATTCGGTAGTAGAACCCTTGCATCAGCTTGAGCAAGATGGTTTTCAAGTGAGTTTAATTAAGCCCAAACCTGACGGTATTATTGCGTATGAGGATATCGAATCCGCCATACGACCGGATACCATCCTTGTGTGTCTGGCGCATGCCAATAATGAGGTTGGCACCGTACAGCCAGTTGAAAAAGTCGGGCGTTTGTGCCGTGAGCGTGGGATCAAATTTTTAGTGGATGCCACCCAGACCGTCGGGCATGTGCCGGTAAATGTTACCGAAATAGGTTGCGATTTTCTTTCTTTTTCAGCGCATAAATTTTATGGGCCTCAAGGGGTGGGAGTTTTATATATCCGTGGTGGTAACTGTCCAGCATTTATACTAGGCGGGGACCAGGAGCGTGGCCGCAGGGCAGGCACGCATAATACTACGGGAATCGTTGGCTTAGGGGAGGCTGTTAAACTTTGTCTTAAGGATATAAAGGAGAATGTCCAAAAGGAAGTTGTTTTAAGAGACAGGATCATTGATTTTGTTTTAAAAGAGATCCCTTCAACTATCCTTAACGGACATCGTGAAAAACGTCTGCCTAACAATGCACATTTTTCTTTTGTGGATATCAACGGTGAGGAGCTTGTCAGTGCCTTGGACCTGGCGGGGATTGCCGTATCCATGGGCTCAGCCTGCACTTGGGGAAAATTAGAGCCTTCCCATGTACTGAAGGCCATAGGATTGACTGACCCAATGGCGTTAGGTTCTTTGCGCGTAACCGTAGGCCGCTGGACGACGGATCAAGATATTACTTATTTTCTGGAGCAGTTGAAATTAAAAGTAGAAAATTTACGAAAAATTTAAATTTATGCAAGAACGCATCATACAATTTTTAAAAGAGAGCGATGGGTATATTTCCGGTGAGGAGATCAGTCAGCGGCTGAAGATGTCGCGGGCAGCCATCTGGAAGTATATGCAGGAATTGCGCGCTTTGGGCTATGAGATCGCGGCCGTGCCTCATTTAGGTTATCAGCTGGTGACCTGCCCGGATAAACTTTTGAGCTCGGAGATCCGCTCAGGTCTTGGCACAAAGATCATCGGCAAAGAGATCATCGTCATGGATACGGTCAGCTCCACCATGGATGAGGCTTTTCGATTAGGCAATGAAAACTGTGCTGAAGGCACGGTGGTTTGCGCAGAAGCTCAATCCAAAGGCCGCGGCCGCTTGGGGCGTGTTTGGTCATCCCCGAAGGGCAAGGGATTATATTTTTCTTTTGTTTTGCGGCCAAGCTTACCTCTCAATCAGTTAGCACAACTGACATTAATGTCAGCGGTGGCTTTGGCTGAAGCGATAGAAAACATCAGTGATCTTAAGCCTTCGATCAAATGGCCCAATGATATTCTTTGGGAAGGTCACAAGCTGGCCGGTATTTTGACGGAACTGCGTGCAGAATCTGATCAGGTCAAATTCGTCATTGTAGGCATCGGCCTTAATATTAATACATTATCACAGCATCTGCCGCCGGGATCAAGCTCTTTAAAAGTTGCTGCGGGGAACCATTTTGATCGGACAGAAGTCTTTCAGGCCATTCTACGTTCTCTGGAAGAAGGGTATTTAAGGCTTTTAAACCATGAGTGGGTCTTGATCATGGAAGAATGGAAAAAGCGCAGTGCCACACTGAATAAGCGTGTAAGGATAGCAGATTCTGCCGGCACCATTGAAGGTGAAGCCATTGACTTGGACGAAGATGGCGCCCTATTGATCCGCAAAGACAATGGTTTGATCGTCAAAAAATCTGCGGGAGATGTCTTTTTACTGCGATGAGAACAAGTTATTTACAAAAAGATCTGCAGGATTTGGAAAGCTTGGGATTGCTTCGGTCGTTAAAGACGCTCAATTCTCCTCAAGGCCGGGAGATCACGTTTGAGAATAAGAGGGTATTGAATTTTTCTTCCAATGATTATCTTGGCTTAGCTAATGATGCGCGTATCAAGCAAGCAGCCATTGAGGCGATAGAAGAGTATGGATTTGGCTCAGGGGCTTCGCGATTAATTTGCGGTAATATGGATCCGCACGTAAAACTGGAAGAGGAAGTAGCGAAATTTAAAGATACAGAAAGCTCCCTGGTTTATTCCAGCGGGTACATGGCCAATACCGGAATTATCCCGGCGCTGACAGATCGTCACAGTGTGGTCTTAAGTGATAAATTGAACCATGCATCTATTATAGATGGGATCATTTTAAGCCGGGCCAAATTTGTGCGTTACCCCCATGCCGATATGCAGGCCTTGCAAAAAGCCCTAAAGGACATTCCAGTCGCCCAGCATAAACTGATAGTCACGGACAGTGTTTTTAGTATGGATGGAGACAGGGCGCCACTCAAGGAGATCGTTGATCTGGCCGAGCGTTATGAAGCCATGGTCATGGTCGATGAGGCCCATGCCTTTGGGGTACTTGGCGCCAAAGGGAGCGGATTAGTCGAGGAGCTTAAGTTGGGCGATCAGGTGGATATTCAGATGGGGACTCTGTCTAAGGCTGCGGGATGTTTTGGGGCGTATGCCTGCGGGACAAAAATTTTACGGGAATATTTGATCAATAAAAGCCGCAGTTTTATTTATACGACGGCCATGCCGCCGGCCCTGGCCCAGGCAGCACGGGTTGCCCTGCAGATCATCCTTGAGGGCCATCAATTACGCCGTCAATTAAGAGACAACGGGGATTATCTGCGCGTTAAACTTCGGGCCATAGGATTTGATACCATGAATTCAAGTACGCCTATCATACCCGTCTTGGTCAAAGATCCATTGGCAGCAGTTAACATGTCCCGGGAATTATTGAAGCAAGGGATCTTTGTGCAAGCCATACGCCCTCCGACGGTGCCGTTGGGTACGGCGAGGTTAAGGCTGACAGTGATGGCCACGCATACAAAAGAGGACCTGGACCGGTTATTAAATGCGTTAAAGGGATTATAAGCATGCCATTTTTTAAAACACATAGAGGTTTGGATTGGTATTATGAAGTGTCAGGCGAAGGGGACGCGATCGTCATGATCCATGGCCTGGGCGCCACCGGCCGCTTCTGGCAGGCCCAACAAGAATTTTTAAAAGCGGATTTTCAAGTCGTGACCATAGACTTGCCTGGCCATGGCAAGAGCGGCTGGAAGCCGTTGAGCCTGATCGAAATGGCCATTGATATCCGCCAGATCTTAAGCAGCCTCGGGTTTACCCAATTTTCTTTGTTGGCCTCATCCATGGGAGGTTTGGTGGCTTTAGAACTTTATCGCATGATCCCGCAGGATGTCATGCGTATTTCTTTGGTCGGCTCGATCCCGAAATTTGCCCGCGGCAATAATTATCCCGCAGGATTGGATATTGAAAAAATACATACCCTCAGTCAACAGTTCGACGGGGATTATGCTTCCATATTGGATATTTTTTTTCGTTCTTTATTTACCATGAAAGAGCGCGCGAGTGACCGTTTTAAATGGGTCAAACAATTGCGCCAGACAGAAGCCTTACCGCGTCGAGAAGCGCTCAAACATTTTTTGGATATTTTGGAAAAAACAGACCTGCGCGACCGTATTGCTTCAATGATCTGCCCGGTACAGTTTATTACGGGAGCCGAAGATTATATTTGTCCTCGGGCGATCATGGATTGGGTGGCAGAGCATACGCATAACGCCAGGTTTGATTTTATGGAGGGATGCGGCCATTTACCATTTTTAACACAGACCAATGAGTACAACCGATTGTTAGAGGACTTTTTACTTAATTAGTGAATATGCTACAAACGCTCAATAATAAAATACAGCAGGGATTCAGCAAAGCGGCGCAAAGGTATGACCAATATTCGAGCCTGCACCGGAAAATAGCGGATAAGCTTCTGGCTCAAGTCGCCCAAGGGCCTAGGCCCTCAGCTCTCTTGGATGTGGGCTGCGGCACGGGATATTTGACGGTCAAGGCTAAGGAGTTATTTCCGACAAGCAAGGTCATCGGGCTCGATTTTGCCCAAGGAATGCTTGATGTGGCCCGCTTGAAGCATGAAGATATTATTTGGATTCAGGCTGATGGTAATAATTTGCCGTTTTCAAACGAATGCTTTGATATTGTCGTATCTAATTTAGCCTATCAATGGGCAGAGGACCTTTCTCGGGCGTTTTGCGAGGTAAAAAGAGTTTTGAACACTCATGGGGTCTTGGCCTGTACTATTTTTGGGTACAACACCTGCCAAGAATTATTTCAATCCCTGAGGGTGGCCAGTAAAGGAGCGTTACAATTTGTTCGACTGCCAGATCAACGTCAGATCTCTGAAGCGCTCAGTATCAGTGGATTTAAAGATCCAATAGTTAGTTGTGAACAGATAAAGGTTGAGTTTAAGGACATGTATGAATTAATTAATTGGTTTAAAACGATCGGCGCCCCGCATCTTCCCCGTGAAGGGTATCTGGGAGCAGAGACTTTATTCAGGGCAGCTAAGGTTTACCGTGAGCAATTTTCTTATCTTCAGGGCGTTGGGGCGACATTTGAGGTGATCAGGATCTATGCTAAAAAGTAAGGTCATTTTCATCACAGCAACAGATACCTCGGTGGGCAAGACAGTGGCAGCCTATGTTTTAGGCGTTTTGCTTCGTAGCAGGGGAGTCAATGTGGGCGTGATGAAACCTGTTCAGTGTGCAGGTCAGGATGCTCAGTTTCTAAAAAAGAACTTGATGCTTCAAGATGATCTAAAAGAGATCAATCCTTTTTATGCGCCGGAGCCTTTATCTCCTCATCTGGCTTTTCGCCGGGCAAAGGTCAAATTTGATAAGTGCAGAGTACAGGCTAATTTGAAGAAATTGCAGGCTCGTTATGATATTGTTTTAGTCGAAGGGGCCGGCGGGCTCATGGTGCCGTTAGCCAAGGGGTATTATAACGCGGATCTTATCGCTGATCTAAAAGCTTCGGTGATCATCGTTTCACGTCTGGGTTTGGGTACGATCAATCATACCTTGTTGACCATTAATGAGGCCCAAAGAAGGGGCCTCAAGATATTGGGACTTATATTTTGCCAGATAAAGTCTGGAAAAAAGAGTTTGCCGGAGAGCACCAATCCTCAGGAGATCGAAAAATTATCCGGCGTGAAGGTTTGGGGAATAATCCCTTATTTAAAATCATTAAATCAAAAGAATATCTTACGCACATGCCAAGATCTCAAGCTCAACGTTTAAAACAGTGGGATAAAGAATATATCTGGCATCCTTTTACCCAGATGAAGGATTGGGTCAAGGATGAACCATTGATCATTGATTCTGCCGATGGGATATATCTTAAAGACATTGATGGGAATATTTACATGGATGGAGTTTCATCATTGTGGGTCAATGTCCACGGCCATCGTCACGCCCGGATCGATGCGGCGTTAAGCAAGCAGATCCATAAATTAAGCCACTCAACCCTGTTGGGATTATCTAACACGCCAGCCATAGAGTTAGCCCGACGATTGGTCAAGATCGTTCCCAAGGGTTTGAAAAAGGTATTTTATTCGGACAATGGGTCAACGGCCGTTGAGATCGCCATTAAGATGGCGTATCAATATTGGCAGAATGTCGGTGAGAATAAAAAAACTCAGATAGTCCATTTGAACAATTCTTATCATGGGGATACCTTGGGTTCAGTCAGTGTGGGCGGCATTGATTTATTCCATAAGGTTTATCACAAGCTTATTTTTAAGACGATCAGTTTGAAAGGTCATGGATGGGAGGCCCTGGAAGAATTAGAGAAATTGCTTAAAACCAAGCATCATAGCATCGCGGCCTTAGTAGCAGAGCCCTTGATACAGGGTGCCGCGGGGATGTTGGTATGGCCGGAGGGTTCGCTTAAAAAAATGCGTGATTTGACCAAGAAATATAATGTTCTTTTTATTGTTGATGAAGTGGCCACAGGGTTTGGGCGTACAGGAAAAATGTTCGCCTGTCAGCACGAAGGGGTATCGCCTGATTTTTTATGCCTGGCTAAAGGGATCACCGGAGGATATCTACCTTTGGCCGCGACCCTGACCACTCAAAAAGTTTATAAAGGCTTTCTTTTTGATCATAAGGAGCAAAAAACTTTTTTTCACGGGCATACGTATACAGGTAATCCTCTGAGCTGTGCCGCGGCTTTGGCCAATCTTGAGGTTTTCCAAAAAGAGCGGACCTTGGCCAAACTTTCCCCTAAGATAAAATTCTTGGCTAAAAAGCTTAAAATGTTTTATAATCTGCCTTCTGTCGCCGAGGTCCGTCAGAAGGGATTTATGGTAGGCATCGAGCTCAAAGGCCGCCTGGAAGACCGAGCGGGCGCGAGAGTTTGTCAACAAGTTCGTCCATATGGGGTGATTTTAAGGTCCTTAGGAAATGTGATCGTCCTCATGCCCCCTTTAAGCATTTCCGTTGAGGAATTAGATTTTTTACTGATGGCAACATATAGGGCCATTGAGCGGGTGGCTCGGGATTAGATATGAAGACCAACAAAGACAAAACAGTTTACGTAGCCATGAGCGGAGGGGTGGACTCCTCAGTGGTGGCGGGGCTAATCAAGGAAGCCGGCTATAACACCGTCGGGGTGACCATGTGTTTTAACATCACGCACAATGACGGCAAGGCCTCTTGCTGCGGCATTGACGGCATTGCTGATGCCAAGCGCGCGGCAGATATCCTTGATATCCCGCATTATGTGTTTAATTTCGCCCATGATATCAACGAATATATCATTGATAATTTTACCGATGAATATCTCAACGGCCGTACGCCCAACCCCTGCGTCCGTTGCAATCAGCATTTAAAATTCGGGACTTTATATCAAAAGGTCAAAGCCTTAGGGGCAGAATATCTAGCCACGGGGCATTACGGCAAGATAGAGTTCAATGCCCAGCGCAACAATTATGAATTAAAAAAAGCGGTGGATCCCAAAAAAGACCAGTCTTATTTTTTATACAGCATGAGAAAAGAGACCTTGGCATCGGTGATGTTCCCGTTAGGAGGATTGACCAAGCCGGAGGTACGGGCACTGGCCCGTAAATTTTCTCTTAATACCGCTGAAAAACCCGAAAGCCAGGATATTTGTTTTGTCCCTTCCAGCGGGTATAAGAAATTCATTGAAGATAGGGTGGGATCACAAGCCATGACCCCAGGGCCATTTGTTGACGAGAACGGTAAGGTCATAGGCCAGCATAAAGGATTGGCGAATTATACCATCGGTCAACGCGATAAATTGGGATTGGCCTTGGGCTTTCCGGTCTATGTTTATAAAATGGACCGCGCGACCAACACCGTTCATATCGGGGACCTTAGAAAATTATATTCCGGTGGATTGAAGGCCAGTGCTACCAATTGGGTGAGCATGGAAATCCCTCAAGAAACCATAGAAGTTAGCGCTAGAATCCGCTATAATTCTCCTGAAGTTAAAGCCTATTTAACAGCGCTGGACAAGGATACAGTTTCCATCAAGTTCGCAGAGCCGCAAAAATCTGTTACTCCCGGCCAATCGGTGGTTTTTTATAATGGGGACGTGGTTTTGGGAGGGGCTATTATCGACGAAGCAATATCCTGCCCTGAGGAAGAGTTAATTTTGGCGGATATAGTAAAGTAGAATATACATGAAAATTTTATTATTCCTGCTGGCATTATTGATCCTTGCGGTACCGTTGTCCTTTGCGCAATCTGAAAATCCCGCCCAACAGTATGAACAGCAAAGGGGAACACAGCCTCCTGTGGACGGTGTGTGGCATGTGTATGATCGGAGCGGGAACTTACAGAGAGAAGAAAATTATCATAATTACAGGCTAGATGGGGTGATCAAAGATTATTATCCTTCGGGCGCTATAAAAGAAGTGATGAATTATTCAGATGGCTACCGGGTGGGGGACGACAAAGGTTATTATGAAAACGGCGGCTTGGAACACCAAGACAACTATGTCAACAATGATCTTCAGGGGCCGAGCACCCATTATTATGACACCGGTGAAACTGAAAGCCAAGAGAACTATACCAATGGAAATTTAGACGGAGAAAAGAAGGTTTTTTATAAGGACGGGAATTTAAAACAAGATATGTTTTATTCAAATGGCGTGGTTGATGGTGATTCATATACTTATACGGAAGATGGGCAGGTCTCGACGGAAGACCATTATTCCAATGGAGCGTTGATCAGCCATAATGTATTTAGTAAGGCTGATAAATCAACGCTTGTAACCAAGGACAGAACTCCAGGTAGTGAGTCGAAAGTTGACAGCACTGCTCCTAATGGCAGTGAGCCGACAGCTGACAGCACACCTGCACCAGAGGATGCGACGACAAAATTATGATCTCTCTTAATACTGATTTTCTTAAAGGTTTTGTATCGAATAATGAGCTGGACGGTATTTTCTCTAAAGTACGTCTTGCCCATGACCATTTGCATAATGGCAGCGGGTCAGGCGCGGAGTTTACCGGTTGGCTTGATCTACCTTCCCGTATTCCGGATGATTTGATCAAGGAGATCACCTCCTTGGCCAGTGAAGTGCATAAGAATTCTGATTGCATTGTTTCCATCGGTATCGGCGGTTCTTATCTTGGCATTCGGGCCACGGTTGATTTTTTAGGTGGGGGAAAACTTCCGGTTTACTACGCGGGGCACACCATTAGCAGTGATTATTTGCACCAGCTTTTAGAGATCCTAAAAGATAAACGTATTACAGTGGTTGTTATTTCCAAATCAGGGACAACGACCGAGCCTGCCATTGCCTTTCGGGTGATCAAAAAACTTTTAGAAAGCAAATACCAGGGGGAAGAATTAAAAAAACGGATCATCTGCGTTACTGACGAGAAAAAAGGGGCCTTACGTAAAATTGCTGACAAAGACGGGTATCGTTCTTTTACCATCCCTGATGATGTGGGTGGAAGGTTCTCGATCTTGACACCGGTGGGGTTGGTCCCTTTGGCCTTGGCAGGGGTGGACATTCAAAGCCTGGTGGATGGGGCCAGAAAAGCTCAAGCTGAATATGCCGGGTGTGATCTGGATAAAAATATCTGTTACCGTTATGCGGCGTTGCGCAATATCCTTTATGCCAAGGGCAAAAAGATTGAAGTGCTTTCTTCTTTTTATCCCAATGTTTTTTATGTGGCGGAATGGTTCAAACAGCTTTTTGGCGAAAGCGAAGGCAAGCAGGGGAAAGGGATATTCCCGGCTTCTTTAATAATGTCTACCGACCTTCATTCAATGGGCCAATGGATGCAGGAAGCCGAGCGCACGGTATTTGAGACCTTCCTGCAGATCGACCGTCCGCATTACGATGTGATCATCCCTCAAGACAAAGAAAATTTGGATGGGTTCAATTATGTGGCCGACAAAGGGTTTGATTTTGTGAATAAAAAAGCCTATGAAGCGACGAGTGCGGCGCATTTTGAAGGCGGAGTGCCCAATATGACCATTACTCTGTGCAAGGCCGATACCATGCATCTGGGACATTTGTATTATTTCTTTGAGAAAGCCTGCGGTATTTCCGGTTATATTTTGGGAGTAAATCCTTTTGACCAGCCTGGGGTAGAAGCTTACAAGAAGAAGATGTTTGCTTTGTTGGGTAAGGTCTAAAAAACGCAAAACCCACGGTAGCTGAGCCGTGGGTCTTGTAAGGGGATAGGCCTTAGAATTGCTTTCGCTATCCTACTGAACCCTCCGTTAATACTCTTTGAGTATACTACTAAATATTTTAAAATGCAAATTGAGGATGGCCGCGTAGATCCATATGCCACAATAGGTTATGAGAGACCAAAAAGATTCTTTTGAAATTGTTTTAGCCGCGCGTGGTTTATGTAAGACATATCCTGACACTCAAAGCAAGGGTGTGATCAAAGCCTTAGATCATTTAAATCTAACGGTGCGCGAAGGAGAGATCTTAGGGATCTTAGGCCCTAATGGGGCAGGCAAAACCACGTTTTTAAATACCTTGGCGACCTTGTTGCTGCCGGATGCGGGACAGATCGAGATCTTTGGGGTCAGGTCGACACCTAAAAATTTTAATACCGTGCGTTCCTGGATCAATATGTCCTCGGGATATCCCAATTATGCCTTTAGCTTGACCGTCGAGGAGAATCTTGAATTTTACGCGCGCCTTTATGGGTTAAAAGGGGTTTCATTGCGGCACAAGGTGGATGAAGTGATGAATCTTTTTGAACTGCAGTCTTATGCCAATCGTCGTTTTGATGAATTATCTTCCGGCACCAAGCAGCGATTGTCTTTGGCCAAGTCGCTTTTAAATGATCCAAAGATCTTATTTTTAGATGAACCCACCATTGGTCTTGATCCGGATGTGTCGTTGAAGACCCGTGAAATAATCCTGGATATTTTACGCAAACGCAAAATGACCGTGCTTTTGACCAGTCACAATATGGATGAAGTCGAAAGCATGTGCGAGAGGGTGGCCTTTATCCAAAAGGGGCGGATCATCAAATTAGCCGCAGTCGATGAACTTAAGCGCCTTCATCATACGGATGATCTGGAAAAAATATTTATTGAACTGGCCCATCAAACTGATGAAAAGTCCATGTCATTCCCGCATGCTTTTAGCGGGAATCCAGAAACAACAACTAAAATTTTACCAGTCCCTCCCAGCGGTGGATGGCAGGCGTGGGTCAATCGGGCCTTTGCTTTTACCGTACGCAGTGCCATCTACGCCAGGCGTAATTTATTTGTCATGACGGATGTATTTTTTTGGCCGATGATCTCGGTTGTCTCTATCGGGCTGATGGCCAAGTTCGTTCAATTGGGCCCGCAGACCTTGGGGTTTGTCATGACAGGGGCCTTGGCGGCGGGAGTTTTGCAGATAGCACAGTTGGATGTGGGCTATACCGTACTTTATGAGTTATGGTCAAAAAGTTTTAAGCATACCTTATTAACTCCCGTCGGTGTTTCCGAAGGGGTAGCCGGAACCTGGATCATTGGTATGGTGCGTGGGTTGATCGCCTTTGTGCTTTTGAGTACCGCTGCCGCATGGGGCTTTGGTTTTCATTTGCCGGGATTGATGACAACGGCATTGTTTTTATTTGGGCTTTTTGCCTGTGCTTTTATTTTGGGGATACTGGTCAATATCCTTATTTTATCTTTCGGTCAAAAAGTAGAGATCACTGCTTGGATGTTTGCCCAATTGTTCATGATCATTTGCGGCATTTATTATCCGGTGGATATTCTGCCTAAGTTTTTTCAATATCTGGCCTTAATGGTTCCGATCACGCATTTTCTGGAATTTTTCCGTCAATCATACGGCTTTAAGGCCCATACGCCGTATCCTTTACTTACCGGCTTTGCCCTGACCCTTCTCTATATTATGCTATCCTTGCGGTTTTTAAGCCATGCCTATACCAGAGCCAGAAAGAAAGGCATTATCATCCGGCTGTCGGAATAAATTTTTCTTGTTGCTTTAAGCCATCCCTTATACAATAAGGGATAGTTACTAATCAAATAAGGAGTCTTCTATGAGTCGTTTACCTGAGTTAATTTTGATCTTAGCCGTTATCGTTCTGCTTTTTGGCGCGCAGAAATTACCTGAACTCGGGGCCGCTCTTGGCAAGGCTATCCGTGAATTTAAAAAGAATTTACGTGAGACCGAAGAAGAGATCAAAAAGCCCCTCGAATCTGAAGCTAAGCCTAAGTGAGTTTAAATTCATTTCTCCAGACTTTTTTTAAGCATATCGAAGAATTGCGTTTGCGGCTGATCAAATCCGTGATCGCTTTTGTCCTGGCTTTTTGTCTTTGTTACAGTTTTATTGGCAAACTGATCCCTCACTTGATAGCTCCGGCGGGCCATTTGATCTTTACGGCACCGGTGGAAGCATTTTCAGCCTACATGATGGTCGGGGCCATCATGGCTTTGCTCGTCGCCTCACCGTATATCGTTTATCAGATCTGGGCATTTGTGGCCAGCGCCCTTAAACCTTCCGAGAAGAAATTCGTTTTGATCTTTGCGCCCCTGTCCCTATTGTTTTTTCTTTCCGGAGGTGCCTTCGCTTATTTCCTGGCCGTGCCCAGGGCGTATAAATTTCTGATGAGCTTTTCCTCGGAGTATTTGGTGGCGATGGTGACGGTTAAAAATTATTTCGGGTTCTTAGGGCACATGATCATCGCTTTTGGCGTGGCCTTTGAGCTTCCGTTGGTCCTGGCTTTTTTAGCGAAGATCGGCATTGCATCGCCGGAGTATTTGCGTCAAAAGAGGCGGCATGCCATTATCATCATATTGATCATCTCGGCCCTGCTGGCGCCGCCGGATATAGTGTCGATGCTGGTATTAGCTGTTCCGTTGATGTTTTTGTATGAGGTGGGGATTTTTTTGGTGAAGTTTATCTACGACCGTAAGGGGTCCTAGGTCAAGGAGGGGATAAACACAAAACCCTTTGAGCAACATCATCAAAGGGTTTTATGCAAATACATGAAAACAACGGTTATTTCTTCTTAGCTGTTTTCTTTTTTGCTTTTTTCTTGGTAGCCATTTAGTAGCTCCTTTCTTAAAGATTGATTTGTTAATAAGATATTAACACTAAATTGTTCATATGCAAAAATTTTTTTATAATTCTTTATGAATTTTTTTTCATTATATATTCATATTCCATTCTGCAGCCGCAAATGTTTGTTCTGTTCATTTGTGATCGCGGTCGGGCAAGAACACCGACGGGAAGAATATGTCACGGCTTTGATCGATGAAATGAAAGATTATAAGGGAACATCCATCAAAACTATTTATTTTGGCGGAGGCACTCCCAGCATGTTGGAAGAAAAACATTTTGAAAGATTAATGCATGCGATTGAGGAGAATTTTTTAATTCCAAAAGATATTGAGATCACCACAGAAGCAAATCCTGAAAGCGTGGATCGTTCAAAGGCCCAATTTTTAAAATCAATAGGGTTTAATCGGATCAGTCTTGGCGTGCAATCGATGAATGATCGTTATTTAAGATTTTTAGGCCGGGGGCATGACGCGCGCATGGCCCGCGAGGCGTATGATGTTTTGCGTCAAGCCGGTTTTGCCAATATTAATTTGGATCTTATGTATGCTTTTCCCCAACAGACCCAACAAGAGCTGATCGAAGACGTGAAGGGCATTTCATTGTTAGGTAGTGAGCATTTATCTTTGTATACGTTGACCATTGAGCCCAACAGTCGATTTTTCGCCGCACAAATGAAATTGGATGATGATGAAAAATTAGCCGAGCATTATTTGCTGATAGCACGCATCCTTGGTGAGGATGGTCTTAAGCAATATGAAATAAGTAATTTCGCCAAACCAGGTTTCCAGTCAGCGCATAACAGGAGCTATTGGCTTGGGGAGCCGTATATTGGATTAGGAGTAGGAGCACATGGGTTTACCGGTCGTCGGCGTTACTGGAACACATCAAATTTAAAAGATTATATGCACAAAATTAGCCATGAGGGTCACGCCATCGAGGGGCATGAAGATCTAACCGATGATCAGCTGATTATGGAAAGAGTATTGTTTGGTTTAAGGATGAATGAGGGGATTCTTTCCAAGCTTGTTCCCTCGCCTAAGCAAGAGCTGGTTGACAGGTGGGTCAAGGATGGGTTTTTACTTTTGGAAAATGGAAATTTGAAAACTACTGACCGTGGTCGTCTGGTCCTGGATGAACTATCCGTTCGACTGATATAGATCAGCCATTCTTTGCGAGTGATTGAAAAGTTTTAACAGAGAGTTCTTTATTAGATGGCGGTACTCTTCATTCATTTTTAAGTTGTTGAGGATCTTTTCTGCTTCCACCAGGCGCGTGCGGATAGCTTCAAGCGCATATTCCAAACTTTTAGCTTCTACAAATATTTTTTTGATAGTTTCCAGATCTTTGAGGGTCTTGGTTTTCTTGGTGAATATTTTTAAGAACTGTATTTTAGCTTCTCCCCGCAGCGCGCTAAAGGCGTGGGTCACCAATAGCGTTTTTTTGCCTTCGGCCAGATCGCTCAGGATAGATTTACCGATATTAGCTTCCGTTTCAAAGATCCCGATAATATCATCCTGGACCTGGAAGGCTTGGCCGATGAGGATGCCAAAGCGTGAGATCTTTTTGATCTCTGAATTCTTGGCGCCGGCCAGAATGGCTCCGGTGACCATGGGACAGTCAAAAGTATAACGCGCCGTTTTAAGCGTGTAATTAAGGAAAACCTCTTTTTCATCGACATCTTGGACGGTTTTGACCCCGCTGACAGTGTCGATGAACTCACCCATGGCGGTAAAGGCCGCTGTTTGAATGAAATATTTAAGGGCCCGTTCTTTACGTTCGGCAGGTTCATTGATGGATAAAAAGGCGTCGATGGCCAAGGCATAAACAATGTCCCCGGCGATTATACCCAGATCAATGCCTAATTTATCAGGATCGCTGGTCTTGACCGTATGGGCCAGGACCTTGTGCATGGTAGGTTTACCGCGGCGCAAATCCGAGCGATCGATAATATCATCATGGATCAGCATGAAGTTATGCAAAAATTCCATACAAGTAGAGGCATTATAAAGTTTGCGGGAAATTTTTTTGGATGAGGGAGAGTAAGCTTTGTAGGTCAGGATCAAAAGCAAGGGCCGCAGGCGTTTGCCTTCCCGCAGGGTAAATTCACGGATACTTTCAAACAATAAAGGTGAGACCAGATGCAGCTTATAGTCTTTCTTGACCGTGCCAAGAAATGAAGCCAAACTTTTATCGATATTTTTTCGTATTTGTTCGATCAACAAGTCGCATTCCTTACGTTTTTTAAACTTGCTATAAGCAATTGTTCGATAGTTTATCATACAATGGATTTATATCAAATATTCCTTTTAAGATCCCGCGGATAACGTTAAAATAAATCCAACACCATAGGATCAAAAGAAAGAGGTTTTCATGCGTATTTCAGCAATGACGGTCTTGATGATGTTTTTGGCGGCAGGCCTGGCCTCTGCGTCGACGATCGATCTTAACGACGGGCGGGTGGTCCAAGGCAGCATCACCAAGCAAGATAATAAAAGTATCCAGATCAGTGTGGATGGCGTGACCATGACGTACTACGCGGATGAGATCAAGGACATTGACGGGCAGCCTTTTGCGACCGCACCTGCCGTTCAACCTGAGGCCACTGCTCCGGTGGTCGCTGCCCAGCCTGAGGTCGCTGCTCCGGTGGTCGCTCCTCCCGTGGTCACTGCCCCCGTGGTCAATCCTCCGGTGGTCGCTCCTCCCGTGGTCAATGCGCCAGTGGTCAATCCCCCGGCGGTAGCCCCTGAGGGAAGCACGATCGACCCGGATAAAAAAGCATTGATCCTGCAATTCATGGATGTATTCGGAACTCGCCAGGCATTGACCAATAATTTTAGCACGATGATCGCGCAGATCGCCAAAGATAAACCGGATGAGGCCCAAACGATCAGCCAGCGAGTCAAGGTTGACGAGATCATCGATCGACTGCTTCCTATTTATGATCGTAATTTTACAGCGGATGATTTGAAGGCGTTTATTGCTTTTTATGGTTCTCCTGCCGGGCAAAAATTAATACAAACTATCCCTAAGTTGATGAAAGAAAGCGTTATCGAAAGCATAAAATATATGCGAGAGAAATTTCCCGAGATCAATCAGGGGAAGTGATTTAATTATTCGTAAGTACATATATATCAACATGTTACGTTCTTTCAAGGTTTTTTAAGTTGACCGCAGAATTTTTCTCTGCTAAGATTCCCTAACAACAAGCCAATTCTTACCAATTTTTATTTAAGGAGAATCCATGATTGATCGTTATTCCCTGTCTAAAATGAGTCGTATCTGGTCTGACGAGCATAAAATGGAAATTATGCTTAAGATCGAAGTGTTATCTTGTGAAGCCATGACCAAGCTCGGGGTTATCCCCAAGGCGGCCATGGAAAAGATCCGCAAGAACGCTAAATTCGATCTGGAAGAGGTCCGTCGTCTGGAAGAGCGCACTAAACATGACGTGGTGGCTTTTATCCAAAGTGTCGGCCAAAGTTTGGGACCGGAAGCTCAATATTTACATATGGGAATGACCTCGTCGGATCTTTTAGACACTTCTTTGTCCTTGCAATGTGTGGAAGCAGGTGAGATTTTAGTCGCTGATGTAAAAAAACTTTTAGTGGCGCTAAAAGATAAGGCCAAGAAATATAAGGATGCGGTGTGTATCGCGCGCACCCACGGCGTGCATGCGGAGCCTACGACCTTTGGCCTGAAGATGGCCATCTGGTTTGACGAGATGAACCGCAATTTAGAGCGTCTGCAAGCGGCGACCGAAGGCATGCGTTTTGGTAAATTGTCCGGAGCAGTGGGCACCTATGCGAATATCGATCCGTCGGTGGAAGAGTATGTTTGCCAGCAATTGGCGTTAAAGCCAGCGAATGTGGCTACCCAGATCATTCAGCGCGATCCGCATGCTCACTTTGTCATGGTCTTGGCCATCATCGGTTCTTCTTTGGAGAAATTTGCCACCGAGATCAGGGCCTTGCAAAAAACCGAGCTTTTGGAAGTCGAAGAACCTTTTTTTAAGGGACAGATCGGCTCTTCAGCGATGCCGCATAAGCGTAATCCCGTGACCTGCGAGCGTATATGCGGTTTGTCACGTATTTTGCGAGCCAACTCCATCGTCGCTTTGGAAAACATGAATCTTTGGCATGAACGCGATATCAGCCATTCCTCGGCGGAGCGTGTTATCCTTCCTGATTCGACCATCGCGCTTAATTACATGCTTAATAAATTCATCCCGATCGTTGAGGGGCTTTTGGTCTATCCAAAGAATATGATCGCGAATCTTTCCAAGACCCGCGGGCTCATCTATTCCCAACGTATCCTTTTGGAATTGATGAAAAAAGGCTTAACCCGTGATGCCGCCTATGAGATCATCCAGGCCGCCGCCATGCAGGTATGGCAGGAAAGTACGGAATTCAAAGATGTTCTTTTTAGAGATCGTCGTGTACGTAAGTATCTGTCACAAAACGAGATCAATGCCTGCTTTGACATCAAATATTATATCCGTCATAGGGACAGGATATTCAAACAAGCCGGGATAAAATGATCCCGACGTAATGTCGGGATCATCCTGAGCCAAAAGGCGAAGGATCTCAACAAAATTAACACATAAGGATAAAGGCATGAAAAAACTTGAGAAAATCTACGAAGGTAAAGCCAAGATACTTTACACCACTGAGGATCCCACCTTGGTGATCCAATATTTCAAAGATGATGCGACCGCGTTCAATGCCCAGAAAAAAGGCACGATCGATCAAAAGGGTGTCATGAATAATCGCATTGCCACCAAGATCTTTGAGCACTTAAAAAATAATGGCATTGAGAGCCATTTCGTAGAATTGCTCAATGACCGGGAGATGCTGGTCAAGCGTGTTGAGATCGTTCCTTTGGAGGTCATTATCCGCAACCGTGCGGCCGGGTCTTTGTGCCGTTTGCTGGGATTGGCGGAAGGCGCCAAGTTAGCCTGCCCGACGCTGGAATTTTGTTATAAAGATGATGCCTTGGGCGATCCGCAGATCAACGAATACCATATCCGCGCTTTAGGGTGGGCTACCGACGAGGAAGTCCGGACCATCAAGGATATGGCCTTTCGGATCAATGATCTTTTAAAGAAGTTTTTTTTGGGCCTGAAGATCGAATTGATCGATTTCAAATTGGAATTCGGCCGCGTCCAGGGCAAGGTCATCCTGGCTGATGAAATTTCCCCTGACACCTGCCGTTTGTGGGAAGTCGGCACAGGCAATAAGCTCGACAAAGACCGTTTCCGTCGGGACCTGGGTAATATTGAAGAGGCCTATCAGGAAGTCCTACGAAGAGTGTCCTCGCAGGTATGAAAACTTTACGACGTCGAGGAGGTAGGGAATTTTGATATGGCGTATAGAAGTAAAACAAAAGGACGGGACTCTTGATCCGCAAGGGAAGTCCATTGTCCGTGACATTACCGATCTGGGGTATGACGCCTCCCAGGTGCGGGTGGTGTCGGTTTTTCTTCTAGAAGGAGATATCGACCGGGAAGAAGTCAAGCGCATCACTGACCAACTGCTGTGCGACCCCATTGTCGAACAATGTAGTTTTGACCTGAAACTGCCCCTGCAGTCATCCACCCAGCATATCGTGGAGATCGCATATAATCCTGGGGTCATGGATCCGGTGGAAGCATCCACCCTCAAGGGCATCCGTGATCTGGGGATCACCGGCGTCACGGCCGTACGTACAGCCAAGCAATATCATATATACGGTAAAATTTCACTCACCCAATTAGAATCCATCACCAGCCGTGTTTTGATGAATAAGCTCATCCAGCACGTGGTCAAAGACCCGTCCCATGTCCCCACCACGCTTAGCCTGGCGAGTCCGGTCAAAGCCAAGTTTGAAGTGTTGATCGTTGATCTGATCAATGCCAAGGACAAAGCCCTGGCTGAGATCTCAAAGAGCGGGCAACTGTATTTGAATTTGGATGAAATGAGGACGATCCAGGCTCATTTTAAAAAAGAAGGCCGTAATCCGACGGATGTGGAATTAGAGACCATTGCCCAAACCTGGAGCGAGCATTGCCGTCATAAAACCTTTCGTGGTGTGATCCGTTATCGGGAAGGCAAAAGCGGGAGAGCTCAGATCATCCGGAGCCTTTTTAAGACCACTATCGCCGCCGCTACTATAAAATTAAATAAAAAATGGTGCATCTCGGTGTTCCATGACAATGCCGGGGTCATCGCCTTTGATAAAGATTATAATGTCTGCTTTAAGGTCGAGACCCACAATCACCCTTCAGCCCTGGAGCCTTTTGGCGGGGCCAATACCGGTGTCGGCGGGGTCATTCGGGATACTTTAGGGACGGGATTGGCGGCCAAGCCTTTGTGTAATACGGATATATTTTGTTTTGCTCCTCCGGACACGCCAGTGGCGTCGACTCCTGTGGGCGCGCTTCATCCCCGACGGGTGATGAAAGGGGTTGTTGCCGGAGTGCGTGATTACGGTAATAAAATGGGAATACCTACGGTCAACGGGGCCATTGTTTTTAATGAACATTTCGCCGGCAATCCGCTGGTTTTTTGCGGCAATGTCGGGTTGATCCCCAAGGGCAAAGAGATCAAGCGTGTCAACAAGGGAGACCTGATCGTTGCTGTCGGCGGACGTACCGGCCGCGATGGCATCCATGGCGCCACCTTTTCTTCGGGGGAGCTGACCAGTGAATCAGAGACGGTTTCCTCAGGGGCTGTGCAGATCGGCAATCCTATCGAAGAGAAGAAAGTACAGGATGCTTTGCTCAAAGCACGCGAGGCTAATTTGTATTCTGCCATCACTGATTGCGGAGCTGGTGGATTTTCATCGGCCGTAGGGGAGATGGGTGAGAAGACGGGCGCCCGGGTCGATCTGGACCGTGCACCGCTTAAATATCAGGGCCTTAAATATCACGAAATTTGGATCTCAGAATCTCAGGAGCGCATGGTCATGTCCGTGGCCCCTCAAAACATTGAGGCCTTGCTCAAGATCTTTGCGGATGAAAATGTCGAGGCTTGTGTGTTAGGAGAATTTGACGGCTCCGGCCGATTGCAACTATTTTTCCATGGTCAGCAAGTCGCGGATCTTGATATGTCCTTTATTCATGATGGCCTTCCACAAATTACCAAGGAAGCGGTCTATCATAAACCTGTTTTAAAACATGAAAAGCTGCCTAAAAAGAGCCAGGATTTGAACGAAGCTTTATGCCTGGCGTTAAGCCATTATAATGTCGCATCCAAAGAAAGCATTATCCGTATTTATGATCATGAAGTGCAGGGCACCAGTGTCATCAAGCCGTTGGTGGGAATTGCGACGGATGGCCCGTCGGATGCGGCGGTGATCCGTGGCCGGCTGGATTCCGATCGTGGGATCGTGGTTTCCAACGGGATCAATGTGCGCATCGGCATGCTTGATCCGTATTGGATGGCCGCTTCCTGTATTGATGAGGCTATCCGTCAGATCATCGCGGTGGGAGGGTCTTTGGACCGCATTGCTCTTCTTGATAATTTTTGCTGGGGGAATCCTGATAAGCCTGACCGTTTGGGCTCCTTGGTGCGTTGTGCTCAAGGTTGTTATAAAGCCGCGCTTGCTTTTGGCACTCCGTTTATTTCAGGCAAGGATAGCCTGTATAATGAATACACTCAAAAAGGCAAAGCCCAAGCGATCCCGGGCACTATTTTGATCTCGGCTATCGGCATCATCGATGATGTAAAAAAATGTGTTACCATGGATTTTAAAAAAGCAGGCAACAGTATCTATGTGATCGGGACAACCTTTGATGAACTTGGTGGATCTATTTATCTGGAAAATTTAGAAGAATTGGGAAATAATGTCCCCTTGGTTAATTTTAAGATGGCATCCTCGATCTATCGGGCTGTTGAGAAAGCAACCAAGGCACAACTTTTTGCCTCATTGCATGATTGTTCCGAAGGAGGATTAGCTGTTGCCTTGACGGAAATGGCTTTTGCCGGCGGCTTGGGCGCAACGATGCTATTAAAGGAATTGTCCTTTAAGGGCAAGCAACGCAGGGAAGATGTTTTGCTTTTTTCGGAAAGCAACTCACGTATGATCGCCGAAGTTCCGCCAGCTCATGAAAAAGCGCTGGCCAAGATCTTTAAAGGAATACCTTTTAAGAAAGTTGGCGTGGTCGAAGCAAGCCCGGAGCTTGTTGTCTATGGGCTCAAAGACCAGCCGGTTATCAATGCAGGGATCAAAGATCTTAAAGAAATTTGGCAAGCACCGTTAAAGTAGTTTATTTGGTAGTCATTCCCGCGAAAGCGGGAATCCACAATAAAGGAAAAATAATGATCAAACCGAGAAAACACTCCAAAGCCCCTGACTTGGAAATGATGGAAGACCCATGGCGTATTTTTCGCATCATGGCGGAATTTGTCGACGGATTTGAAGAGCTTAAAGATATAGGGCCGGCAGTCACTATTTTTGGCTCATCACGTATTCACAATGCCCACAGCTTTTATAAAGCAGCGGAAAAGACCTCTGAACTTTTGGCCAAAGCAGGTTATGCGGTGATCACCGGTGGTGGCCCCAGCATCATGGAAGCAGGCAATAAAGGGGCTTCCAAGGCAGGCGGTCAGTCCATTGGGATGAATATTGATCTGCCTTTTGAACAAAAACCGAATGCGTATATTAATCATTTGATCAATTTTCATTATTTTTTCTGCCGCAAGGTCTGTTTTGTCAAGTACGCCAAGGCTTTTGTGATCTTTCCCGGCGGTTATGGTACGCTCGATGAATTGTCAGAAAGCCTTACTCTTATCCAGACCCGGCGTATGGAGAAATTCCCGGTGATCCTTTTTGGAAGCAAATATTGGAAAGGACTTTTAGACTGGTTTAAAGATACGGTGCTCGTGGAAGGCTGCATAGATCCTCAAGACCTGGATATCATACAAGTGGTGGATACGCCGGAAGATGTGGTCAAGGCGATCAAGAAATTTTACATTAAGAAAAAGAAATAATTTATGGCACAAAATGTTAAGGTCATAGTTTTACGAACCGCTGGCACCAATTGCAATGAGGAAACAGCCTTTGCTTTTAGCCGCTGTGGAGCCTATGTCGATCAGGTCCACATCAACGCCTTGGTGTCGGGGGTCAAAAAATTGAGCGATTATCATATCTTGGCCTTACCCGGCGGATTCAGCTATGGGGATGATATTGCCTCTGGCCGCATCTTAGCCAATGAATTGCGATTGAAGTTAGGAGAAGATATCAAACAATTCATCCGTGATGGCAAGTTGATCATCGGCATATGCAATGGATTCCAGATATTGGCAAAAGCCGGTATCTTGCCTGGCCTCGGCATGAATATTGGACAGGAAGCGACTTTATTTTATAATGATTCGGCCAAATTTGAAGCCCGCTGGGTGCCCTTAAAGTTGGAAAACCGCTGTGTATGGACCCAGGGGATGGCGCCTCAGATATATCTACCGGTGGCTCATGGCGAGGGAAAATTCATCCCGCGTGATAAAAAAGTGCTGGAATCGCTGATGGCCAACAAGCAGATCGTCCTGCGCTATTGTGCGATCGATGGGAGTAAACCCGAATATCCTGACAATCCTAACGGGTCGACAGAAGATATTGCAGGTATTTGTGACACGACCGGACGCATCTTGGGTTTAATGCCCCATCCGGAGCGTCACTTCCTTTTTGAACAACACCCCTTTTGGACACGGTTGCCCAAGAAAAGCGAATTCGGCGACGGGGCCAAGATATTTGAGAATGGGGTGAATTACGTGAGGGAGAATTTGCTAAAATAATCTATGGCACAAAAGTTGACTTATAAAAAAGCAGGCGTAGATATATCTAAGGCCAATCGGTTCGTGGATGCGATCAAGCAGATGTCGTCGGTGACGATGAATAAGGGTGTTATCAATCGCCCAGGGTCATTTGGGGCTTTGTTTGGTTTGAGTTCTTTTAATTATAAGGATCCGGTCTTGGTTTCTTCTACGGATGGTGTCGGGACAAAATTATTGGTCGCGAATTTAGCAGGCAAGCACGATACGGTAGGTATCGACCTGGTTGCCATGAACGTGAATGATGTTTTGTGCACAGGGGCCAGGCCGTTGTTCTTTTTGGATTACATCGCGACCGGCAAGATCAATCCCAAGATCATGAAAGATGTGATGAAAGGTATTATTGCGGGGTGTAAGCTTGCAGGATGCGCGCTCATTGGCGGGGAAACAGCCGAGATGCCGGATATGTACAAAGGTGAAGATTATGATCTGGCAGGTTTTACAGTCGGGGTGGTAGAGGCCAATGGCATTATTGACGGAACAGGGATTAAATGTAATGATGTGCTCATAGGCCTGCCTTCTTCAGGGCTGCATTCTAATGGCTATTCGCTGGCACGCAAAGCGTTAAGTACGAAAGAACAAAAGTTGTACGCGCAAATCTTGCTAAAGCCAACCTGCATTTACGTTAAACCGATCTTGGCCTTGCTTGAAAAAATTCAGGTCAAGGGCATGGCCCATATGACAGGTGGCGCCTGGTATGAAAAATTGACCAAGGTTTTACCTAAGGGATTATGTTTTGTCGTTAAAAAAGGCACTTGGCCCATTCCCAGGATCTTTGAATTGATCCAGGATAAAGGCGGCATCCAGGAACACGAAATGTACCGCACCTTTAATATGGGCATTGGATTTGCCTTGGTGGTTTCACCCAAGGATGTCGTCGGCGTGCAAACCTTTTTGCGTTCTCAAAAAATAAAATCGTTTGTCATCGGCGAAGTGATACAAGATCCGAAGCATAAAGTTATTTTTAGATAATCATGCAAGTCCGAGACAGGACCCGCATGAGCAAGAGGCGAATAAATGAATATTTTAGTTATAGGATCCGGCGGGCGGGAACATGCGCTGTGTTGGAAGATCAAACAATCCCCCAAGGTCAAACGGCTTTATTGCGCACCTGGCAATGGCGGCATCGCCGGCATCGCTGAATGCGTGGACATTAAAGTCGATGACGTGGAATTGCTTTTGCAGTTTGCCTTGCGAAAGCAGATCGATCTGACCATTGTTGGCCCTGAAGCCAGCTTGGTGGTGGGGATAGTCGATGCATTCGCTCAAAAAGGATTAAAGATCTTTGGGCCTTCTAAAGCAGCGGCCGAGCTGGAAGGCAGCAAGGTCTTTGCCAAGGAGTTCATGCAGCGTCGCAATATCCCAACAGCCCTGTATAAAGTTTTTGATAACGCCGTCCTGGCGCAAGCTTTTCTGCAAGAATCCCAGTTTCCCTTAGTCATTAAGGCAGACGGCATTGCTGCCGGCAAAGGCGTTTATGTTTGTGCGGATTTGACCCAGGCCAAAGCAGCCATTGATGAGATCATGGTCCAGAAAATATTTGGCGCTGCGGGAAACAAGATCGTCATTGAAGAATGCCTGCAAGGTCCCGAGGTATCGGTCTTGGCTGTTTGTGACGGCAAGCATTTTTTGATTATGCCGACTTCCCAGGACCATAAGCGCATTTTTGATGATGATCTGGGGCTTAATACCGGAGGGATGGGCGCGTTCTCCCCGAGTCCGTTGGTCACCGCCGATGTTTTGGACCAGATCATTACCAGGGTCATTGAACCAACGATCCGTGGCATGTATCAGGAAGGCAATCCATTTAAAGGCGTTTTGTTCGCAGGATTGATGCTGACGACGGATGGCCCCAAAGCTTTGGAATTCAATGTGCGCTTTGGCGATCCTGAAACCCAAAGCATTTTGCCGAGGCTTCAATCAGATATCGTGGAAATCTTCTTAGCGGCCTGTGATGGCAGGCTTCATGAAATAAAAGTTAAATGGGATGAGCAGGCCTGTGTTTGTGTGGTGATCGCCTCAGGTGGTTATCCGGGCAAGTATCAAAACGGATTTGCCATTAAAGGTTTGGATCAGATCAAGGATCAGGACACGGTTGTTTTTCATGCGGGCACTAAAAATGAGGGCGGGACCTTGGTCACGAACGGGGGCAGGGTCTTGGGCGTCACCTCCTTGGGTAGAAATCTTGAAGCCGCGGCTACAAAAGCGTATAATGCCGTGAGTCAAATCGAGTTTGACCATATGTTTTTTCGCCGGGATATTGCCAGTAAGGCTTTAAAAGAAAAACCTGCTTATGGGCGCCACTAAGGTATTAAAAGTCAATTCAGCTCTGTTGGAACCGGAAAAGATCGCCGAGGCCGCGCACATTGTGCGTCAAGGCGGTTTGGTGATCTTTCCTACGGAAACAGTCTATGGGATCGCTGCGGATTCCAATAATCCCAAGGCCATGGACCGTTTGCGTGCCGTCAAGCGCCGTACGGATGGGAAGCTTTTTTCTATTTTAGTGGCCCATCGGGGGATCATTGAGAATTATTCGACGTACACGCATCCAAATTTATATAAGGTGATCGATAAGTATTGGCCGGGACCGCTGACGGTGATTGTACCGGCCAGGCATGAGGGTGAAACGATCGGTATACGCATGCCGGACCATACCGTGGCCTTGCGGCTGGTGGAAGAAAGCGGATGCACGATCGCGGCCCCTTCGGCAAATTTGGAAGGCAAAAAGCCTCCGACGAATTGTCAGGAAGCCCTGGAAGACCTGGATGGGCATGTGGACTTGGCTTTAGACGGAGGGCCGGTGGATTTTGGGATATCATCGACGATCCTTGATTTTACCCAAACTCACCCGACCGTCATGCGTGAGGGGGTCATCACTCAGCCGGACGTGGACCGTACCATCAACAGGAAATGCGTTTTATTTGTATGTACGGGCAATAGCTGCCGTTCGGTGATGGCGGAATATTTGTTGAAATCCAAATTGATCGCCCGGGAAGATGTGGAAGTCCACTCGGCGGGGACCAGTGTTTTTTTTAAATCGGCGGCCAGCCAGGAGACCATTGCGGTCTTAAGGGAACGCGGGATCAATGCGGTCGCGCATATTTCAAGGCCATTGGGTAATATCATGCTTAAAAAATCAGATCTTATTTTTGCCATGACCCGTGCGCATCGCGCGCAGATCCTGGAACGTGTCCCGTCGGTGGAAAAACGGGTGTATCTCTTGAAAGAATTTGCCAATACCCATCGGGGCATTGAGGCAGATCTGGATGTGCCGGACCCTATCGGTCAGCCGCACGCCGCCTATCAGGAATGCATGTTGACGATCGATGAAGCGGTGGCCAAGATCGAGGGGTTGCTTTGATGAAAATATTCGTCGGAGCGGATCATCGCGGCTTTCAATTAAAGAAAAAAGTGGATGCTTTTCTTAAAGACCTGGGCCATGAAGTGGTGGACATGGGGACTCATGAGGAAGGCATTGACTGTGATTATCCATTGATCTCCTATAAGGTAGCCCTTGAGGTGGTGCACAACCCCGGCAGCCGGGGGATCCTTTTGTGCATGACAGGCATTGGACACTCCATTGCGGCCAATAAAGTCCCGGGGATCTATGCGGCCTTGGTATATAATAAGGAAGCAGCAGCGTTTTCCCGTCAGCACAATGACAGCAATGTGCTGGTCCTGGGATCCAAATATATGGATGAAAAGAGCATGTTAGAGATCATTAAAATTTGGTTATCCACTGAGTTTGAAGGCGGACGTCATTTGCGCCGCAAGGGACAGATTCAGAATATCGAAAAGGAGTTTTTGAAATGAAGCATTTGCAAAAAGGTGACCCACAGATCTATGAGGCTATACAGCACGAGTTGACCCGTCAGAAAAATAATCTGGAATTGATCGCCTCTGAAAATATCGTGTCCCCCTCGGTCTTGGAGGCCGCCGGGAGCGTGCTCACCAATAAGTATGCCGAAGGTTATCCGGCCGCTCGTTGGTACAATGGTTGCGAGTTCGTCGACGTGGTAGAGTCCTTGGCGATCACACGTGCCAAGGAGCTTTTTGGCGGGGATCATATCAATGTGCAGGCCCATTCCGGTTCACAGGCCAATACAGCGGTGTATCTTTCGGTGCTTAAGACCGGGGATACGGTGATGGGCCTGGATCTGGCTTGCGGCGGGCATTTGACCCATGGGCTGAAGATCAATATTTCCGGCCGATTGTATCATTTTGTTTCGTATAAGGTCGATGGCAAGACCGAGCTTATTGATATGGATGAGGTCGAACGCTTGGCGCTCGAGCATAAACCTAAAATGATCGTGGCGGGTTATTCGGCCTATTCGCGGGTTTTGGATTTCAAGCGTTTTCGGGCCATCGCGGACAAGGTCGGTGCGTATTTATTTGTGGATATGGCCCATTTTGCAGGATTAGTGGCCGCAGGCTTGCATCCCAATCCCGTTGAGCATGCACATTTTGTGACCACGACGACCCATAAGACCTTGCGCGGACCCCGTGGAGGGATGATCATCTGCAAGGCTGAATTTGCCAAGAAGATCGACAGCGCTATTTTTCCAGGCATCCAGGGTGGGCCTCTGATGCATATCATCGCCGCCAAGGCCGTGGCTTTTAAAGAAGCGTTAACTCCGGAATTCAAGCAATATCAGAAACAGGTCATTGCCAATTCCCAAGCTTTTGCCAAGGCTTTAAGCGCAAGAGGTTTTCGTATTGTGGCTGGAGGAACGGACAATCATTTGTGCATGGTGGATTTGCGCCCCAAAAAGATCACTGGTAAGGATGCGGCAACGCTTTTGGACCGGGTACAGATCACGGTCAATAAAAACCTTATTCCTTTTGATCCGGAATCTCCGGTGGTCACCAGCGGTATCCGTGTCGGCACCCCGGCGATCACCACCCGCGGGATGAAAGAAGAGCAGATGCTCATCATTGCGGAGTTGATCGACAGTTGCGTGCTGAATCGTGACAGTGAGACCGAGTTAGAAAAAGTCCGTCAGGGTGTCGAGAAATTAGCCCATGAATTTCCCATTTATGTTAATTTATGAGGATAAATAGGGACAGCGCCCTATTTTGTTCAAAAAGTTCATCAACAAAAATAGGGCGCTGTCCCTAATAAATTCTATGCGTTGTCCGGCTTGCGGTTATAAAGGTACTAATGTCATGGATTCGCGTCTCAATAGTGACGGGACATCCATCCGTCGTCGGCGTAAATGCTCAAAATGTGAAGAGCGTTTCACCACTTACGAGTATATTGAAAAGGTCCCTTTGATGGTCGTCAAGCGCGATGGCCGTCGTCAGGCCTTTGACCGCACCCGCGTCCTGAATGGATTGATCAAGGCTTGCGAGAAAAGGCCCATCAGCGTTGAGCAGATCGAAGCCATGGTCGATGATATTGAACACACCATCCGCAAGAAATACGACCGTGAAATTTATTCCAAAGACATCGGTGAGATGGTCATGACCCGCTTGTCAACGGTGGACGAAGTGGCGTATGTGCGTTTTGCTTCTGTCTACCGGCAGTTCCGTGATGTAAATCAGTTTATGGATGAATTACAGAGGATATTGACCAAAAACAAGATCAAAAAACTTAAAAAACAAAAAAGCCACTTTGCGAGCAAGGTTTTGGGCAAAAAGCATGTTGCCCAGATCAATTTTAAGGAAGCCAAATAATATGATACAAGTTGAATTATCCCGGATCATCATTGATGAGAAGCGCCAGGACCAGGTGATCGTTTTAAAAGAAAAAGTGGGCGACCGCCAAATACCTATCGTCATCGGGTTTATGGAAGCTTCCTCCATTAAGATCAAGATCTCCGGGGTAGACGTGCCCCGGCCCATGACCCATGATCTTTTGGTCAATGTGATGCAGGTCTTAGGCGCCCGGCTGGAGCGCGTGGTCATTGATAAGCTGGTCAACAACACCTTTCATGCCAAATTGGAAATTAAGTCCAAAGACGGAGAGATCAAGATGATCGATTCCCGTCCTTCTGACAGCATTGCCATGGCGGTGCGTTTCAAAGCGCCGATCTTCGTGGCTGATGAAGTCCTGCAAAAATCATCATTGTCGCAACCATAACTATCGAAACCTTACGATGACCGAAAAATTGGGCCCATTGTCGCTGTTTACTTTTTATCCTCCATTGTCCCTGATCCGCGGCACGTTTGAAAAAAGTGGTGCCCGGGTATTTTTAGTGGGAGGGGCTTTGCGTGACTATTATATCGGTCGTCGGGGACATGATCTTGATTTTGCGCTTGATCAGGGGGCCATCGCTTTATCCCGAAGGCTCGCCCGCCGGATCAAGGGGGCCTTTGTCTTGCTGGACCGTGAAACAGGCAGCGCCCGGGTTGTCAAAAAAATAGATGGGCAGATCTGGACCTTTGATCTGACAGATTGGCGGGCCGCCGGCATTCAAAAAGATCTGGAATTGCGGGATTTTACGATCAATGCGTTGGCGATGGATATTTTAGCCAAGGACAGGGATGGTGTAGACGTCCTGGAGGTTCAATGGTCCCGACGAGATCTAAAGGCCGGGGTGGTGCGCATGATAAGCCCGACGGTCTTTTTGGACGATCCGCTGAGGCTTTTACGGGCCTACACCTTGCAGGCCACTCTTGGATTTAGATTGGATGCCAAAACTGAAAAACAGATCAAGAAAGACGCCCATTTAATTTCCCTGGTCGCGGCTGAAAGGATACGTGAGGAGATATTTAAGGTCTTAGCCTCTCCTCGTGCGTATGAAACATTGACCAGCATGGACAGGATAGGGCTTTTGGGAAAGGTGATCCCGCAGATCACGGTCATGCATGGCGTTTTTCAGGGAGGTTATCATCATCTGGACGTGTGGGAACATACTTTGGAGGTGGTGTCTCAAGTAGAAAAGATCTCTGATAAAATGGGTATCGATGAGCGCATGAAGGCTTACTTGCAGGAAATTATCGGCGGAGGGCATACGCGCCTGGCGCTTTTAAAAATGGCCGCGATCCTGCATGATATAGGCAAACCAGAAACCCGTCGGCAAGAGGGGAAGCGTATGACCTTCCACACCCATGAGCATGCGGGGGAGCGCATAACCCGGCAGCTTGCCAAGCATTTGAAATTATCCGTTAAAGAACGTTTTTTTCTGGAAGATGCTGTACGGATGCATTTAAGACCGGGTTATTTATCAAATTTTAAAGTCCCCAGTAAAAAAGCCATATTCCGTTATTTTCGTGACGCCAAGGACGAGGCAGCCAGCTTGTGCGTTTTAGCCCTGGCCGATCAGGCCGCCACCCGTGGGCCGTTGACCACAGAGGCTAAGACTAAACATCATGCCAAGATCTGTCATAAGCTCATTGGGCAATACTTTGAACTTAAAGAGCAAAAGCCTGTCCAACGCCTTATCACAGGCAATGATCTGATCAAGGAATTAAAATTAAAACCTTCAGTTTTGTTCGGGAAAATACTTAGCCGTGTTGAAGAATCCGCGGCTTTAGGTAAGATTAAAACCAGGGATGAGGCGCTGGACTTGGCCCGTAAAATGATCAAAAAATAATGCGATTGTATAAATTTTCGGATACGGTGTTGAGCATCAAGGGGAATGTGGCTGGGTTTTTAAACGGGATCACTTCCAATGCCTTGGATGCTCCATTAAATGCTTTTTTAAATCAGCACGGGCGCATCATCGCGACATTTCGCCAGCAAAAGATCAGCGATGATGAATTCCTGATCAGCGTGCCCTCTTTGGCTGTAGACAATCTTCTAAAACATCTGGAGCGTTTTATAAAATTAAGTCATGTAAAAATAGTCCCGGGCGCCCAAAGTGCTTATATGGATCTAGATACTGTTCAAACAGTAATGATGGCAGAAGAACATAATAACAGCACAAGCCCAGAGGAGTTTATTCTGTTTCGTCTGAAGCATCAAATCCCTTTGATGGGGATCGATTATCAAGCGGATGAATTTATTCTCAATGTGCATGAATATGATTATGTTTCTTATACCAAGGGTTGCTTTTTGGGTCAGGAGCCGGTGGCCAAGGTGCATAACCGTGCTCAACCCAGCCGGAAATTGATCGTTGCCTTTGAAGATCAATGTTCTGCGCCAGAAACGGCCAAAATGACATCTAAAATAATAGATCCTGAAAACGGACGTATCAAAGGATTTATATTCTCGCCCTTGCCCCATCGGGAATAACCCGGTATAATTGACAGTATGAGGTCTCTCATCATTATTACTATATTGCCACTTCTGTGGTGGGCCTTTGATGTCAGGGCCCAAGAGCCTCAAGAATTTTCATCTATGCCGGAGCAATGGCAGTTGAGCCTGGATGTGATCAAATCCAAGGCCCAATATTTAGTGACTAAGAATAATGGGTTGCAGGTCGAATATCAACGGTTAACAGGGCAAACCCAGGAATTAGAGCAATCGATCGAAGAACAGCAGGATAAAAATGATCAGGGGGAACGTTTTTTAAAAGAGAGGCACGGCCGGACAGACCAGCAGCTTCGCATTGATGAGCTAACGCAGGTCATTAGATCAAAAGACCAAAAGACCGGCATTCTTGATGAACAGTTGAGAAACTTGGAAAACAAGCAGTCAAATCTGGAAGGTGAGATCAGGTCCTTTCAAAAGACAATACAGTCCCCAGAGGATGATCAGCTGCCCCGATGGCGCAGGCAACTGGAAGATGAAACCAGGCAAGAAGTTTTCCTGGAAAATGAGCTTCAAGGATTAAAAGTTGGCCATCAAATAGCAGGGCCTGTGCAACAGCCCCCACAGGGGAGTGTCCCAAGCTACGAGCAGCTCAAAAATCGCAGGGACCAGCTGGAAGATGATATCAATACCTACGAGTCGCGCTTGGAAGAATTAAGGGCATCCTCCATAGTGGCGTTCTCATGGACGCTCAAGAGAAAGAAATTGGTCCATGAAATGGTATTGACGGATGCCGGTAATAATAAGATGCGCGAGACGATCAAGGCTTTACGTGAAGATATTGATGTGTTAAAAGATCGGATAGCTAAATTAGAGCGCCGGATGGATCTCAGGGGCCAGGGCGCTAAGCAGTAAGGAAAGGAAACCTAAGTATGTCTAAAGTTAAATCAGGTAAGAACGCAACGGTGCGCGCCTTGATCGAAGTGTCGATCACGCCTCAAAAAGACGTTGGTTTTGATTGCATCGCCGAGAGGATCTACAGTTATCCTGAAGTGAAAAGCTGCTATTTGCTTTCCGGCGGTTTTGACCTTTTGGTGATCGTCGAGTGAGACAGCATACTCACGGTGGCGGATTTCGTTGCCGCGAAGCTGTCATCCATGGCCAATGTGCGCCAGACAGCCACGCATTTTTTACTGCGCAAGTACAAAGAAGAAGGACAGATCTTTAAACATCCTAAAACTGAACGCAGACAAAATATTTCGTATTAAGGAATGAAGGAATTTCATGAGGATATCTAAACGGGTTGATCAAGTAGCACCATCCGGGATCAGGGCTTTTTTTGATTTAGTATTAGGCATGAAGGACGTCATCTCCTTAGGTGTAGGAGAGCCGGATTTCGTCACGCCATGGCACGTGCGCGCACGGGCCATTGAATCCCTAGAACAAGGCTTTACTTCGTACACGTCCAATAAGGGCCTGCTCGAGCTGCGCCAGAGCATTGCCGCGTTCTTGAAAAAACGCCACCGCGTTGAGTATGATCCTGAAGAGGAAGTTTTAATTACCGTCGGTGTGAGCGAAGCTCTGGACTTGGCGATGCGGGCCATCCTTAATCCCGGTGAAAAGATATTGATCCCAGAACCTTGCTATGTGGCGTATGGCCCGGTGGTGGAGTTGGCAGGCGGCAAGGCGGTATTTTTAAAAACATCCATCGAGACCGGCTTTAAAGTGACCCCTGCGCAGATCGAGGCAGCGGTGGGGCCGGGTGTGCGCGGTATCCTGCTTGGTTATCCAAGTAATCCTACGGGCAGTTCCTATTCCAAGAAAGAATTGGAAGCCCTCGCCCGGGTCATCAAGAAACATGATCTATTGGTCATCAGTGATGAGCTGTATGATGAATTAACGTATGATTTTGAACATACACCGATGGCGAGCTTACCGCAGATGCGTGATCGGGTGATCTATCTTAATGGTTTTTCCAAAAGTTATGCCATGACGGGATTTCGTATCGGCTATGTCTGCGGTCCTGCAGACATTGTGGGGGGCATGACCAAGATCCATCAATATACCATGTTATGCGCATCGATCACCGGACAGATGGCGGCTTTGGAGGCTTTAAAGAATTCCGCTGCTGATGTGCAGGCCATGAAAAAAGAATATGACCGTCGCCGTCGATATATCGTGGGGGCCCTTAATGATATCGGGTTGACCTGCCATATGCCACAAGGAGCTTTTTATGCGTTTCCTTCGATCAAGGTGACGGGTGAAAATGCCATGGATTTTGCCAGGAATTTATTGTTAAAACAAAAGGTGGCCCTGGTGCCGGGGGATGCCTTTGGTCAATGCTGTTGTGATCATGTACGGATCTCGTATGCTTCAAGTTACGACAATTTAAAGGAAGCCATCGCACGTATAGAAAAATATTTAAAGAAGAAAGGATAACGCATGCGTAAAGAGCACGCGCCAAAAGTTTCGCGTAAAAAGGAAGATATCGATTTTGAAATTGCTTTTTATGAGAATATCCTTCAAAGTACGCCCAATTTTATAGAAGCGCTCAGCGCCATTGGGGATCTGTATACCCGGGCAGGTCTGTGGCAAAAGGGCCTGGAAGTGGACCTAAAACTTTCTCAGCTGCGATCAGAGGATGCCCTGGTATTTTATAACCTAGCTTGTTCTTATGCATTGCTCAATCAAACCCGGGCGGCCTTAGGCGCTTTGACCAAGGCCATAGATTTTGGCTATGATGATTTCGAATATTTAAAGGGCGATACAGACCTGGACAATCTTCTCAAAGACGAGCATTTTCAGCAATTTATCAAACAGCTGGAAAAAAAGAAAAAGCCGACCAAGCATTTATAATTATTTGTCATTCCCGCGAAAGCGGGAATCCATAACAGAATTAATTCAGAAGTAGACCCCTATTACATGAAACATTATCGTCAAGAACTATGGTTCCATACCAAAACCCGCCGGGCCTATATTAATATTTCGGCCCAGGTACAGGCGGCCATTGATAAAAGCGGCATCCAAGAGGGATTATGCTTGGTCAATGCCATGCATATCTCGGCCAGCGTTTATATCAATGACGATGAAAGCGGCCTGTTGCAGGATTATGATGCCTGGTTGGAAAAATTAGCCCCGCATGAGCCTGTCTCACAGTACCGGCATAATGATACGGGGGAAGACAATGCGGATGCGCACATCAAGCGGCAGGTGATGGGTCGTGAGGTGGTTGTTGCCATTACAAAAGGTAAATTAGATTTTGGGCCCTGGGAACAGATCTTTTACGGCGAATTCGACGGCCGACGAGATAAAAGGGTATTGATCAAGATCATTGGAGAATAAGAGGGGGAATTATGAGTTTAGTGGTTTTAGGTACGGTGGCTTTGGACCATGTGAAAACACCTTCAGGATCAAAGAAAGATATGCTGGGCGGTTCTGCCGCGCATTTTGCCATGTCTGCCAGGCTTTTTACAGACGTACATATGGTAGCGGTAGTAGGCAAGGACTTCCCTGTTAAGCATTTGGATTTTCTTAAGCGCAAAGGCATTGATCTGTCATCTGTTAAGATCAGCCATGGCAAAACTTTTCGCTGGAAAGGGGAATATAAAAAAGGGGACTTGAATACAGCCTTGACCTTAGCGACGGAATTAGGGGTCTTGCAGGCCTATGAACCTGAATTAAAGGAGCATCAAAGAAATGCGTCCAATATATTCCTGGCTAATTTTGACCCGGATCTGCAAATACAGCTTTTTAAGTATTTGAAGTCCCCCCGATTGATCGGTTTAGACAGTATGAATTTATGGATCACGCACAAACAAAAATCTTTACGCCGTTTGATGAAAATGGTGCATTTGTTCGTGGCTAATGATGGAGAGGCCAGGGCGCTTTCAGGCGAAAATAATTTGATCATGGCGGCTAAACGCCTTCGGGCGATGGGGCCTCGCATGATCGTCATTAAAAAAGGCGAGCATGGGGTATTGTTCTACAGCGATCAGGTGATGTTTTCTTTTCCCGCCTATCCGGTTGAAAAAGTTGTCGATCCAACGGGCGCAGGGGACACCTTTGCCGGCGGACTGATGGGGTATTTGAGCAAGACCAACAAACTTGATGATAAAACGCTGCGCAAGGCCTTGTTGTATGCCACCACCGTTGCCTCTTTTAATGTAGAGGGCTTTGGCATGGCCAGGACAGCATCCCTTAGTCTCCGTGAGGTCGAAGACCGAATGAAGGTATTGGTAAAATTTTTTGCATTAACATAAAAGGTCATTTTTTGTGAAAACAATCGGATTTTGGGCAGCCGTTATCTTACCCTTATGGGATATCCCATTGATCGTACAGATTATCCAAAGAAAGTCTTCACAGGACATTTCTAAGGTGTGGGCCGTGGGCCTTTGGGGGACGTCGGTTTTAATGGCGCCCAGCGCTTTTATTTCCGGGGATAGATTAGCCATCGGATTTAATATCATGAATGTGATCATGTTAACGGCTGTTTTGATCGTGGTCATTAAATACCGGAAAGGTGAACCATGCACATCCTCGTGAATATCGGCCTGGTGGCCGCCATTCTCATGCCCTTTTTTAATATCCCTTTGATCGTCAAGATCTTCCGTCGTCGATCATCCGCCGACATATCGATGAGTTGGGTGATGGGGGTATGGATATGCGCGCTTTTGATGGCTCCTTCGGGCTTTACTTCCAAGGACATGGTCTGGCGCTGTTATAATATCGTTAATTTGGTTTTATTTACCGGAGTAGTGATCGCTGTTTGGAGGCATCGAAAATAAAATGGATAAAAAATTAAAAAGCGGCATGGTGGCTATTGTCGGCAGGCCCAATGTAGGGAAATCCACGCTGCTTAATGCTATTTTAGGCGAAAAGGTTTCCATTGTATCGGACGTGCCGCAAACGACACGTCATCAGATCAGAGGGATACATACGGATGAGCGTGGTCAGATCGTTTTTATCGATACGCCGGGCATACATGTGGGCAAGGATAAACTTGATAAATATATGAACAAGGCCTCGGTGGGAACTCTTGATTCCGTTGATGCGGTCATTCATATGGTGGATGTCAGTGAGAAAACCGGCCTGGAAGAAAAACATGTGATCAGCCGTCTTAATAAATGCGGCAAGCCGATCATCGTGGGCCTTAACAAGATCGATATCACCAAGGGCAAGTTCGTGCCCGAGTATATCAAGCTTTGGGAAGAGATCCGCGGCGTTCCTATGACACAGATGAATGACTTGATCTTATTTCCCCTTTCTGCTCTTAAAGGCACTAATGTCAAAAAATTGGTGGATATTTTATTTGAGCAAATGCCGTTTGGGCCTTTTCTTTATGCTGAGGATACGATCACCGATTTCCCCAAGCGCATGGCCATGGCAGATCTGATCCGGGAAAAATTATTCCTCTTGATGCGAGAAGAGATCCCTCATTCCATCGCCGTGATCATTGAGGGAGTTCAGCCCAAACGCGGCAATGTCACGCATATCAGGGCCGCCATTTTGGTTGAACGGGAGTCCCAGAAAGAAATTGTCATCGGTAAGGCAGGCGCCATCTTAAAGCAGGTAGGCACCGAGGCGCGCAAGGACCTGGAAGACTTGGTCGAGGGCAAGGTATTCCTGGAACTTTTCGTCAAGTCCAGCTCGAACTGGCGCGAAGATTATTCCACCCTGGAAGAAATGGGTTTCGTTTTCAGCGATCTATAGCCATCCTTGTGTTCCCGTCCAAGCGAGTTAATTAATGTCTGAAAAACTTTTAGATAATGATCAGATCTCCCGGGTGATCAAACTTTTGAAGGTCGCTATGCGCGATCTGCCTGATCCTTCGGTGACCTTGGTGGGCAAGAAATTCAAAAGCCCATTCTTGGTGCTCATTTCCTGTTTGCTGAGCCTGCGTACCCGTGATGAAACCACCTTGCCGGCCTGCGAGCGTTTGTTTGCCCGTGCCGATACAATGCAGGGAATGCTTAAAATTCCCGTCAGTGAAATTCAACAATTGATCTACCCGGTGGGTTTTTACAAAACCAAGGCTGTGCGCATCCATGAGATATGCGATAGCTTGATCCATCGCTTCAAGGGGCAAGTGCCTGATGATCTTGAATTGTTGCTTACATTAAATGGGGTAGGGCGTAAAACTGCGAATTTAGTTTTAACCGAAGGTTTTGCCAAGCCCGGCATATGTGTGGACACTCATGTGCATCGCATCTCCAATCGTTTGGGATATATCAGGACGAAAACGCCTGAGGAGACGGAATTTGCCTTAAGAGAAAAATTACCTTTGAAATATTGGATCGAATATAACGCTTTGCTGGTGACCTGGGGTCAGAATGTCTGCAAACCTATTTCCCCGATCTGTTCCACCTGTCCGGTCAACGGCATTTGTCAACGGGTAAAGGTCGGTATTAGTCGATGAGATGATTTGAAAATTTTTATGGTATTTTGGTGTATTTTTGATAAATTGTAGGCTTAATATGGCTAAAATAGTTGGGATCACATACGATTTAAAGAGCGATTGGCAGGCGTCCAATGAGGACCCTATTGATGCCGCGGCCGAGCTCGACGGGCATAAGACGATCGAAAGCCTTAAAAATGCTTTGGAATCAGCCGGGCATAAGGTTGTCTTAATTGGCGGCGCCCGGCAGCTGATCGATCAGGTGACCCATGGTCATTTGAAGGTTGATCTTGTCTTGAATATTTCTGAGGGGTTTAAAGGACGCAATCGCGAAAGCCAGGTACCGGCCCTTTTGGATCTGTATAATATTCCTTTTGTTGGCGCGGATGCGTTGACCTTGGGCGTTACCTTGGATAAAGTGGTGGCTAAAAAATGTTTTATGGCGGATGGTATTCCTACCGCACGCTATTTTAAGGCTACCCTTGAAGATAATTTGTTTGAACTCAATACCATCGGTTTTCCTTTGTTCGTCAAGACCCTGCATGAGGGTACATCCAAAGGGATCACCCAGGCGTCCCGGGTGGAAAATTTTGAACAGCTTAAGGCCCAGGTAGAGCGTATCTGTCTTAACTATAAGCAGCCGGCCTTGGTGGAAGAATTTATTAAAGGCACTGAGTTTACCGTGGCTGTGATCGGCAATGATCCGCCGGTGGCCATGCCGGTGGTGCAGTATGCGATCGCCGGTAAAACCAGCTTGGGTAATGAATTCTATTCTTATCGTCATGTGGCTGAAAAGTTAGTAGAACATATTTGCCCGGCCCCCATTGATGGTAAATTGGCCACGTTGTTGCAGACATTAGCCGTGCGGGCGTATAATGCTGTTGATTGCCGGGATTTCGGTCGCGTTGATTTTCGGGTGGATGAAAAGGGAAATCCTTTTGTTTTAGAGATCAATCCTTTGCCGAATCTGAATCCCGATGATGTTTTCGTCCTTTTCGGCAAGGTACTTAATATGTCCTATGACCAGATCATTAATAAAATCATGGATGAGGCCCTGGCGCGTTTAGGGCTAACAAGAGAGGCGGCGTTTAAAAAATGAGTCCTGTTACGACTTTAATTAACGAAGAAACAGCCCCATCTTCCGGCGGACCTAATATCCCGTTATCACCCCAAGAAGAACGTGTCATCAAGCTTTTTCCTGGCGCGACCCTGGCTGATTGGGAAGATTGGCGTTGGCAGATCCGGAATCGTATACGTACGATCGATCAGATATCCAAATTGATGAAATTGACCCCCCACGAAGAGCTTGGGGTCAAGGGAGCGGGGGATAAATTGACCATGTCCATCCCTCCGTATTTTGCGGCCTTGATCGATGAGAATGATCCCGGATGTCCTATTCGTCTGCAATCAGTTCCTTTGGACCATGAATTCAAGACCATGCCGGAAGAGATGCTTGATCCATGCGGTGAAGAAAAGAGCTCTGAAGTGCATGGATTGGTTCATCGTTATCCGGACCGCGTGCTTTTTTTAGTCAATGAAATGTGCGCCATGTATTGCCGTTATTGCACGCGTTCACGCATGGTGGGCGATGGCAATCACACGCTTAATACGTCCACCTATGATGCCGCGCTCAATTATATCCGTAATCATAAAGAGATCCGTGATGTGCTTATTTCCGGCGGGGACCCCTTGACCTTAGGGGATCGCATGCTGGAATATTTGATCTCCTCTGTTAAAGCCATCCCGCATGTGGAATTTGTGCGTATCGGTACCCGTATCCCGGTGACCTTGCCCCAGCGGATCACGCCGGAATTGATCGCCATGTTCAAGAAATATTCGCCGCTCTGGCTTAGCGTTCATTTTAATCATGCCAAAGAAGTGACCCCGCGTGTCAAGCATGCTTGCAATATGATCGCTGATGCCGGTATTCCCATGGGCAGTCAGACGGTACTTTTGCGCGGCGTCAATGATTCCCCGGAAGTCATGAAAAAACTTTTCCATGAGCTTTTAAAGATCCGTGTCAGGCCATACTATATTTACCAATGTGACCCTATTATCGGTTCCGGGCATTTCCGCACGACCGTTGCGACCGGCATTAACATTATCCAAAATTTGCGTGGGCATACGACTGGTTATGCGGTCCCAACCTATGTGATCGACGGCCCTGGCGGTGGCGGCAAGATCCCCATCAGTCCGGACTATGTGGTTTCCACTGATAATGGACGCACCGTGTTGCGTAATTTCAAGGGTGAGCTCTACACCTACGTAGATCCGACCTACTAGGGGTATATTGATTGACAATAACCGGACATGTACTATAATACAACACTTCAAAGCCATTAAACCAAGTCAAGAAGGAGCAGTGATACGTAATGTTAGAAGTTAAAGTCAACGATAAGAACAGTTTTGAAAAAGCGATGCGCTTGTTCAAAAAGCAATGCCAAAAAGACGGTTTTTTAGTCGAGCTTAAAGAACGCCGCTTTTATTGCAAGCCTTCCGAACGCAAACGCAAAAAAGGCAAGAGATAAGTCATCTCGATCAAGATTTTAATGATTTCTATAGGCCGTTTCTCTAAATATTCATACTTAGAATAACGGCCTTCTTTAATTTTAATTATGATTAAAGTCAAACGCGCATTGATTTCCGTTTCTGATAAGACCGGTCTGGTGGAATTTGCCAAAGGCCTGCAGAAGCTTGGGGTGGAGATCATTTCCACCGGCGGCACCGCAGCGCTTTTACGTTCATCCAATATCCCGGTCAAGGAAGTATCTGAATATACCGGCTTTCCTGAAATGCTTGATGGCCGCGTCAAGACCCTGCATCCCAAGATACACGGCGGTCTTCTGGCCTTGCGTGATAATCCCGAACATATGAAACAGATAGCTGCTCACGATATCGGTCTTATTGATATGGTGGTGGTCAATTTGTATCCTTTTGAAAAGACCATCCAGAAAAAGAATATTTCCCTGGAAGAAGCTATTGAGAATATTGATATCGGTGGGCCTTCCATGTTACGTTCCGCAGCCAAGAACTATAGAAGTGTGGCAGTGATCTGTAATGCTCAAAGGTATGGCGAGGTCCTCAATGAACTTAATAATAACAGCGGCATTTTATCAGATAAGGTGTTGTCTAATCTGGCTATTGAGGTTTTTGAGCGTACCAGCAGCTATGATGCCGCTATTTACGAATTTTTAAATAACCGTTTCAAGGCAGATAATTCTTTTTCCGCCTTTCCTAAGGATTACACTTTTTCATTTAATAAATTACAGGACCTTCGTTACGGGGAAAATCCACATCAGGCCGCGGCTTTTTATAAGGATAATTCTGGGCTTGAAGGGTTGGCACAACTCAAGCAACTTCAAGGAAAGGAACTTTCTTTTAACAATATCCTTGACCTGAATGCCGCGGTCGATATCATCCGCGAATTTGATGCTCCGGCAGCTGTTATTATCAAACACAATAATCCTTGCGGTGTTGCTCAGGATAAGAGCCTGGATAAGGCCTATATAAAGGCTTATAAATCAGATTCACTTTCAGCCTTTGGGGGAATTATCGGATTGAACCGTTGTGTGGACGCAAAGACCGCCGCGGCCATCATCAAAAGCGGATTTATGGAATGCATCATTGCTCCTGAGTTTTCAGAGGAGGCCAAGGGTCTTTTTGCAGTGAAGAAAAATTTGCGCTTACTGGTGCTTGACATTCATGGCATCAAGCAGGAGCGTTTTGATTTCAAGAAAGTTTCCGGCGGACTTTTGCTCCAAGAGAAGGACAATCGTATCCTTAAGCCTGAAGAAGTAAAAGTGGTCGGTAAAATAAAACCTACCAAGGCGCAGATGGATAGCATGGTCTTTGGCTGGAAACTGATCAAGCATGTCAAAAGCAATGCCATTGCCCTGATCAAGGGCACACAGACCATTGGCATCGGTATGGGCCAGACCAGCCGAGTGGACTCCGCGATCCATGCCATCCGTCGGGCCGGAGCTTCTGCCAAGGGAAGTGTCCTGATATCCGATGCATTTTTACCCATGCCTGACACCGTCACTATTGCCGCCAAGGCCGGGGTCAAGGCCATTATCCAGACGGGTGGGTCCATCATGGATAAAGAAGTGATCAAAGAAGCCGACAAAAGAAAGATCGCTATGGTCACCACGGGCATTCGGCACTTTAAACATTAAGCATTGTCATTCCCGCGAAAGCGGGAATCCATAACACAACTATTCCTAAAATGGATCCCCGATAAAAACATTCGGGGATGACAAAAGTATATGGATTCCTCAAAAGTAAATTCTTACTTAGATACTTTTGTCAATTTCGAATCCCAGCTTCACAAGCTGCGTCCGGAAGACTTTTATCTTAATCGTATCTATCATTTTCTCGAATTATTAGGAAATCCAACCAAGGGTTTAAAGATCGTTCATGTGGCCGGCACCAAGGGCAAGGGCTCAAGTTGTGCGTTCATAGCCAGTATCTTGCATGAAGCAGGTTATAAAGTAGGGTTGTATACCTCTCCGCATTTGCACAAGGTCAATGAGCGCATCCGTGTATTAACCCCAGAGAATCTAACATCTAAAGACAGATTTAAAGGAGCAATATCCGACGACGAGCTGGCCTCGGTGCTAACGAGCTTGCGTCCTTTTGCGGCGACGATCAAGAATGAAGGCAATATCCTAACCTATTTTGAGGTTTTGACCGTTGCTGCATTATGTTATTTTGCTCGACGCCAGGTGGACATTGTCGTTTTAGAGACGGGTTTGGGTGGCCGTCTGGATGCGACCAATGCCGTGGATTCGGCTGTTGCTGTTATTACCCCTATAAGTTTGGACCATATGCGGTTATTGGGCTCTACTTTAAGCCAGATAGCTTTTGAAAAAGCAGGGATCATTAAAAATTCTCAACAAAAAGTCGTGATCGCCCCGCAAGACAGTGAGGTCCTGGAAGTAATATTAAAACGTTGCCAGGAATTCGGGGCCCAGTTTTTAATTGTCGATCAGGGGAAATCTAAAGGCCTAGGTATTGGCCTTAAGGGCAAGCATCAAAGGATAAATGCGGCCGTAGCCATTGAAGTGACAAATATTTTAAGAACAATAGGCTTTAAGATCAACGATGAGCAGATCAGCGCCGGATTAAAGAATGTCATCTGGCCCGGAAGATTTGAGATTTTAAAGAAAGATCCGGTGGTGGTCGTTGATTGTGCGCATAACGGGGCCTCTGCCCAGGCATTGTCCCAGACCTTGATCGAGGAGTATCCCGATCGACGGGTGATCCTGGTATTGGGGATTTCCCAAGACAAGGACGCAGCAGCTATTTGCTATTCTTTGAAAGTTAACGTGGCCCAGATCTTTTTGACCAAGGCTGATCATCCGCGGGCGCACCTTTTCAAAGAAGCGGAGTGTAAGGAATATTTTGGCGATCTGCCTTTTGAAATTATAGAGAGTTTGGGCCCAGCCCTGGAGAAAGCTTTGCAGATAGCAGGCCCCAAAGATGTTATTTTAGTGGCGGGCTCAGTGTTTATCGTGGCTGAAGCGATCGAATATTTAAAGACCAAAGGCAATTAAAGTTATGTACCAGTACAAAGGACTAGAAGATACTATCGCGGCCATTGCTACTCCTGCAGGACAGGGGGGGATTGGGATCATTCGCGTGAGCGGTAAAGAAGCTGTCATGATAGCTGATCGTATCCTTCGCTTTTCAGGGGACAAAACATTGACAAGCTCCCAAAGCCATACGGTGCATCATGGTTGGGCCCTTCAAGATGAAGATATCTTAGACGAGGTTTTGGTCACCTTGATGAAGGCGCCGAAAAGTTATACCGGTGAAGATGTCGTTGAGATCAATTGTCATGGAGGGATGACGGTTATGCGCTCGATCCTTCAGGCTGTTTTAGGAGCCGGAGCGCGTCTGGCTACACCCGGAGAATTTACCAAACGGGCCTTTCTTAATGGCCGCATGGACTTGACCCAGGCAGAGGCCGTGCTCGATATCATTCAAGCCAAGACCACCAATTTTTTACGGCAGAGTCAGCATCAGCTAAAAGGTGAATTGTCCATCCAACTTAATGGCATGCGCGAAGAGTTGATCAAGATCTATACGATGGTTGAAGCATTGATCAATTTTCCCGAAGATGATATTGACGCCCAAACCCGTCGGCAAATATTAGATCGACTTGGGGCTCAAGAGAGGGGCATGGCCCAACTGTTGGAATCCTCTAAAGGGGGCCGTATCCTTAAAGAAGGCATACGTATTGTCATTGCGGGTAAGCCTAATGTAGGAAAATCCTCTTTGCTTAATGCCTTGCTCAAAGAGCAGAGGGCCATCGTCACTTCTATTGCCGGTACCACCCGTGATGTGCTGGAAGAATCAGCGCAGATCAAAGGAATTCCCATCGCCCTGGTTGACACAGCCGGTATCTTGGAGCCAAGGGACCTGATCGAAGAGGAAGCGGTCAAACGCAGTCATCTTTATATCAAAAGCGCTGATTTGGTGCTTTTGGTATTGGACCATAGCTGTCCTTTGGAAGATCAAGACAGGCGGCTATTAGAACAATTAAAAGAAACCCGGGTTTTAGTGGTGGTCAATAAAATGGACCTAGAAGGGTTATTAGACATAGCCGTCCCTCAAAAGATATTTGGTCAAGAGCGGGTAATAAAGGTTTCAGCCTTTGATGCTCTATCTATCCAAGAGCTTGAGGTGAGAATTGTTGAAGTGATCTCTCAGGGAAAGAACATGGATACTCACGGTATTCTGATAAGCAATATCCGTCATATCAAGGCTTTAGAAGAAGCTCAAAAAAATTTGCAAGGTGCCTGCCGCCTGATGAATGAAAACACCTCCCTTGAATTTATCTCCGAGGAGATCAAAGCCGCTGTCAATCAATTGGATGCGATCACCGGTCGTAATATCGATGAAGATTTGCTGGAGCGCATCTTTTCTGAATTCTGTATAGGCAAGTAAAGCAAGAAAGCACAAGGTTATGATATTGGCAAAGCCTGTCGTTCCAGCTTTTAAATATCGATTGAATATGGCAGCCTTTATTTGTTTTGTCCTGGGCGTGTCTGCCGTGCAGATCAGCTATATCTTTGATGGTATTCCATTTCTTGATCCAGGCGTTTTGCTTTTAATTCCTTCCTTTTTATTTTTTATCATTGCGCTCCTTGGCGAATGGACATGGGAAAGCAAAGACTATCGTTTTGGTCTGGCGTTGCTTGCGGCTGCGGTTGCCATAGCACTTTTATATAAATTTAAATTTCAGGTCGGGACCTTTGATCATGCCTACCATACAATTAAGACCGTTTCTTACAGCATCAAAAATAGTTTTTCCTCAAAATTCCTTGGAGGGCGGACAGATGAGAGGCTTTATCTTATAGATTTTATTGAGAATATATGGGGACTGGCGTGGAGATACATCCATTGGGACTATATCATCGTCCTTATACAAATTTTCCCTGTATTTGTCCTTTGGCGGCAGCTTGTAGAATATTTCAGGAACAGAGGGATTGAACAATTATCAGGTTTTCTATCGGCCATCATTATCTTATCTATGCAAATTATTTGGGCCCAGGCATGTTCGACCTTAGTTGACTCTCTGGCAGGGATGATCGCAGCGTTAACGTTATTAAGGATCTCCGATCTTTTAAGTCTTCCTGAAAGCCGCCATCGTTTTAATATCACCGCTACCGCTTTTTTAAGCATTTTATGCCTGCTGCCTAAACCTTCTCTTATTTTTCTGGCGCTGTTAGGGCTTGGTGTTAGTGGGTGGTTTGCCGCAACACGTTTGAGCAAAAGGCAAGTTTTTATAACGTTCTTGATATTGCTTCCGTCGGTAGGATTTGGCCTCAAACATTATTGTAGCGTCTGGATACGTAAAGGAACCCCTTTTTACCCATGGTTTGGTTGTCCGACATATGGCGCCATACGAGGGTGGGAGGCCCATGGAGTGTTTCCTGAGTGGTATAGATATCCGGTATATGTAGGGAATTATGCTTTTCATTTTAAACCGTTGTATGTTCTTTCAAGTTGGCTTTACGATTATAAGCTTGGAGATGTCATTCCTTCTCCCATGGTTGATGTCGGCAATGGTCTTCTGTGGACCTATCTGGTTGTTCCCATTTTGGCCCTGGCCTTGATCGCTGGCATTTTGAGGATCAGAAAGTTTAAAAGTTTTCCCCCGTCGGCAATTCTTTTAGTTTTTTTTGTTCTAATTTATTATTTTATGGATGTGAGTGTTATTAACAGGTTTATGTTAGGGTTCAATATTTTTATTATGGCGTGGGCGTTGGCATGGATCCTGGGAAAAATAAAAGAAACAGGAAAAACAGTATGGCCGTGGCTCAGCATGATGGCTGCATGCTTTGTGTTGGTATTGGCTTGCCTAAGTTTTTTTCAAGCTATTCAAGGAGCAGGGTTACAAATAAAGGTAATATCAGTTTTGGAGGGGCAAAGACAATTATTCCCTAGGTATATAGATGCCGGGTCTTTTCAGGAACGATATCGCCGGATGATTTTTAAAGAACATAAAAGTCTTCATAGATCCCCGCCAGACGACCAATTCGGTGATGTTTTAAGGAATTATCAAACTTTAAAGTTTATGAATTATGATCCCAAAATGGAATGATAGCCTTAAGACAAACAAATTCGATTATTTAAATTCAAAAGTATAGAATTAGTCGAGATATTTTTTAAATTTAGAGAGTTCTGAAGGCTCAGGGTTATTTTGCAGCTGGGTCTGGCTGCTGTAAATGGCCATGATCTTTTTCAATGTTGCCGGATCGCTCATGATCTGACGGGTCAGATCCATCATTTTAGGATTGCTCATCAATTTGACAAGGTCATGCGCATCAATGTCTTTTTGGATTTCAGGGTCCTGCAGCACCGCTTGGAATCGAGGGTCTTGCGCCAATGATTTGGCGTCATCGCTGGCAGTGGTGCTGGCGCTGGGAGTTGCGGGGACATTTTTTTTGGGCGCAGTAAAAAAACATTCTCCCAAAGGCTTGATGACGCGGTAGGTCCGTGATCTCAGCACATCTTGGTTTACGGCGGTCAATGCTTTCCCCCACGGAGGCATGACGGCCAATAGGATCAAAGTAAAAACAATAAATATCCATCCCCAGGCAAGGGTTAGGAGAGCCCCTGCTAAGCGGCTTAAGAAATTTGGTTGGCTGATGCCCGAGTTGGTGGCCAGAGTCCATGATCGAAGAAGTAATTTAATAATAAAATACAATAACATAGGGCCGATCAGTCCTATGAGCAAACTGGTGATCACGTCATTTGTTTGTTGGTAATAGATGATGCTGAGAATAGTGGTGAGTATAATAGAGAAAGGTCCCACCAAAGAGTTTAAAAATCCTCGTGAGGCACCACGGATGAGGAAGAGAATGCTTATAAAAAACAGGATAAGGTCAGTGTAAGCTATCGTGTTATTCATCCAACCAAGCCTTTCCTTAAATAAAACGCAAATGAGCGATATAAAAAATAATGAGAAATACGCAATAAGCGAGAGGAACGAAAAAACAGACCTTGATGATCCAGGGAAAGGACAGCTTTAATTTGGATTTAGCCACTTTTTCTTTGATTTTGGCATACTCTGCCAGGGTGAGTTGTTTAGCTTTTTTGGAATTGGACGTTTGATCTGCCATAGCTATGCTAGTATAGCATTAGTGAAAAATGGCTGCAATGAAAATGAGTACTAAAAATGAGCTTTTAGATGTTAATTGTTTATTAATTTTCACCCGGTGATTTTATTGTGCCGTAAGTACAGTGTTATCAATATTTTAAGCGTTAGAAATATTTTTCATTTCCATTTGCTTTTTGGCCAATATGTTCTAAACTATACATAGGAAAGCGCTTTCAGAGTATAACCCTACAATTTTTCCTAAAAGATGAGGACCGTATCATGGGAGCTGATGTTAATCAACGGGCAGAAGCCAGGCTTAATTGCGCTGTACCTGTAGAAGGCAAAGAAGGTCGCGAATTTGATCGAACCAAAACAATGGATATCAGCCGGCATGGAATAGGTTTTCTTACTTCCCAGCCTGTTGCGATCAATCAGAAAATAGCGCTCGAGATCGTCCTTAAACAAAACACAGAACCTGTTATGGTCATTGGGGTTGTGAAGTGGGTGCGCAAGATCGGGATATCTGATCAATACCGGGTTGGCATGGTGTTTTCAGAGATCATTTCGGGATCTCCATCCCGTTTGGATAAATATTTTAATTCTAAGCGTCGCGAAAATGATTTTTAGAGGCTGATCTTGTCTTCTATTATCCGCAAAAACCGGGATCGAAGAACGGAGGTCAACATTGTTGACAAGCGTGGAAACGACAGGAGAACGAAGGATATTTGAGCGTTTTTCCGCTCGTTTTCCGGTCAAATTCAAAGATACCAACGAAGATTTCGGGACTGATGTTTTTTTGCGTGATGCTTCTGCCGAAGGGGTACGCATTTTGGCTAAGGAGCGTTATTTTTTAGATGATCAGATCGAACTGGAAGTGGAATTACCGGATGGCGGAGAGCCGCTGGTTTTAAGCGGACATGTGGTTTGGGTAAAATTGTTAAACTTGTCATTGTGGGATATTGGAGTGCAATTTCCTAAAGTGAATTTTCTCAAAATGCAACGTCTTTATAAACTCACCGAAACACATACCTTGTAAGATCCATCAGCTAGAAGCGTTATGCCTGCAGATCCATTTTATACATATCTACCTGATGGAGTAAGCTTTACTTCAAAGCAAGCTGCCTCGATAAAAACTATTTATTCCCCTTTATGCGGCACAGATGCCGTAAGTCTTAAGTCTTCCATTACCCCATTCTTAAGCGGGGACATTAAGATCGACAAGTTCCATTACCTGACCAAACCTGCCTCTCGTGAGGATTTGCGTGGCCCTTTACGCGAATTTTTTGTTTATATCAAGAAAAAGGGAGTTTTTAGTATTTCTCAGGAGTCAGCGCCTGATTCAGCCTTTGTTGAGATCGGACCATTGTGGCATAAGCTCACGCGTAGGCATAAGGCCGCAGGGCTGGAAATATCAGCCATCAATTTTATTCCCGTTACCGGTGAAAACGTTGAGTTGATGCAGGTGACGGTCAAGAATGTCTCAACCAAGAAGGTTTCTTTTACACCGACTAGCGCGATGGCTATTTTTGGCCGTTCTTTGGCCAACAAACACGACCATGAACACGTGACCGCTCTGTTAAATCGGGCCCGGCAGACCGACCAAGGCGTATTGATGATGGCCACCATGGCTTTTAATGAGGAAGGGCATAAGAGGAGCCATAGTGTTTATTATGTGTACGGCATGGCGGGTAGATCAGGCAACCCTAAAGGCTCTTTCCCGACGGTGGATAGTTTTTATGGCGATGGAGGCTCATCATTAAGGCCGCAAGCGGTCTTTGAAAACCAAAAACCGGTTCTGTTGGAGGACCATGCCCTTAACGGTAAAGAGGTGGTGGGGGCGATACGTTTTAGCGAAGTCACCCTTGCTCCCGGAGCCATGGAGACCTTTATCGTGGCTGTAGGCATCGAAGCAGATGAGGCTAAAAGCATAGAAACGTTCAGCCGTTTTAATTCTGCCGGTAAATTGGCCCAAGCGCTGGAGACTAATAAGGGATATTGGTCCCAAAAAATATCGGTCATTGATTTTAGCTCGAAAGACGAAAATTTTAATTCCTGGATGAAATGGGTCACCCTGCAGCCGGTCTTGCGTCGTATTTTTGGTTGTTCGTTCTTGCCTGACCATGATTATGGCAAGGGTGGCCGCGGCTGGAGGGATATTTGGCAGGATCTGTTGTCGTTGATCCTCATCGAGCCTCACCAGGTACGCCAGGATCTGATCAACAACTGCGCGGGTATCCGCATTGACGGCAGCAATGCCACCATCATCGGGTCCCGTCCGGGTGAATTTTTGGCGGACCGTAACGCCATCACCCGTGTGTGGATGGATCATGGGGCATGGCCTTTTTTGACCATATTGCTTTATATCGATCAAAGCGGGGATTTTGATATTTTGCAGCAGCAGGTCAGTTATTTTAGGGACCCGCAATTGTCCCGTACCCATGATAAAGATATAGGATGGATCAGTCAGTACGGGCATAAATTGTTGGATAAAAAGGGGCAGCTGTATGAAGGCAGCATCCTCGAGCATCTCTTGGTGCAACATTTGACACAATTTTTTAACGTCGGGGAACATAATATCATCCGTTTGGAAAGCGCGGACTGGAACGATGGCCTGGATATGGCCGCGTCCCGTGGTGAGTCAGTGGGATTCACTTCGTTTTATGGCGGGAATTTATTGGCCTTCGCCGATCTTCTGGAAGATATCTCTGTCTCCCGGTCCCTTGAAAAAGTACGCGTGTTTGGAGAGCTGTTGATCTTATTGGATACTTTAAGCCAAAAAGTCAATTATGATAATTATCAAGATAAGCATAATCATCTTTTTGGGAAATATTTTCACAGCGTACAGCCGGCATTAAGCGGGGAGACTATTGAAGTCTCTGTTAAAGATCTGGTCAGTGATCTGCGCGCCAAAGGACATTGGATCTTCAATCATATCCGTCGCCAGGAAAAGATCCAGGTCCAACAAGGGGGCAAGACCTACGAGTGGTTCAACGGGTATTACGATAATAAAGCCCAACGAGTGGAAGGTTTTAAAGACCAAAGAGTGCATATGACCTTGACCGGCCAGGTATTCTCGATCATGAGCGGCATGGCCTCCGATGAGGAAGTGGCGGGGATCACTAACAGTGTCGATCAATTCTTAAAAGATAAGCCATTAGGAGGCTATCGGCTGAATACCGATTTTGGAGTGTCGCATTATTTGGACCTGGGGCGTGCTTTTAGTTTTGCTTATGGCACCAAAGAAAATGGTTCTTTTTTCAGCCATATGAATGTCATGTATGCGGCGGCCCTTTACCAACGGGGCTTTGCCCGGGCCGGCTATGGGGTTTTGCAATCTATTTTCCGCATGGCATGTGACGGGAAACACAGTAAGATCTACCCGGGCATCCCGGAATATTTTGATGGCGAAGGCCGAGGCATGTACCATTATTTGACAGGCTCTGCCAGTTGGCTGGTGTTAACGCAATTGACCCAGGTTTTTGGTGTGCGTGGGCATCGGGGAGATTTGTTGCTTGGCCCCCAATTAGTTAAAGAAGAATTTAATAAAAAAGGCATTGCTTGTGTCAGCTGTCAGTTTGCGGGCAAACGACTGACCGTGGAATATCATAATCCTCAAAAATTGGATGCCGGGCAGTATGCGATCAAGGAAATCCTGATCGATGGAAAATCGTCTGCTTTCAAGTCATTATCTAAAGCGAAAGCCTGCATTCAGAGATCAGCCATCATTAAAGACTCCCTCATCAAGGTTACTTTGGGATAGCGGTCTACTTTTCATTTGACCAACCCTCTCGGCTGTGTTACATTTTTGGTTCAATTAGTATTATAAATTACGTGTAACTACGTAGGCGCCTGCGTAGGTTGTCTAATTCTTTCACGTTGTTTTTTAAGGCATAGTATCTCTTTATGTATTTATAGAATTTTATCAAAATTTAATATTTTCTTAATTTTTGAACGGGAGAGGTAGTAATGGAAGAAGTAATGGAGCATTCACGCCACCATGTAACAGCCCCCGAAGATCGCATTCCCGTTTTTCAAAAAGCCGTATATAGTATAGGAGCGCTTGTTAATCAGATGCAGGCGGCTGCTATTTCTGCCATGGTCCTGGTGTTAAACTTGGGGCTTGGCATGAACCCGGTCTTAGTTGGCCTTGTCGGTACCATTCCCCGCCTTCTTGATGCCTTTACCGATCCCATGGTCGGGTATATATCAGATAATTCCCGGGCCCGGTATGGACGCCGCAGGCCGTTTATGTTTTTCGGAGCTCTTATATCAGGGGTTTTATTTGCTTTGATGTTCCAGCTTCATAAAGAAAACAGCGAAATTTTTAGTTTTTGGTATTTTTTAGTGATCCAATGCCTCTTTGTCGTCTCATTCGCTTTTTTTGCCATTCCATGGATCGCCTTGGGCTTTGAAATGACCCCTGATTATCACGAGCGCACACGCCTGCAGGGAACAGGAAATACGATCGCCCAGATCGCCTGGCTTATTTCTCCCTGGCTGTTCACATTTATGTATACCACCAAAGATGTTGTTCAGGGAGCGCGAGTGTTGGCGATCATTTTTGGCGTTTTTATTGCGGTCGGCGGTATTCTTCCGGCTATTTTCAACAAAGAGTTTTTTGTTCATCCGCCCAAGCCGCAGAAAAAAAATGTGATGAAGGATTTTTTTAGCGGCTGTTCGATCGCTTTAAAGAATCGCCCCTTTATCAAACTTTGCCTGATGACCTTTTTGGTATTTAATGGGTTCATGCTTGCTTCCGCCTTTACATCCTATGTTATTTTTTTCTATGATTTCGGCGGCGATTACGCCAAAGGCGGCGTCTTGTTGGGCTGGTTTGGTACGGTGACGGCGCTTTCTAATTTTCTTTTTGTGATCCCGTTGATCACCTGGATCGCGACCAAGATCGGAAAACGCAACACTTTCCTGATCACCATTCCTCTTTCGATCGTAGGCTATGCGCTCAAATGGTTGGGGTATAATCCTCAGCATCCTTATTTATTGCTGATCGCGGCACCCTTTATCGCTTTTGGATTGGGATCGGTCTTCACCATCGTCAGTTCTATGCTCGCCGATGTGTGTGACCTTGATGAAATCCAGACCGGTAAACGCAGAGAAGGCACCTTTGGGGCGATTTATTGGTGGATGATAAAGCTGGGGCAGGCGGCGGCATCGCTGATCTCGGGGATCCTTCTGAATGCCACAGGCTTCAATGTTGTATTGGCCGGTCATCAAACGGCGCATGCGCTATTATATATGAGGCTTTGTGATATCGGCATTCCGATCGTGGCCTCCTTGCTTGCTATATATATCATTACGACCTTTGAAGTTACTGAAGATAAGGCTTATGCTATTCGAAAACAGCTGGAAGAAAGACGAGGGAAGGCCTAATATTTTTGTTTGACCAAGTTTCTCAAGTGTGTTAAATTTTTGCTTTAACTTTCTGTAAATTTTGATCAAAATTTACAGATTTTTTAATCACGGAGATGGGATGCAGAAATCAGTGATATGGTGTTGCTGTTTAACCTTGGTGTTCTTTGCCGGATGTTCCCAGCCTCCCAAACCAAGTAATAAACTCCTCCTGTGGCACTGGATGACCGACCGTAATGATACCTTCCAAAAATTAGCGTTGCAGTATCAAAAAGAAACAGGCATTGAAGTCACTGTTGAGTTGTTTGCCCCCTCAGATTCTTACTCCCAAAAAGTCATTGCTGCGGCACAAGCCAATGTCTTGCCTGATATTTATGGTATCCTTGATAAAAAATCCATTGTGGCGGTTTTCATCAAAGCAGGATTGGTCTCTGATTTGACCGCTGCCATGAATGCGGATGAGAAAAGCTGGAAAAACAGTTTATTTGATAAAGCTTTGGCGGATAAGCGGTTTGATGCCGGGAATATTTATGACGTGCCGCCTGGAATATATGGCGTTCCCATTGATGTTACCAACGAGCAGATGTTGTATAATAAAAAACTTTTGAGCAAGGCGGGGATCAAGACCCCTCCTAAAAATTTTGACGAATTCATCAAGGACGCCCAAGCTCTTCGGCGCGTGGGGATAACCCCTTTTGTTTCCGGCTGGGGCGAGTTGTGGCTGCTTGATTGTTTTGCTTCCAATTATGCTTTTAATATCATGGGAGAAGATAAGATCTTTGCGACCTACCGAGGAACGGTCAAGTACACGGACCCTGATTGGATCAAGGTCTTCAATGTATTTGCCCAACTGCGAGATAATGGTGTCCTTATTGACGGGATTGTGACCAAGGGGAATAAATATGCCGAGCAGGATTTTGCTTTGGAGAGAGCCGCCTTTAGCTTTAACGGTTCATGGTGCGTGAATGTCTACCATGACATGAACCCTGATCTGGAGTATGGGGTCATGCCTCCGCCTCCGATGAGTACGGATTTCCCTTTAAAAATTTGGGGAAGCGCCGGATCTTCCTTTGTGGTCAACGACCAGTCACCCAATAAAGACAAAGCCATCGCCTTTTTGAAATGGCTGACGGCCCAAGATCAGCAGGTGATATTGGCCCGGGAGACCAATAATTTGCCTTCCAACAAGCAAGCGCTCTTGGGGGTTTCACCGATCCTGGGAGAATTTGCCAAGGGAATGGTCCAAGCCACTCATCCGAATATATGGCCGTTGAATGAAGATCCCACCGTCAGTGAAGCTTTCGATAAAGGGATCCAGGACATTATCATCGGTGAAAAGACGCCATCGCAGGTGGCTCAGGATGTACAGATGGTCAAAGACAGTCAGATGAATAAAGGGAAACATTAAGATGGGCTCAAAAATTAAAAGCGCTGCCATATTCAAGGATAATTTACAGAATTTCTTTTTTGTCCTTCCTGCTTTTGCTATTTTTTGCATTTTTTATATTTATCCTTTTTACAAGATGATCAACCTGTCTTTTTATGATTGGCTGGGGATAGGTCCGATGCATTTTATCGGTCTTTCGAATTACAAGGAATTAATGGGGGACCATCTCTGGTGGGATTCGATCTGGCACGCCGGGTATATCACGCTCATCGCCTTGACATTCCAGAATGCCTTGGCTTTTGCCCTGGCCCTGGCCTGTGACCGGGAAATACGCATGAAACGTTTTTACCGGGTGGTGTTTTTTATACCGCCGGTACTTTCCGAGGTGGTGGTTGGTCTTATCTGGAACTGGATCCTGAATCCGGAAATGCAAAATGGCCAGCATATCGGGCTTTTAAATCATTTTTTATACACCTCAGGATTCCCTCAATTGGTGCACAATTGGCTGGGAGACCCCAAAACAGCCCTGACGACCATCGCCATTGTCAATAGCTGGAGAGGTTTTGGATGGGGGTTTATTATCATGTTGGCAGGGCTTCAAACGATCGATAAGCAATTATATGAAGCGGCCAAGATCGACGGGGCAGGCACCTGGAAAACTTTTATCAATGTGACCATCCCGATGATGCTGCCGGTGATCCTGGTGGTGATGATATTGACGATACTCGGATGCATGCAAGTTTTTGTGTTGATCCTCACCATGGTCAATGAAGGGCTGGTTAATTTTACGGATGTGCCGGTGACCCGTATTTTCTCGGCCATGCAGAGCACTAACCGGTTTGGTTATGCCTGTGCTGAGGCAGTTATTTTCGGGATGATCTTAGTCAGCATTTCTTTTATTACGAAAAAATTATCTGATAAGGCCAAACAGGTATAGCTTTAGAAATAAGAGCTCGAGGGATCTATGAAGATAAATAAATATGTCCTATGGGGCATGCTCAAATCAACGCTCATTCATCTTTTTTTGATAACCGTCGCTGTAACCTGTCTGTTCCCGATATTTTGGATGGTGCGCTGTGCTTTTATGAGCAATGATACTGTTTTTGTCGACCAGGCCTTGATCCCGCATCATTTGAATTTCGGTAATTTTGCCATTGCCTGGACCAAAGGTAATTTCGCGGTCTACTTTCTAAACAGTGTTATCTATACTGTCTGTGTCGTCGGCGGAATCGTGCTGGTCTCATCCCTGGCCGCTTTTTCTTTTTCACGTTTGAATTTTCCGTTCAAGAACGTTATTTTTTACCTGTTTGTGGCGGCCATGATGATCCCTTTGCCGGGTTCCTTCGTGGCCTTGTTCGTATTGATGACCAAATTACATTTGATCAATACCCGTTTCGGCTATATCCTGTGCATGATCAATGTCGGGCTTTCCATGAGCATTTTAATATTTAAGACCTTTTTTGATAAGATGCCCCCTGAACTGGAAGATGCCGCCCGGATCGATGGTTGCGGTAAGCTGGGCATCTGGTGGAACATGGCCATGCCATTTGCGCGTCCGGCCATTGCGGTCATTGTGATCTTTAATTCACTTAATGTGTGGAATGAGTATATCCTCTCGACCTTGCTCTTGGGAGACACTAAATTAATGCCTTTGCAAAGAGGCCTGGTGGTTTTCCAGGGGGCCAACAGTACTGATTACCCGGTCCTGATGGCAGGCCTGACGATGGCCGCGATACCCATTATCATGATATACTTGTTTATGCAGAAACATATCGTTAAAGGTCTTTCTTCAGGAGAGGTGCTGGGATGATGAAAAAAGCTCTTGTCATAGCCTTGCTTTTTTTTGCGGCATTTCCTGTCTATGCCCAGACGCAGGGGCATTCTACTGATGAAATCGTGCGTTTATCATGGGTAGCTTCCAAAAATGGGGATCTCAATGCCCTTACGGCCCTTGTCGATGAAATGGTCAAAACTTATGGGGATCAGGCCAAGGTCTTGGCCTCCCAATTAAGTAATTTCCCTCCTCGGGATAAATTTCACGACTATAAGGTCATGTCTGATGTAGCGACCACGTTATTTATCAAGGCCGAGACCTTGATGCACCAGGGGAAAGATGAGCAAGCTAAGCAAGGGTTTAAGGATATTATTGCCCAATATCCCTGGTCCCAGTGTTTCGATCCCAGCCGGGGAGCTTATTGGTCCGTAGCAGAAAAATCCCAGGACAGTATTGATACCATGGAAGGCAAGGATCCCTTGGCAGGCGATCCTGTAAAAATTAGTCCCAAAACTATCCCATCGTTGAAATTCCCGGGCACAGAAGAGGTCGTTGATTGGGCTAAATACGGAAAATTCCTTAACGTAGGCACTAAGGATTATCATTATCAAATTACTGATGAGGCGGGGTTAGAGGCAGCGTTAGGAGAAGGCATTTATCCTAATATAGCGGATATTTATAAAGATCCCGGGTATAAAAGGAATTTAAAAGCAGGGCGTCTGCAAGGCAGTCAGTGGGATTTTGCGAATACGACAGATCTGCAAGCTGCTTTTTATAGATGGGTCTCGGCTCATGAATCTTGGGGCGTTCGGTTATTTTATATAGGAGAAACCCTGGAGAAGGCCAGGATGTATGGACAGGCCATCAAGGCGTATCATTCATTGGTTGTGAATTTTCCATCGACGATCGCCTGGACGTATTGGCAGACCCCTTGGTATCCGGCCCAGGCAGCGGTGTCCAAGATCCAATATCTTATCCGTGTCCATCCTGAATTGCACTTAGAATATAAAGGAGGCAGGATACGTATCCTTAATGCTGATGATCCGCATAATTATGTGACTATAACCAACCCAGGCACGATCCGCAAGCTAAGTCTTTGGGAAATTGCTCAACAAAAATTAAATCTGAAGCCGAATATGATGCCTTTAGGAAAACCGGTTTATTATTCGGGCCAGGGACAGGTGCGTTTTGTCAAATATGAAAACGGGCACTGGCAATTATTGGTGGACAATAAACCTTTTATGATCAAAGGCATGGCGTATATGCCGACCAAGGTGGGGCAAAGTCCGGATGATGGGACCATGGTTGACTGGATGCAGGAAGACGATAATCATGATGGTAACATTTCAGCGCCTTATGAGGCATGGGTGGATAAATACGGGGATAATAAACGTCATGCCGATGAGCCGGTGGTGGGGGACCTTCAATTGATGAAAGAGATGGGCGTCAATACCTTGCGTATTTATTACCAGGCATCCATGAAAGCGGATAAGCCGTTTTTGGAAAAGATGTATAAGCAGTATGGTTTAAAAGTGGCCATGAGTAATTTTTTGGGTAAATATGCGATCGGCTCCGGAGCTGCTTGGTCAGAAGGGACTGATTACGAAAACCCCGTTCATCAGAAAAACATGATGGATTATGTTCGCCAGATGGTCAACGAATTCAAGGATGAGCCCTATATACTGATATGGATATTGGGCAATGAAAATAATTATGGTGTTGCTTCCAATGCGAATAAAAAACCGGACGCCTATTATAAATTTGTCAATGAAGTAGCTAAGATGATCAAATCGATCGACCCTAATCATCCGGTGGCGATCTGTAACGGGGACACTTTATTTTTGGATAAATTTGGTAAAGATGATCCGGACGTGGATGCCTTTGGGGCCAATGTGTACCGGGGAGACTATGGATTTGGTTCTTTTTGGGATGAGGTCTCCTTTCAATCAGGCAAGCCGGCTTTTATCACCGAGTATGGGGCCCCGGCCTATGGCGGATCGAGCATGGATTACCAACAAGCCCAGCAGGCGCAATCTGATTATCATAAGGGAAATTGGCTGGACATTCTTTACAACAGTGCCGGATATGAAGACGGTTCCGGAAATGCCGTCGGTGGTATGGCTTTTGAATGGTTGGATGAGTGGTGGAAGGATTATTCGCCTTCCATTCATGATACCAAGGCGGATGTGCTAGGTCCATTTCCCGGGGGTTATTACTTTGAGGAATGGTTTGGTATATTTGGCCAGGGAAACGGTACCCAAAGCCCGTTCTTGCGTGAACCCAGGAAGGTGTATTATACTTATAAGGAGCTTTGGAAGTAAGGCCTGTAGGCCATGTCGACTGGCAGAATCTATAAATATGTTGTATACTTAACAAAGACTTCAAAACATTTTCACCACAATGGAGTGGGATTGCAACCAGGGAGGGATGTAATGAAAAAATGGTTAGGATTGTTTGTTGTTGTAACATTCGGTCTTTGCGCGATGAATGCTTTCGCGGATGATCAGGCCGCTGTGAGTGCTGCTAAAATGGCTTCGGAAACTCAGCCGGCACCAGTGCCAGTACCAGCGCCAGTGGCTCAGGGCGTAAGCCAGGCACCGGTGGCGGTGGCTGCTGCTCCTGCCGTGACGATCAAGGCGCCGATCAATTTCGGAGATTTTCGTTCTTCAACCTTGGTCACTAAGGCGTGGACAGCATTGGCTCAAAATGATATTGAGTCGGTGTTGGCGTATACCAATAAGTGCATTGAGCTTTATGCCGGGAAGGCTGGTCAAATGCAGACTGGGCTCAAAGATTATGTCACCGGCACCAATGATGCGATATTTAAATATTGGGCGCTTAATGATGTGGCCACCAGTTACTACATTCAAGGAGAGGCCTATCGCACGGCCAGCATGAAGGATGAAGCGAAAGAAGCATATAACAAATTAGTGAAGGATTACAGTTTCGGTCAGACTTGGGATACCAAGGGCTGGTTCTGGAAACCTGCGGAAGCGGCTAAGGAAAAATTAGCGATGATGGCCGCTGGGGTCACTTGGGACTTCGGTGATTATTCATCCAGTACACTAGTCCAGAAGGCATGGGCATCACTGGCAGCGAATGATCTTAAAGGCGTGGAGGCTTATGCCAACAAGACAGTGGAATTATATGCCGGTAAGGCCAAGGAGATGCAGGCCTCATTGAAAGAATATCCTTGGGAGTCCAAAGAAAAAACAATGAGCTATTGGGCCCTTAATGATGTTGGTACAGCCCTGTTCATTTTAGGTGAAGCTTATCAAAATGCCGGTCAAAAGGAAGAAGCGACCAAGGCTTACAAGAGAGTTATTAACGAGTTCTTTTATGCACAATGCTGGGATTTGGGCGGTTGGTTTTGGAAACCTTCCGAAGCAGCTCAGCAGAAATTAGGCGAATTGGATAATGTCTAAGTCATTAGGGGGCACAATATTTTGTTTCTAAATAAAATATTGTGCCCTCCTAATTCTGCAGAAATTCCCCCATAGTAAACATAGAAAGATGACGATGAAAAAAGGCCCCGTTCCTTCGGCGTTGCACAGCACTGGCATCTTGCTGTTCTTATTTTTATCTACGGCCTGCATGGCCTACGCCCAAGACAGCGACATGTCCGCTGAGGACCAATCCAAACCCTTTAAACCATTTTTTGTGTATCAAGACAAGGGTTCACTCAATCATTTTGTGCCTTCCGGATATATGCCCAACGGCGAGTGCCTTAAAATGAATGACGCATGGCGGGAGAATTGCCATGAAGGTAAAAGTTGTATCAAGATCGAGTATGATATTGCCTGCTCCCTGAAAGGTCGGCATTGGGCGGGGATATATTGGCTTCATCCGGCGGATAATTGGGGGGACAGAAAAGGTGGGTATAATTTAACCGGTGCTAAAAAATTGGTTTTCTGGGCCCGTGGTGAAAATGGCGGCGAGAAAATTGCTGAGTTTAGGATTGGCGGGGTAGGGCAAGGCCGGGATTTTCCTGATTCGGATACGGCATCCATTGGACCGGTGATCTTATCCAAGCAATGGAAAGAATATGAAATTGATTTGCGTGATAAAGATCTGACCTGTATCAGCGGAGGCTTTGCGTGGACCGCCAATGTTGATGACAATACTTCCACCTGTACGTTCTATATCGACAATATCAGATACGAATAAATTCAGCTTTTTTAGAGAGAGTTAAAATTGTTTGAAATTCTCTTGTATTGAGGCATAGGCTTTGTTATATTTTTAGATAATATCTTAGTAATTTTTGAATTCATCATGATCACCTATATTGTTTAATATTTTCAGGAGTCACGATGTCGATAGCAGTGCGTGTCAGTGTTTGGATATTGGGTGTGCTCGTTGCGGTCAGTGCTGCGGTGGCAGTATTGGCTTTAATGCAAAAGCAAACATTGCAAGGACAGAACCAGAAACTGCATAGTCAGATCATGGATGATCAAAGCAAGTTATTTGATCTGACCAGCAGGGCCAAAAAATTGGAAGATCAGGCCAGTCAGCTTAGTAGTAAAGTTACTCAGGCGCAACAAGATAAGGCCCAGGTCCAAAGCCAATACGATGATTTGAAACGCAAGTCCGATGATCTGCAGGCACAGCTTACCCAGGCCAATTCTGACAGGAATGATTGGAAAAACAGGGTGGACACCGTAAGCCACGAACGTGATGCCCTGGCAGAAAAACTTAAAAATCCTCCGGTTAAGATCGTTTATAAAGATCGCGTAGTCGTCAAACCAGACTTGGCTTTGGCTGATGAAGGCATGCCTTCTGCTTCGGCCAATGTAAGTGTTGGTCAGGGTGACCAGTATTGGGCTGCCGTTTTAAAACAGAAAGCTGCTTTGCAGTTGCAAGTTGAGAAAGAAAAGGCTGATCTGGACCAAGCTGCTTTGCAAGTGATCGATCTGAAAAAACAGAATTCAGATCTGGAGCTGGAGGTCAAACAAGTAAGCAATGATAAAGATGAAATTGTGCAAAGGATCAAGTATGGACAGGATCTGGCGGATAGTTTGGCCATTGATCTAGCCCGTTCACGCAATGACCAAAAAGCGATCGATGATCGTGCCGATAGGCTAAAGCAAGAAAATCTTCAACTGCTGTCTCAGATCAGAGGTTTGACTGCTACCAAGCTTGATCTGGAAAGGACTATTGCGCGTCTCACCGATGATAAAGATGCGATGCAGAAGAAATTGGTTGAGACGGAGAGTATCATTCAAAACCGCATCGATGATATTTGGAAGATCAAGGACAGCTTGGATAGAAAACTTTCTCAAAATGTTTCATCAGCCTCAAACGTTTCGTCATCATCAGGCAGCATGGAATTGCCTCCTATCATTGTTAATCCCACGGATAGCCAGCAGCAGGCGGCCGTGAACAATCCTCCTGCGCCATCAACTGGCAGGACCGAAGGATCCATTATTAGCATCAATGAATCTAATAATTTTGTTATTGTGGATTTGGGCCAGGAGAATAGCCCGGTCAGCATTGGCAATAGCCTTAAGGTCTATCGGAGTTCGACTGAGATAGCCACCTTGGAAGTTATTCAGGTCCGTCGGCAGATCTGTGCCGCGGATATCAAGAACAAGGTCAGTGAGCTTCAAGTGGGAGATGTTGTAAAATTTAATTGAATTTAACCCTTTCTACATTCGTTTGATCATAACGTGGTTGAAAAAAAAGCAAGTATAACTGATGTCGCCCGAAGAGCGAATGTATCGATCACTACCGTCTCGCGTGTTCTAAACAAGGTCCCCACCGTCAATAAGGAGATCGTTCGGCGTGTAGAGCAGATCATCGGGGAACTGAAGTTTAAACCAAACGCGACGGCCCAGCGTTTGGCCCGCGGCATACAGAACACCGCCATTGGTTTTGTCATACCGGGTTATCCGGGTATCTTCCATTCTTTCTATGCCGTGGAATTGATGCGCGGTATCGGCCATGGTTGTGAAACCCTCAGGCTGGATTTGATCTTCCATATTACCGACGGGAGTAATCCGTTAAGGTCAAATTTTGCCGGCGGCCTAATTTTTGCGGATATCATCGAAAATTTGCCTCAAGTGGAAGCCGCCGTACACGAAGGTACGCCCTGCCTGGTCATCAATCACATCGTTAAAGATCTGGAAGTCAGTTATATCGCGGTGGATAATGTCAAAGGTGGAAGCATTGCCGCGGAATATTTGATTAATTTAGGTCATAAACGCATTGCCACCATCACCGGTAATATGCAGACCCAAGCGGGCATAGACCGCTTTGAAGGTTTTCAAAAAACTTTAAAACAGCACGGCATTGATTGTCCGGCGGATTATGTTTATAAAGGTGATTATTCCCGTCGATCAGCCCGTCAGGCGTCCGAGAGGTTCTTTTCCCTGGAAGATCCTCCCACAGCGATTTTCGCGGCCAGCGATGATATGGCCTTGGAGGTCATTTCCGTGGCCATGGAAAACGGTATTAAAGTGCCGGAAGATATTTCCATTATCGGTTTTGATGATAACCCTGCCGGGCTATTCGGCCCAGTCGGCCTGACGACCATCAAGCAGCCTTTGTTTTCCATGGGAGAAGAGGCCACCAAAATTGTTTATGAAATAATGACGGGTAAACAAGAAGGCCTGGTCCACCGGGTGCTTGCCCCAGATCTGATCGTCCGCGAATCCTGCGCCCAGCCATCGTCGTAACTACGCGTTCTATTCGGCCATTGTATTTCCTTCTCAGGCACGCTCGCCACATCCAGCGATGTGGCTTCGCTAGTCACCAGGCTGATTTGCCACCAACATTTATGCGCCTGTGGACCATGCCAAATCAGCCTTCTACTACCTTCGAAAAAAACACAATGTCCTCATAGATACACATGCGTCTAGAGTTTTCGACTTGATGTGCGGAAGCTATAAGAATAAATTGAAACCAGAAAGATAAATGACACACAATCTTTGTTAGTGTTGACAAGCTTCGAAATTCAAGGTATTTTAGTGCCCTATCCGCCTTCGCTAAGGCTTCGGCGGATTTCGCAACAATTTGGATTTTAGGAGTTTCATGGATACTTTTGATTGTATCGTTATAGGCGCAGGGCATGCTGGCGTTGAAGCGGCCCTGAGCGCGGCCCGTATGGGCCTCAAGACGGCCATGGTGACCTTGTCTAAAGAGACCATAGGCCAAATGAGCTGCAATCCTGCCATTGGTGGGGTGGGCAAAGGACAGCTTGTCAAAGAGATCGATGCTTTAGGCGGCGAGATGGGTTTGGCCGCTGACCGCACAGGCATTCAATTCCGTCAGCTTAATGCTTCTAAGGGACAGGCAGTACGCTCTTCGCGCTGCCAGTCGGATCGCAAACAATATCGTTTATATATGAAGCAAGTGGTTTTAAATCAGCCGAATTTATTTGTTATTGAAGATAAGGTAAGCGAATTGGTGGTGGTTGCAGGGGCCGTTAAAGGAATTAAAACGGCCGGTGGTTTAGATATACAATCTCCAACGGTCATTATCACCACAGGTACTTTCTTAGACGGGCGCATTCATATGGGGCCCCAGATCACTCCAGGGGGCCGTATCGGCGAGGTTGCTTCGCACCGTTTGGCTCAGTCCATCCGTGATCTTGGTTTTGAAGTTTTGATGTTTAAGACCGGAACTCCTCCGAGACTGGATGGACGCACCATTGATTTTACGAACATGGAGCGTCAAGATTCAGATGATCCCATATTGCCATTTTCTTTTAGAACACCTTTTATTCCCAAAGACCGCAAGCTTTTAGCCTGTCACATCACGCGCACGACTGAAAAGACCCATGATATCATCCGGGCGAATTTCCATTTATCGCCCATGTATTCCGGCCAGATCAAAGCCACGGGCGTGCGTTATTGCCCTTCCATTGAGGACAAATTAAAAAAGTTTGCCCAGAGATCATCTCATCATGTTTTTTTGGAACCTGAGGGGCTGGACACTTTTGAATATTATCCTAACGGTATCTCGACCGGACTTCCGGCGCAGGTGCAAGAAGAGATGGTCCATTCCATCCCGGGCCTTGAAAAGGCTGTGATGGTGCGTCCTGGCTATTCTATTGAACACGGGGTGGTACCGGCGACAGAATTAAAGCCGACACTGGAGACCAAGAAGGTCAAAGGCTTATTTTTAGCAGGGCAGATCAATGGGACAACCGGTTATGAAGAAGCCGGTGCTCAGGGTTTGATAGCGGGGATCAACGCCGCTTTGCAGGTCCAAGGTAAAGAGCCTTTTATATTAGGCCGTCATGAATCCTATATCGGGGTTTTGATCGATGATCTGACCACCAAGGGAACCGAAGAGCCTTACCGGATGTTTACCTCGAGGGTGGAATATCGCCTGATCGTGCGTGAGGACAATGCCGATAAACGTTTGGCCCAATATGGGCATAAGCTGGGGCTTTTGTCAGATCAGGAATATGCTAAGGTCATTGAGAAATATGAAACGATCGAAGGTGAGATCGAACATTTACGTGCGACCAAGATCCCGCCGGGCACACCACTGGATGGAATTTTGGAGAATGCCGCGAGCGCTCCTTTAAAGCAGTCGATCTCTTTATATGATCTGCTTAAAAGGCCGGAGATCAATTACGATATGATCGCGGGCTTTGACGGGTCTCTGAAAGATCTGGGCCGCTATGTGATCGCTCAGGTCGAATACGAGATCAAATACGAAGGCTTTATCCATCGTCAGCAAAAAGATGTGGAGAAGTTCCGTCACATCGAATATATCCGCATACCCGAAGGGTTTGATTTTACGGGAATTCCCGGGCTTTCCAAAGAGATCACCGAAAAGCTCAACCGTTTTAATCCCATCACCTTAGGCCAGGCCAATCGTATTTCCGGTGTAACTCCGTCGGCCATTACACTTTTGATGGTTTATTTGAAAAAATGGAAATCAGAACATAAGGAAAATAAACAGGAGATCTGATCTATGAAAATCGCCAATGATATCACCGAATTGATCGGCAATACGCCTTTAGTCAAACTTAACAAGGTCACCAAGGGCTGTCAGGCCACTGTCGTGGCAAAGCTGGAATTTTTTAATCCGTTAAGCTCGGTCAAGGATCGCATCGGTTTTAACATGATCCGTGCCGCCGAGAAAGCCGGAAAGATCAAGGCTAACACCGTGATCGTAGAGCCTACTTCAGGCAATACCGGTATCGCCCTGGCCTTTGTCTGTGCTGTTAAAGGTTATAAATTGATGCTGACCATGCCGGAGACCATGAGTTTGGAACGTCGAGCGCTGCTGAGGGCATTAGGGGCAGAGCTGGTATTAACACCAGGCCCGCTGGGAATGAAGGGTGCCATCGCTAAAGCTAAAGAGACCGTGGATTCCGATCCTGATAAATATTTTATGCCGCAGCAATTTGATAATCCGGCCAACGTGGAAATTCACCGTTTGACCACGGCTGAAGAGATTTGGCGAGACACCGACGGAAAAGTAGATATACTGATCTCAGGAGTAGGCACTGGTGGTACTATTACAGGTGTTGCCCAAGTGATCAAGCAGCGCAAGCCTTCCTTTAAAGCAATAGCCGTTGAGCCAGTGACATCGCCGGTTTTATCCGGCGGTCAACCGGGGCCGCATAAGATCCAGGGCATAGGCGCGGGTTTCATTCCCAGCATCATGGATGTAAAGCTCATTGATGAAGTTGTCCAGGTCAGCAATGACGAGTCCTTTGCCATGGCCAAGAGATTGATCCGCGAAGAAGGTATACTTTGCGGCATCTCGTCAGGCGCAGCTGTGACAGCGGCGATCAAGGTGGCCATGCGCCCGGAGAATAAAGATAAGCTCATTGTGGCGATCATCCCATCCACCGGCGAGCGCTATCTATCCACCGATCTCTTCGCCGAGTATCGCTCATAGCGAAAAGAGTATAATTCTTCTTAACGCGGGCACACATTGTAAGGAAGAAATTTATTCTTTTTGCTCGCGCGTATATTCGGCCATTGTATTTCCTTCTCAGGCACGCTCGCCGAAACCAGCGTTTCGGCTTTGCTAGTCCCCAGGCTTATTTTCCCCGAACTGAACGTTCGGGGACCAGCAAAATAAGCCTTCTACTACCTTCGAAGAAAACACAACGTCCTCATAAACGCCTACATGGAAATAATAAATTTATTCCTTACAATGAACGCTATTTACGCGTACTAGTTGGCTTCAATTTGTTTTTTTAGCGACAGATCGTTTTTAGCCAAAGCAGCTCATGATATATTCCCTATTCCTTCGACGGCTGGAGGTCTGTTGTTCAGACACCGAAAAAGCATGAGACCTTTGGCGTTAAGAAAACGATGACAGGAGCAAAAAGAGTAAATTGAATCCGAATAGCTCGCGTAAAGATACTATTTTAAGACTGGGCTAAGGCCTAGGGCGAGATCGAGGATTATTTCGGCCATCATGGCGGCGCATTGGGTCACTCTTGGTGCCATCGGAGGATGGCCTTGGGCGCTGTCGGTGCTGCGGTCCCCGCAGATGTAGACATTGCCTATTTTTTTGACAGTCATTGGGTTTTTTTCGGTTAGGCCAGCCATACCAACGCCGCTGACGATCACTGCAAAGCGGGGCGAGTAATACTGCACGAAGCGGTGCTTCCAGTCAGCCACATCAAAAGCTTCAACGATATAATCAAATCCCTTGAAAAAATTTTCTGCATTGCCTTCATGCCACTTTGTTTGATGGATGAGGATATGGGTATCGGGATTGATATCCAAAAGCCGATTTTTAAGCATCTCGACCTTAGGCAGGCCGATTTCAGCGCTGAAGTATTGCTGACGATTTAAATTGGAAGCATCAATGACATCCTGGTCGATGATCTCCAGGTTTTTGAATCCGGAGCGCACCAGCATCATGGCGCAATTAGAACCCAAGCCCCCGGCGCCGCCGATGCCGACTTTTTTAGATTGGATCTGGGACAGTTGTTCGACTTTAAGATATTTTAAAAGGCCTTGTTCAAAGGTGTTCATAGGCTGTTTTCAATATGCCGCCAGTCAGTGAATACTGGATCAAAATTTTTGTCTTTAAGCAACTTGATGATCTCATCGACCGAGCGTTCATCCTTGATATCAAATTGCGGGTCTTGCTCTTTTTCTTCGAGCAGGGTGTAACCGCCTACTGAAGTGTTGGACCCTGCAGACATGCGGGTGATGGCAATTTCCAGGAGATGATCACGTAATTTAGGCGCTTCGCGGGTGGAGAGGCTAATGCTTATTCTAGGAAACAAGAGACGTGTTAAGGCAATGATTTTGACAAATTGTATATCATCAACATCACAGCTGGCCAAACTTTCAGTCTTGACCGTCCGAAGCCTTGGAAAGGATACGCCGTATTCAACGCCCGGAAAAGATTTTTCCAATTCCCTTAAATGTTGATAAAGGGCGTAAACATCATTGATCACGTCACTTAATCCTAAAAGGATACCTAAAGAGATCTGGCGCATGCCAGCCTCGGCTGCCCGATGGGCCGTGGCGTAGCGAAAATCATAATCTTTTTTATAGCCGGATAAATGTACTTGGGCGTAACGAGTCCTGTCATAGGTTTCCTGATACACCGTGATCCCATCCACACCGGAGGCAAATAATTCTTTATATTCTGAGGTTTGCATGGGATGCACTTCCAGGGATATGCCTTGAAAATACTCTGAGGCTATTTGAGCGGCTTCTTGTAAATAGGATACGGGCGTATGTTTATAGGATTCACCGGTCAACATCAGGATATTGCGTATACCCTGCGCGGAAATGAATTCCATTTCCTTACGGTATTGTTCGGGCCCAAGTTTCATGCGTTGTATTTTGTTGTGGCTGTTAAAGCCGCAATAGGTGCAATGGCTTGAACAGAAATTGGATAAATAGATCGGGCCATAGAGGCTAATGGCACGTCCGAATTGTTGGCGGGTCAATTGCGCTGCTTGACGGGCCAATTCTTCGACGGATTGAGGGCTTCTGTCACTGAGGATATTTTTAATTTGCTGGAACGTCATCATATAAGAATCCTGTCAGAGGTGAGGAAGCATCCGCAATCCCATGGTTTAGAGGCAGGCCGCTTAAATAGGCCATACGACCGGCTTCAACAGCTAAAGCAAAGGCGCGGGCTAATGTCGTCGGATCTTGGGCCGTGGCGACCGCGGTATTGACTAATACCGCATCCGCGCCCATTTCCATGGCTTCCGCTGCCTGTGAAGGAGCGCCAATGCCGGCATCCACTACGATGGGCAGATCGATCTCATTGATCAAGACCTGAATAAATTCTTTGGTTTTCAAGCCCTGATTGCTACCGATAAAAGAACCTAATGGCATGACCGTGGCAGCTCCTGCCTTGACCAATGCGCGGGCCGCATACAGATCAGGCGTGATATATGGCAAAACCACAAAACCTTCAGCCGCTAAAATTTCCGTGGCTTTGATGGTCTCTGCATTATCCGGAAGTAAATATTTACTGTCATTGATCACTTCGATCTTGACCCAATTACCGCATCCTGATGCTTTGGCCAGACGGGCAATGCGTACGGCTTCCTGGGCATTGCGGGCACCTGAGGTGTTCGTTAAAAGTGTTATGTGAGAAGGGATATGCTCAAGTATGTTTTCTTCATGTCGTTCCAGATCAATGCGGCGCAGGGCTACCGTGACAATTTGACTACCGCTGGCAGTAATGCTGTCACTCAGATTTTTTTTATTTTTGAATTTGCCAGTGCCCAGAAAAAAGCGGCTGGAAAATGACTTGCCGGCGATCACCAAAGGAGAATCAGTCATTTTAACCACCACCTACAAAGGTGACCAATTCTAAGGCATCGCCCTCTTTAAGATTGGTTTTGGTCCATTGCTCAGAGGGGACTATGGTTCCGTTGAGTTCAGCGATCACATGTTTGGATTGTTTACAGAATGTAGTGACGATATCGGATAAATTCTTTGTTGGATCCAGATTTTGTGATGTACCGTTGATGTTGATCTTCATGACAGACTCCTTGATTGATCTAAGAGGTTCATTCTAATTTATTTGATCTAAAAAAGCAAATTTTAGCGATGACCATAAATTATTAATAATATTATTTACAGGGCAAAATTTGATATAAAATACTCAAAGTTGATAAAAGAGGGCGGGCAAAAAAATATCTTTTATTTACGGGCGTTTTTTGTATAATACAGCGTTTATACAGAACAATCAAAACGCTAAAAGGACGGCAACTAAAATGAGCAAAACCGCGGTATTCGGCTACGAACTTCTGCTTGACCTTTACGATTGCAAGCCGGGTGTATGTGATGATCTGACCTTGTGCTACAATTTCCTCGATGAGATAGTAGGATTTCTAGGCATGGAAAAACAAGCGCCTCCGTCTATTTTCAGGTCTGATGCCACCCGTTTCCCGGATAAGGCAGGCCTTTCCGGATGGGTGCCGTTGATCGAGAGCTCCATTGTCATCCATACGCTGACCCCCAAAGATTTTATCACCGTTGATGTTTATTGCTGCCGCGCCTTTGACCGCAAGAAAGCAGAAGATTTCTGCCGTCGCTTTTTCGGGCCTAAAAAAGTGCAAGCGCAGTTCGTTGAACGTGGATTAAGTTATTATCAGGAAACAGCCGCCTCTGTTAAAGAATTGGCGAGTAAGTAACAAAAAAGCGAACTTTGAAGATACTTAAGGGGATTGGCCAAAAACTGATCCCCTTTACTTTTTTAAGGAAAAGATGCCCTATACCACCAACGATATTAAACGGATCGAAAGCCATTGGCAGAAGGTTTGGGAAAAGGACAGGACCTTTCGTGTTCACACTGATCCCTTGAAGCCCAAATATTACGTGTTGGAAATGTTTCCGTATCCTTCGGGGAAGATCCATATGGGCCATGTGCGCAATTATACCATTGCGGATGTGATCGCCCGGTATAAGATGATGCGGGGCTTTAATGTTCTGCACCCTATAGGCTATGATGCCTTTGGCCAGCCGGCAGAAAACGCCGCCATCAAGAACAAGACCAATCCCGCTCAATGGACCTATCGCTGCATTACCCAAATGCATGATGAATTAAAGAAAATGGGTTTTTCCTACGACTGGGACCGTGAATTCTCCACCTGTGATGCCCAATATTATAAATGGAATCAATGGATCTTTATCAAGATGTTTGAACGAGGGCTTGCGTATAAAAAAGCTTCGTCTGTCAATTGGTGCCCGGACTGCGAGACCACCCTGGCCAATGAAGAAGTGATCAATGGCCTTTGCTGGCGTTGCAAAACAGCGGTGGTCCAAAAAGATCTGGAACAGTGGTATTTAAAGATCACTCAATATGCGCCGGACCTTCTGGAAGATCTAAAGAAATTAGACCAATGGCCTTCCCGTGTGCGTGCGATGCAGGAGAACTGGATCGGCAAAAGCTATGGGGTAGAGATCATTTTTAAAGTCAAAGATTTTGAAAATACGACGATCAATGCTTTTACGACCCGTCCTGATACGATCTTTGGGGCTACCTATGTAGTGCTGGCCCCTGAGCATCCCTTGGTCAAAAAAATGGCCGCAGGGACGCCGCAAGAAAAAGAGATATTAGAATTCATTGAAAAAACCGCCAATAAAAGCAAATCCCTGCGCATGTCCGGTGATCAGCGCAAGGAAGGTCTTTTTATAGGACGTTACGCGATCAACCCTGTTAACAATGAGACCATCCCCATTTATATCGGGGATTATGTATTGATGGAATACGGAACAGGGGCCATCATGGCCGTGCCTACGCATGACCAGCGTGATTTTGAATTTGCCAAACAGCATCAGTTGTCCATGCGCATTGTTATTCAAGACCCTAAAGATCCTTCTTTGTCTGTCGCTGACATGACCCAAGCCTATGAAGAAGAGGGCGTGCTTGTTAATTCCGGGGAATTTGATAAAACACCTAATGAAGAAGCTAAAAAGAAAATAGCTGAATGGATGCAGCTTAAAGGCTTTGGACGTTTGAGCATTCATTGGCGCTTGCGCGATTGGTTGATCTCCCGGCAGCGTTATTGGGGAACACCGATCCCTATGATCTATTGTGATGCTTGCGGGGTGGTGCCGGTGCCGTTACATCAATTGCCGGTGGAATTGCCCAAGGATGTTGAAATTACTGGCGAAGGGGGTTCTCCCTTGGCCAAGGTGAGAAGTTTTGTCGAGTGTGCCTGTCCCAAATGCGGCAAGCCTGCCCGACGGGAAACAGATACCATGGCCACCTTTTTTGATTCGTCCTGGTATTTTTTACGTTTTTGCTCAGCGCATAATAATGAAGAGATATTTGATAAAAAAGACGCCCAATACTGGATGCCGGTGGATCAGTATATTGGCGGTATAGAGCATGCGATCCTGCATTTATTGTACGCGAGATTTTTTACTAAATTCCTCAAGGATTTAGAGTTGGTATCAACAGATGAACCCTTTACCCGGCTTTTAACTCAGGGAATGGTGCTCAAAGACGGGGAAGTGATGTCCAAGTCCCGCGGCAATACGGTTGATCCTGATGAAGTTTTGTCCCAATATGGGGCGGATACATTGCGTTTGTTTATTTTGTTTGCTGCGCCTCCTGAAGATCAACTGGAATGGAACGACAGCGGCCTGGAAGGTTTATGGAAATTCCTCAACCGTGTCTACCGGATGGTTGAAGACAAATATAGTAAAGATTTTCAGGCTGAGGTTGTTACGATCAATGATTCCGAAGATCAAAAATTGGAATTAGAACGCAATAAAGCAATCAAACTTGTCACTCAATCTTTTGAGGAAGGTTATAAGTTTAATACTGCTATCAGCCATATGATGGTCCTTGCCAATGCTATTGATAAATATCACCAATCAATCCTTGAATTTGATGAAACCCTGATAATACCTTTATCGAAACATGTGCTTCTTAATAAATCTATTGAAACTTTAGTGTTGCTGTTAGCTCCTTTTACCCCGCATGTGGCTGAGGAGATGTGGCAGATGATGGGCAAGAGCGATTCTACCATTGCTCGCGTGGCTTGGCCAACGTTTGATGAAAAGGCGCTTAAAACAAGTACGATTGTCATCGCGGTGCAAGTCAATGGCCGTGTCCGCGCTCAAATTGAAATCACCCCGGATATGTCCCAGGAAGAATTGCGCAAGATCTGTTTGGCCAATCCTGGTGTTGCCAAATACGCGACTGAAACCGCCATCAAGAAATTTATTGTTGTCCCCAATAAACTTGTAAGCATTGTTGTGTAAAGAATGTCATTCCCGCGTACGCGGGAATCCAGTATAATATTTTCATGAGATTTATCGCTGATCTTCACATTCACTCCAAATATTCCCGCGCTACGGCTAAAAATCTTGATCTGGAAAATCTTTATCTTTGGGCCCAATATAAGGGTATTCACATCGTTGGGACCGGGGATTTTGTGCATCCCCAATGGTTCAAGGAATTAGAAGAAAAGCTGGAGCCCGCTGAAAGTGGATTATTCAAACTCAAAGAAGAATTTGCCAAACCCATCGACGCCCAAATTTTAAAAAGCTGCCGGGGAGAAGTACGTTTTTTACTTACCGTTGAGATCTC
>Ga0302319_10000717_pt1 | contig 74359 bp, 57 predicted proteins | sample Bog_T0_2_FD_203319 | JGI IMG/M metagenome (GOLD analysis project Ga0302319, IMG submission 203319) | Peat permafrost microbial communities from Stordalen Mire near Abisko, Sweden - Bog_T0_2 | ecosystem: Environmental > Terrestrial > Soil > Wetlands > Peat | place: Sweden: Abisko, Stordalen Mire...
CCTGTCGCTGCGCAACGTGGACAACGTCCAGTACCACAACCCGCGCTCGTTCATCGGGGAGCTGCTGGAGTTCTGCCGCAGACTGCGGGCCGTGACGAATGCCCGGCTGATCCTCGGAGGAAGCGGCTTCTCGGTGTTCCCCAAGGAGCTGTTCGAGCTGTCCGGGGTGGATTTCGGGGTGCAGGGAGAGGGGGAGGTGGCGCTGGTCCAACTTCTCAGCGCCGTCGAGACAGGCGAGGGGTACGAGTCCGTGTCGGGCCTGCTTTACCGTGACGCCTCGGGAGCCCTTCGGGTCAACGACTGCAACGCCCGCGACACGGCCTTCAGCTCCGAGCCGAGGCACGACGAGCCGCTGCTGCGAGCCTACGCGGCCCGCGGCTCGCTGGCCGGTGTCCAGACGCAGAGGGGTTGCCCGCTGCGCTGCTGTTACTGCACGTACCCCTTGATCGAGGGCAAACGCAGCCGCTACCGCACCGGCCAGGACATCGTCAGGGAGATGAGGAGCCTGCTCTCGATGGGCTCGGACTTCACCTTCATCGTCGACTCGGTCTTCAACACGCGCGCGGACCACGTGGAGCAGGTCTGCACGGCTATAGAAGAGGCCCACCTCGACATGGAGTGGCAGTGCTTCCTGAGGCCGCGCAATGTGACGCGCGAGCTGCTCCAATTGATGCACCGCGCGGGCCTGCGGCACATCGAATTCGGCTCGGACAGCTTTTCGGACCCGGTGCTCAAGCGCTATGGCAAGAGTTTCACCTTTGAGGAGATCCGCGAGTGCAGCCTCTACGCGCATGAGCTGGGGATCAAATACAGCCATTTCCTGATCTTCGGCGGACCCGGCGAGACCCCGGAATCGGTGGAGGAGACGCTGTCCCGCGCGCAGTTGCTTCCCGGGGCGTTCTACTTTGCCACGATCGGGATGCGCATCTATCCGGGCACGCCGCTCTGGAGGGAGCTGGCTCCGGAAAAGAATGGCGAGACGGCGGCCGACTACCTGGTGGAGCCCCGGTTCTTCCTCGAACCTCCCTTCACGGTCGGCGGCCTCCACGACAGGCTGTCCCTTCACCGGCGCCACTGCCACAACTGGGTGGTCGGCGACCCGCCGCCCGAGTTCCTGGAGACGATCACCAAGCTGAGGAAGAAGGGAATCCGCGGGCCGATGTGGGAGTACATTGAAACCCTCCAGCGCTTCGGCAGCAAAGAGGTGGAGGCCGTCTAGGGAAGCCGGCCCCGGCGAACGCCGGACGCAGGGCCGCGGCCCTGCCAAGAGTAATCCCTTCTCCCGCCTCTCCAACAGCCCCAAGCATGCCCGAAACCCTGATCAGTCTATGGGACCAGGCCGTTTCGCGGGCGCCGCGTGCGGTCGCCGTCGTGGAGAGCTCCGGTGCGCACCGCTGGACGCGGGAGGAACTCACTGCCTACGCCGAGGCCTGGCGCCAGGGCCTCCCGTCGCTCCGGGGACTTCGCGGGCGGCGCATCGTGATGGCGCAGGCGAACGGGGCCGACTGGCTGCGGACCTTCATTGGAATCCTTTCAGTAGGCGCGATTCCGGCGCCCGTTGACCCGGGCGAGCCGCCGGATGCCCTGGAGGCCATCGCGCGTGGAATCGGGGCCTCCTGGATCTGGGCCGGCGACCACCTGAGGCTCCTGCCGCCGCTGCGCCGCCCCGGCGGGCGCGACCTCTGCCTTGCCAAGGTGACCAGCGGCAGCACGGGACTCCCCCGCGCCTTCACGTTCACGCACCGGCAAATGATCGCCGACGGGAGGCAGATTTGCGCGACGATGGGAATTCGGGAGGGCGATGTGAACCTGGCCGTCGTTCCCTTGGGCCACTCCTACGGCCTCGGAAACCTCGTGGTCCCGCTCCTTGCGCAGGGAACGCCGGTCGTTTGCGGCAACGGGCCCTTTCCCCAGGCCATTGCGTCGGACTGCCAGACCTGGAGGCCGACGGTGCTGCCCGCGGTCCCCATCCTGCTCCGGGCGCTGGCGGACGCCGATGTCCCCAAGCAGGCGCTGGCCACACTGCGGCTGGTCATTTCCGCGGGCTCCCCCCTATCTCCGGCCATTGCCTGCGCCTTCCATGCCCGGTTTGGCCGGCGCGTCCACAATTTCTACGGCTCCTCGGAGACGGGAGGGATCTGCTTTGACGCGACCGGAGAGGCGACGCTGGAAGGGCGAAGCGTCGGCACGCCCCTTCAGGGGGTCCGCCTAGCGCCTTCCCCCGGGCGTCGCTTTACGGTCGTTAGCCCCGCCGTGATGGGCCGGGGCCGCCACCGTCCGAAGGACTATGGAACCCTCTCCGGGGCCGGGGAGCTCGTACTCCTCGGGCGCTCTGACCGGACGGTCAAGATTGGCGCCAAGCGGCTGGACCCCGCCGAGATCGAGCGGGCACTGAAAGCGCTGCCCAGGGTGCGGGATGCCCTGGTCTTTTCGTATCCCAGGAAGGGGGAGGGACTGGCCGCAGCCGTCCTCACCGGGGAGAGCCCTGCGGCCATCCGCCGGGCCCTGGCCGGGTGCATCGCCGCCTGGAAGGTCCCGGGCTGGATCGCCGCCCTCGACGAATTTCCCATGACGGCCCGGGGAAAGCCGGATGTGCGCGGGATTGAGGCCCTCCTGCGGGACAGCGCCCGGGCGATGGGAGAGGGGCTGGCCTTTGGGAAGCCTTCTCGCCTCGGCTGTGCCCAACCCTGCCCGTTGCAACGCAAGGCGCAGGGCGGGTGCGCTCCAGAAGGGGGATTTCGGCCAAGCCTATTTCTGCTTGCCGGAAATTGTGTGTCGCCCGTAGTGTCATCCGCTCGGCAGGTTCCTTGTCCGATTCCTTTGCTTGGGTGGCTTCCCACAGGCTCTTGTTCCGGCGCAGGTCTTTTGGGGACTGGCGTCCGGTAACGGCGGTGAAAGGCCTCTCTAGGCGATCGGTCGTTACGATGTAAGTTCCTGCCCATCAATTACGCACCCGTAGCTCAATTGGATAGAGCATCTGACTACGGATCAGAAGGTTGGGGGTTCGACTCTCTCCGGGTGCACCACTTTCAGAGTCGTCAGTGTAGATCCAGTGAGTGTAGCCCTTTTCAAGGGCCGGTGGCGTTAGGCCGGGAGAAGCTTGCGCAGCCTCTTTAATTCTTCACGCCGACGCTCCCGGAAGCGTCGCTGGCGCACAGCGTTGGATTCCCGCCTTTGGTTAACAGACTTTCTCGGCCGTCCTGCGCGCAGACGCAAAGGCAGATCCACATTGGAGGTGTAGAGATTGCGCCGTTTGAACGCCAATGGAGAGTGGAGAAGTGCAAATGCACGCAGTTTTGGGCTGGCGGATTCGTCGGCGAACCAAGGATCCGCGGCGGTCCGCGAGGCATCGAAGGCCCAGATTGGCGGCTCGCGGTCGATCAGTGACGCAGCATGCTCAGCATACGCAGCAAGCCAGGCATCAGCTATTTCGCCCTGCGGGAAGCGGCCTTTCAGCCTTGGCGGCTCCTCTGCCACTGCGCGCGCCAATTGCGGGCGTGACGAAAGGCTGCGCACTTCATGCAGCCAATCGCGCAAGTTTCGTCCGAAGTTCGCAAGTGAATCGGTCTGAATCGCCACTTCTTTCAGAGATGTCGGTCGCGATGTCATGATTTCTTGTGTTTCAAAACTGCTTGCCGGATCGCTTCGGAGGTGATTTCGGGCAACGGGTCATTCGGGAAGAAGCGATCATAGATCCTTTCTGCACCAGCCAAGGAGGATATCTCCATTTTGTGCAGGAGAAATTCTATATCCGCGTAATCTCCGGCATCACCAGGCAGCGGTGCACGACACGCACGCAACTTCATGGCCAGTAAATATGCCGCTGTGGGAACTGAAACCTGCAGTCCGGGGCCGAATTCGCCGCCCTTTAGCTTTCGTTTGGCCTCCCTATCTGCGAGGAAAACCCTTACCTCGTCGTTAATCCAATCGTCCGGAAGATCCTGTTCACGTGCGACTTGGATGATGAGCTTCCGGGCCAAATTCGAAGGATGGACGAGAGCGTCGACGTCTTTTGTAGAGTCGCGAGAACCGTAAATCATCGTGAATACAGCGCCTCCATAGAGCGAAACTTCCAGGCTCGAGTTCCTTTCCGCGGCAAGTGCTCCAAGGCGCCGCAAAGCTTTGGTTATTCTTTCCTTGTTTAATGATTCATAGGCCACATATAAAACGTTACGTAACGGTTTATCTATGTCAATTGTTTAGTCCCGAGATCAAACCGCGTTAGACGGTCCTGGGTTCGGAGGAGATGCTTGGCGCAGATCCGAATACCCCGATGTAAATCCATCCGCTATCTACGGATCAGAAGGTTTGGGTTTCGACTCCCTATGGGTGCGCCAATTTATTAACATTCAATAATTTAGCGGGCTATGCACTTGCCCCAAGTGTCGCAGACAATTTCTCCGATGGCTGCGTCAGCGGCCGACAGCCAACGGCTTCAGGCCTAGGACACCCGCAGCGTCAGACTGGCGGATGTCATAGGTGTAGATTTCATCGAAACTGTGGCGCAGCGCCGTCACTAGGTGCAGGCAGTCCGCGGAGCGGAGGAACACCGAATCCGGCAGCGTCGTATAAACCTGTGCAGCGGCTTCAATCACGGCGCTGTCCAAAGGTAGCCACGTCCAAAACCCGGCGATGTCGTCATGGGTGAATTGCCGGATCGCGGTCATGAACTTGTCCCGGCCCCAGATCTTCTCACGCAACTGTCGGTGAAAGACCCCCATGAGTTCGGTGCGGACCAGTTCTGATACGAACACCTGATCTTCCCCTTCAAGGCGCGCTCGCATCGCGGGTGATTCCTTTTCGACGACGTAGAGCTTGGCGATCGCCGATGTGTCGCAAAAGATCATCGGTCAGCGATCCCCGCGGATTTCGTCCAAAGCGGACTGTATGTCATTTCCCGCCGGGCCGGCCATCATCGCCTCATATTCCGGAAGGAGCGTGCGTTTCCGCTTGCGGGGGGTTAACAGCGACGGATTGGCCAAAACAGCCACGGGTTGGCCCCTGTCTGTGATTACGACCGGCGCCCTTGACGAGCCCGCGCGCCGGACATGATCGCCGGTCGTGGCGTGAAGTTCCTTTATGGTTATACTTGAAGGCATGGTGTAACGGTGTCACCTGACGATAAAAACGTCAAGTGTAACGGTGTAACAAAACGGGTCATCTTGAGCCAAGTGCATACCCCGTATAATTTATGTCGTATTTGAGTTACATTGTGAGCGTGTGAACGGCGAACTCTGCAGAGTGCGCCAATTTCTACCTCGTCCAGTGTCGTCGGCATTTGGGTTTACGCCGGGTGTTTTTTTCACGGTTCCTGCGCGACTCCGCATTCTTGAATCGGACCTGTGTAACTGATTTGGGGTAGGCTACGAAATCCCAGGCCAAGGGGACCTATTCCGAGGCGGACCAACTCGCGATTGCGCGACTCGAGAAGACATACCCGCTGATCTGCAAATGGAGCGGTTGGCGGGGATCGAGCGGGAGATCTGGGGCGGATGCTGAAGCCAATTCCAACTTTCCATCGAGTACCGACAGGTTTTCACCGTCTTTGAGGCAAATGCGCACCTTGTTCCCGATCGGCAGACCCCATGCCTTGGCAATGTCGGAAACAAGGGGATCGTCGGGCAAGGGCATTCCGAGTTGAGGTGAGGGACCGTCCGCGAACAGAAATTCGTGTTGATCATCCATGGTCTCCGAAATTCAACGGCGCGACGGTTTCGTCCCCGTCCATCACCATGCGATATCCCATCTGGCGGTAGGCTCCACTTCTCCTGCGGAACATCGCCGCCGTGATGGGGTTTCCCTGGTCCAGGTAGTCGTAAATGTGTACGTCCCTCTTTTCAGCGTGTGAACGATGTAGTCGACCGGCATACTGGATTAGCCGACCCTTGAAGGAAGGCGGCATCGTGAGGAAAAGCGTGTCCAGACGCGGAAGGTCGTATCCTTCTCCAATCAGCGCGGCGGTCGTGAAAAGGACAAATTTCTCGGCTCTCTCGTAATGCCCGTCGATCTCCTCCCGGATTGCCTGCCTTTTCTTTTTCCCGATGCCGCTTTCGAGCCGGTATATCGCGACGGAAATTGAAGCACCGTTCTGCTTCCTGAGTTCGGCTTCCAGGATGTCGAGGTGGGACTTCCGGTCCGAAAGCACCATCGGGCACCGACCCTCGTTAAGGCAGCCGAGAACGTCGCGGATAATTTGGCTTGTCCGGCCATTGTCGGCGACGAGGGCTTCCCAAACAGAATGAATGGACAGCGTCTGCCCCGGTGTTACTTGCAGATGGAATGAGCTTCGGCGAACGAACACGGTCCTTGGCGAAGCTTCGTCAATGACATCTTTGATCACATGGCGAATCGGACCGCATTGCAGATGAAGAAGCTTTTCGAGTCCGTCCTTTCGGACGGGCGTCGCGGTCAATCCGACTATCCTCTTGGAGGGGCATTCCTTCAGTAGCGCTTCAAAAGTGACCGCGGGCACGTGGTGGCATTCATCGACGATCACGAGGCCATAGCCTCTGAAGAATTCCGAATAGTTTTCGACGTTGGCTAGACTGGGAAGCATGGCGATATCGAATAACCGCGTGAGCCGCCGGGTGGTTCCACGCCAGATACCAATCTCCTTGCGTTTGATGATTCCGAGAAATCGGGCCGCCTCCTTGCGCCATTGGTCCATGAGGAGCGCGCGGTGGACAAGAACCAGCGTTGGCGTTCGGAGGCGCGCGGCAAGGGCGCAGCCCATCACTGTCTTGCCGGAGCCGGGCGGCGCGCAAAGGACACCGTAATCGTGTTTGGCGATTTCCCTTACCGCAGCGTCTTGCTCCGGCCGCAATTCACCATGAAACGTCCAGTTCACCCGGTTGGCGTCAGGACGTGCGTCTTGGATTACAACGTTTGCACCGGCTGATTCAAGAACGGCGACGGCCGCGTCCAAGGTCCCTCGCGGGAGCACGAGCCGATCCGGGTGCCACTCCCCCGCGAAGATGAACCGAGGTGTATCGTAGGTCGCAAACCGAAGGCGGAGCTTCTGGTGGAAAACAGGATTGGCGAAGGTTGCCAGTCTTTTAAGGGCTGCGAGAACGGAGGCAGGAATCGTTCGGGGGATGTGCAGGCGGGAGTCGAACCTCAAGGTTACGTCTCCCACCATCATGCCTGCCTTGATTCTGGGTCGGGACAGATCCAGGGCGCATTCGTCGCTCTCGAGTGCGAAGGCGATTTCATCACTTCTAGGCGGCGCTAGCCTTGTCATTGGCGCGACCTGGCCGAGTGTCGCGTCCAATTCCTCCCGTCGGAGTCTGTGCACCTTCGAAAGGAACGCCCACTGGTCGGGGTACGGCACCAAGCTGCCATCCAGAAACACCGTATTCCCCCTTTTCCTCGGGACGCCGGCCAAGGGTAGGGCGATGAGATTGCCGAAGCCGCCCTTGGGCATTGTATCCTGGTTAGGGAACAAACGGTCATAGGCGGTCATCCCCATTGTCGGGCGCGTGGACGCCGCCTTTGCCACGAAGATGGTGCCCAGCTGCCGCGCCAAGGCAGCCGGAACGGGTTCGGCAAAGAATATCCAGGCATGGGCACCGTTGCCGGACCGCGAACGCTCGAGTGCAACTGTCACGCCGGATTTCTTGGCGGCTTCCTGGTAGGCAAGCACGTTCTCTCTCCATCCATCTCCATCGAAATCGGCGGCAAGAAAGATACACGAGTCATCCTGCCTTAGGGCGTAAACCCCGATCGCCTGGTCCTGGTGGCCGCGGAGATGCCTCTCAACGACTCCCTCATCCAAGGCGAGATATCGTTTGCCTGATGCCCCCGAGTCACGATCATTGACGTAGGCTGGTGAATAGCCTTTTTTCCCCGAACTCGGGTTCTCCCAGTATCTTGGATACACGTCGCGTCGGGTACCGAAGAGATTGAGGAACAGGGCGATCTTTTCTTCGGGCCGAAGCACGGTCGAAGAAAGCCCTCCACGTCCGACACCATCGAACAACGATTCCGGCTCAATTTGAAGCTGACGCAATTCCTGTTCCTTTGCATTCTTTTGGGTTTCAAGCGCTTCAATTTCCAGGCGCAACCTTTCAGCTGCGGCCACGCGAGTAGATTTCACGCTTTGGACTGGACCGCCTTCGCCTTCATCTTGGGTTAGCATGTCTCTTCGCGGTCCTACGGGAAAAATGGAAAATATCCAGGCGTCAGCTGAGGCGGCCCTCGAAGGCGGCTGTTGTGCTATGCCGCTGCGGGACCGGACGCGGGAATTTGAAAAGATCGGATGTCGGCGATCCGTGCGAACAATCCCAAATGCCAGCGTGACCGATGGCGTCGTCGGTTTTTTTCATGCTCATCGCTCGTTTTCTATTTGGGGACCGAAGGGAGCGTCAGTTCAGCAGGTTTTCGGACGATCTTGGTCATATCTCGCATCATCATTCCCCGGCGGAACAGGTCAATCCACGCACGCACTTGGACCGTCACCGCCCGATTATCGGCGATGAGCCTGGGTTTGGGTTGTGTTCCGGAACCCGAATTGCGCTGCACTGGCTTGCCATCAGTTGAGCTCCCAAGTAGGTTCGCCTCAGATCTCGAAATTTGATGCCGACTGTCCTACGCATAGGCCCGTACCGTTTTCATTTCTATTCCGACGAACCCAATGAGCCCCCTCACGTCCATGTGCGCGTATCAGGGAAAGAATGCAAGTTCTAGCTTGAGCCGGTTTTGCTCGCTAGGAATCGCGGAATTCCGGCACATGACCTACCCTACGCGAAATCGAGCGTTTAGTGTTTGGGCACCAAGAGTCGCTAATAAAGAAGTACGATGAGCACCACCCTCACTGAGACCTCTGTTTCTACCGAGCCTGCAGCGCTGCGTGCATGGACGGAAAAAAGAATGATCTACGTCGAGCTCACGGATGGAAGGGTCGTCGGCTTTCCCGCGGATCGGTTCACGAGGCTCAAGGCAGCGTCGGAAGAACAGTTAAGGCAAGTGACGATGGACGTTGGTGGCTATGCCTTGCGCTGGGAGGAGATCGACGAGGATATTACCGTACCAGGCATTGTCGCCGGACGATTTCAATTGGCGCCCCCGTGAATTCGGTTGAAGTAGCGGTTCCTTCCTGTCGTGGCTTGGCCCGCGACCGCGGGTAACACCCTTTTTCGAGTACGCGGTGTTCGACTGGTCGATGGCGGACACCGAGCCGGCCGTGGAAGACGCGAACCCAACGCGAACCGGCGGCCACTGTCATAGGCAAACGGCACACTCCCTACGGGGTGCGCCGCTTTTCTGAGGAAGCCGGTTTGCCGGGAACGGAAAAGGAAAAGAACTTCGGGCGGGAGCGCACTCGTGCATTCCTGGGCCCTGCAAGCGGTCTGCGTCTCATTCATGACTCACAATCTCCAGTGGCGCGCAGACCGGGTGCCTGCCTCATCGGAGGCAAGGAAAAGGTTCTGTCGGGGCTGCTGCGAGAATAGGCGCGCTCCAACCAAAAAGGAAGGTACGGAACCGTTGATTTTCGACGATGAGGGAGGCCTCTTTGCCTTCAGCAGGAGTCAGGCGTCCCCACGGTGGCTGCACTTTCGAGGCCGAAAGAACAGGGCGAGACGGATCTGAGGAACCGGAGTTTCCGGCAACGGCAAGGAGGTTACCCCTAAGCGATCGACACGCGAAGGACGAAAGGACCCAAGACTTGGGCACCGATAACCCCACGGGGGCCTGGGCAGGCGCAGCTTCATCGGCCTGGGCAGAGCGAGGCAGAAGGGTGGGGGGCGCAGGTCCGTGGACGGGCAGCCAGCTCGGGCAGGGTATCGGCTGCCGACCTGAGCCACCGCATCGGGCGAGCAGTCGGGAAAGCCCGGGAAGGCCCATTTACGCGCTGGTTTAACCGATCCGGGGACGATATGTTCAAGGGGTGATCGCTGCCTTGATGTTGCTTTTGGCCCCGGCCGTTTTCCAGGGGAGTCGATCGGGTGGCCTGACGACCGCATGAGCGCGACCTCCCCATCAGTCATTGTCGGGATCGGGGGATTCCTCGGGCACGACGCCAACGCAGCCGTGATCGTCGACGGCCATCTTGCGGCCGCGGCCCAGGAGGAGCGCTATACGCGCCAGAAGCACGACGGAGTGTTTCCCAGGCTCGCCGTCGCGGACTGTCTCGCGATCGCCGGCAAATCCGCGATGGACGTGACCGACGTCGTGTTCGCGGAGAAGCCGCTGCAGAGCCACCTCTACAGCCTGTGCGGACGCCCGGGAGGCCCGCTCACCCGGGCGCTCGGAAGCCTGATGCCGCCGCGCTGGCCCGGCCTCTACACCCAGCAGGCGCGCTCGCTCCTGCCGCGCGCCCGGCTGCATTTCGCGTGGCACCACCTGACCCACGCTGCCGGGGCCTTCCACACCTCCCCCTTTGAGCGTGCCGCCTTCCTGTGCGTCGATGGCAAGGGGGAGGACTACAGCGCCAGCATGGGGGTGGTGGACGGCCATGAGTTAAAGATCCTCTGGGAGCAGCCCTACGAGAACGGCCTGGGGCTCTTTTACACGATGGTGACCTACTACCTGGGGTTCCTCTCGTATGGGTCGGAATACAAGGTCATGGGTCTCGCGCCCTATGGCCGTCCCGTGTTTGTCGAGCAGCTCTCGCGGCTCTTCACGAGCGACCCGGACGGCGGCATCCGGCTCAAGGACCCGATCCGGTTTCAATGGGATTCCCTGCGGGAGGGCATCCGGAAGGTCGAGGCGGCGACCGGAGTCCCGGCCCGGGATCCCAAGGCGCCGCTGCTTAAGGAACACGTGGACATCGCCGCGTCCCTCCAGCACCTCTTCCAGTCGGAGGTCCTGAAGATGGCCCGTTTCCTCCGGCGCGAAACGGGCGAGCCCAACCTGGTGTTCTGCGGCGGCTGCGCCCAGAACTGCGTCAGCGCCGGCGCGCTGCGCGCGGAGAAGGTGTTCAGCAGCATCTACAATTCTCCCATCGGCGGCGACATGGGCAGCGGTCTCGGGGCCGCTGTCCTATTGGAGCGCGAACGGCGCAGGGAGGGGGCGCAGGGTGGGGAAGGAACTTCCCCGGCGTTCAAGCTGGAGCACCGAGGCTTCTATCTGGGAAGCGAGCCCGGTCCCGCCCCGGCCGAGGCGCGCCCCTGGCTCATCGAACACGGAGACGACCTGTTTCGGTTCATCGCGGGAGAACTGTCGGCGGGGAAAATCGTCGCCTGGGCGCGCGGGCGCATGGAGCTTGGCGCCCGCGCCCTAGGGGCGAGGTCGATCCTTGCCGATGCCCGCCAGCCGGGCATGCAGTCGCGCCTGAATCTGGCGGTGAAGTTCCGGGAGTCCTTCCGCCCGTTTGCCCCGCTGGTCTTAAGCGAGGAGTGCTCCGAGTGGTTTGATACCGACGAGCCGAGCGACTTCATGCAGTACACCGCCAACCTGGTGGCCTCGAGACGGGTGGCCCAGCCGGAGCATTTCGACTCGTTCCGGGAGCAGCTCGACTTCCCGCGGTGCTCAATCGCAAGCGTGGTCCACGTGGACTATTCGGCCCGCATCCAGACCGTCTCGAAGGCCGTCCACCCGCAGATGCACCGGCTGCTGACGCAGTTCAAGGCGCTGACGGGGGTGCCGATCCTGATCAACACGAGTTTCAACGTTTCGGGGCAGCCGATTGTCCGGACGGCCTCCGAGGCCTGGGAGTGTTTTCTTAACACGGACGTGGACTTTCTGGTGTTGGATGACGCCGTGTACCGCAATCCGTCCCAGCGCACGCGGGAGCAGAAACTTGCCTGGTTGGCGCAGTTCTCGAAATCGGCCTAGAGGGGCCCCTCCTATGACCTCCGGGGGTGAATCGAGCTGGGTGGCGGACGTGGCCGCCCGCCTGGGCCTGCCTCAGGGCGACAGCTATGCCCGGGGCTACGCCTTCCTTCCCCGCTGGATCGTCTTCAGCTTGGGCTTCGCGCTGGCGGCGTACCTCGCCTGGCGGCTCGTGCGCAGCCGCATGGGTCCCTTGCGCCGATGGGGGGCGCTCCGCCTGGGCTCGGGCCGCGAGTTCCTAGGCCTGGGGCTCTTCTGCGTGCTCGTCGTAGGGGCGTTCGACGCCCCCCGGTTCATGGAGGGCTTCTTCCGCCAGGACGATTTTTCCTTCCTGCAGGTGGTGCGCGAGACGGCCGGCCTGTGCCGGCAGCTGCTTCTCTACCACAACGATCATCTGTACCCGCTGTACCGTCTGGAGGTATGGGGGATTGTCACGGGGGCGGGGCCCACCGCGAGCACCGGGGCGCTCGCGGCAGGGTTCAACGCCGTCAACGCGGCCACGTGCGCCTTCATGCTGCTTTCGGGGTGCTGGCTGCTGCACGAACTGGGGGCGTCACGCCTGACGCTCCTAGCGTTCACCTTTCTCACGTGGGCGTGGCCGGGCTGGGGGGAATTCACCGCGGGTTATTACACGCTTTCGGCCTACGTCCAGGTGCAGGCGCTCGGCTTCGGTGCGTGCGCGGCGATGCTGCGGGGGCTCAGGCGGGGTTCGGCCGCATGGCTCGCACTGAGTCTTCTTCTGGCCGTGGGGGCGGCGGGGACCGATGTGACGGGCGTCAGCGTCTTTGCCGCCCTGCTGCTTCTCTGTGCAGCGTTCCGGTATCGGGAGAAGCTGCCCCTTCGCAGGCGCACCCTGCTGGCTATCCTGGGGACGCTGGTGGCGGTCTGCGCCCTCTGGATCGCGCTCGCGCACCCCTATTCCGCCCGCGAGCTCGTGCAGAATCCCCGCGGGCATGCCGTGAGCCTGGCGGGGGCCTCCCGCCTGCTCCAGAGGCCGGTGGCGCTCCTCGGTACGCTGCTCGCCTTGCTCGGCGGCCTGTTCCTGAATCTCGTCGCTCCCGCCTTCCTGCAGGTCGCGGCCCTCAAGGTGGGGGCGTCGGCGGCGCTGCGTCAGGGCCTCCTCGGCCTCGAGATCCTCGCCTCGCTCGGGATCGCAGGGGTGGCCTGGCGCCGGCTGCGGTTGAATTCCTCCGCCGACAGGGGCTGCATCCTGGCGCTCTCGGGGTGCGCGGCGGCCTGCCTCGGCATGGTGATCGCGGGCCGGCCCTCCTATGCCCTCGAGATGCCGACCGTCCTCTGGCAGGCCAAGTACATGGTCATGCCCACCTGCTGGATCGCGGTGGCCCTCGCCCTCTATTTCGAGCGCGCACCGCGGTTCGTGCCCGCGGGGGCGCTCTTCGGGGCCGCGGCCCTGGCCCTCTGGCTGACGGTCGGCTACGCGCAATGGGAGCGCACGCTGCTTCCCGGGCCGATGGGGTACATCGGACGGGGGCGGTGGGGCAACCTGGACAACGCCCGGGCCCGTTCCCAGCACTACCGGCGGGTCATGGAGGACTTGGAGAGTATCGCCGCCGCGGGTGGCTCCCGGACGGTGGTGCTGCCGCCGCCGTCGGCCTGGGCGGCGCAGTTCTACCGGGTCCACAGCATTCTGGAGTGGGGAGGGGACGAGCGCAGTAACGGGGTCACCTACCTCTTCTGGGACCTGCTCGCGGTCTGCCCGGACCGCGAACTGACCGGCCGCTGGGCGCCCTACGGAGCCTTGTCACCCCTCCAGCGGAAACATCTGGAACAGGTGGACTGGCTTCGGCACACTGACCCCGACCCGGCTGGGAGCGCGGCACAGGCCGCGCTTGCCGGCAGGTAGCCCCCCTCCCAAACGCCCATGCGAACCCTCTCCAAAGCCCTGCGCCGTCTCAGCACGCGTGCCGTGGCGCTCCTCGCCCGGGTGCTGTCGCACACGACTGCCGGGGGATGGAGCCGCAGCACGCGCACGGATGAGCTGCGCAGCCGGTGAGCCAGGCACGGATCGTCGCCCCGCATTTCCTTTGAATCGCGCCTCGATTCCGGGCCCAAGAGTACCTATGCGAGAAGGGTCATGCGCCGCCCCACGCTGAACCTTCCCCCGAGCGGGGCCGCCCGACCCCGTGAGACGGGCGGGCCGAGCACCCCTTCGACCTCACGTTGACCTCCCCTACAGACCCCAATCCGGCGGCCGGGACGGCCGCCCCAAGCCAGGACTGCGCCTCCGAGGAGGCGCTTTACCGGCGCGTGGCCTTGAGGGTCGTTCCGCTTCTCTTCGCGGCCTACGTCGCGGCCTACCTGAACCGGGTCAACGTCGGCTTTGCCCGGCTCGAGATGGTTTCCGACCTGAAGTTCAGCGACACGGTCTACGGGCTCGGCTCGGGGATGTTCTTTATCGGGTACCTGCTGCTCGAGGTGCCGAGCAACATTCTCCTGCACCGGATCGGCGCCCGGGTCTGGATCGCGCGGATCATGATCACCTGGAGCCTCCTCTCGGCGGCCACCATGCTGGCGCGGAGCCCGGCGCAGTTCTACCTCGCGCGCTTCGCCCTCGGCGCCGCCGAGGCGGGGTTCTTCCCGGGCATGATCCTCTACCTGACGTACTGGTTTCCCGCGAAGGGGCGCGCCCGGGTGATGGCTACCTTGGTCACGGCGATCGCCGCTTCGGGGTTTCTCGGAGGGCCGCTCTCCGGCTGGATCCTGAGGGACATGGACGGGGTCCGCGGCCTGGCGGGATGGAAGTGGCTCTTCATCGTGGAAGCGCTTCCCAGCCTCCTGCTGGGGTTCGCCATCCTGGCGTGGCTGCCCGACTCGATCCGCGGCGCCCGATGGCTTGAGGCTGAGCAGAAGGACTTTCTCGAGAAGGCGATCCACGAGGAGGGGGCGTCCAAGGCCCCCCTGCCGCTGCGGGCGCTCTTTGTCGACCCGCGGGTCTGGGGGCTCAGCCTCATCTACTTCCTCATCATGGTGGGCCTCGCGGGGCTCAGCTTCTGGATGCCGCAGATCATCCGCAACGCCGGGGTCCGCGGCATGATGGGCGTGGGGCTGCTCTCTGCGGTCCCCTATGTCGTGGCCGCCGCGGCCACCGTCGCCTTGGGCCGGCATTCCGACAGGACCGGCGAGCGGTTCTGGCACCTGGTGCTCTGCGTGGGTGTGGCCACCGCGGGGTTTGTCCTGATCGCGGTCTCGGGCTCGAACGCCGCCGCGGCCCTGGCCGGCCTGTCCCTGGCCGCGAGCGGCATCATTGGCAGCCTTCCCCTGTTCTGGACCTACCCGGCCGCTTTCCTGGGCGGCGTTGCCGCGGCGGCCGGGATCGCGCTCATCAACTCGGTCGGAAACATGGGCGGATTTGCATGCCCCTACATCGTCGGGGCGCTCAACGACGCGACGCACAGTCAGGTGCCCGGGCTCGCCTTCATTGCCGCAAGCCTCGCGGCCGCAGCCGTCCTCGTGGCCGTGCTCTTAAGGAAGGGCCGAACCCATGGAGGGGTGGACCCGGCGGTGGGGAGCCCGGGCGTTGGGCAACGGGACGCGAGTTAGGGCCCTTGCGGCGGAAGGCCCATTTCACTTGCTTGGCCACCCAGCGAAGTTAAGCACGACACGGCCCTTTCCCCCCGCACGGAACTCCCAGTCACCATGAGCGAACTTCCCGATCCCTTCCGCGAGCACCGGCGCAACGAGGGCAGCCTCGAGTGTGAGTTCCAGGGGCAGAAGGTCCCGATGATCCTGCGCCACGAGGAGGTGCGCCGTGCGGCGAAGGACTGGAAGACCTTCAGCTCGGACGCCCCGTTCCGTGTACCGATCCCCTCCGAGGAGGATGTCAGGAGCATGCGGCAACTGCCGATCGAGACCGACCCGCCGGAGCACACCGAGTACCGCGAGATCGTCGAGCCGTTCTTTCGCCGGCCCAAGGACCCGGCCGTCATGGCCCAGGTCGGGGACCTGGTCGACCGCATGTTGACGCGGGCCCTGGCCTGCGAGTCCGTCGAGGTCGTCCGGGAGTTTGCGCTGCCGCTGCAGTCACGCGCCCTGACCTACCTCCTCAACATGCCCGAAAGCGAGGCGGAGGTCTGGATCGGGTGGGGGACCCATGTCTTCAGGGACGGCGGCCAGGGGACGAAGAAGGGCGCGGCCCTCGAGGCGTACCTGGATGGGCAGTTCGACCGGGCGGAGGCGAATCCCGGCGGGGATTTCTTCAGTGCGCTCACCCAGGCGAGCTTCCGGGGTCGGCCCCTCTCCCGGGCCGAGAGGATGGGGTTCGCCAACCTGACCTTTGCCGGGGGGCGCGACACGGTCATCCAGTCGGTCGCCTCGGTCCTGGCCTACCTGGGCCGGCATCCGCAGTCCCTGGCCTCCCTGCGGGAGGATCCGTCCCGGATCCTCCACGCCTGCGAGGAGTTTTTCCGCGCCTTTACGCCGCTCACCCACATCGGGCGCGTCTGTCCGGTGGACACCGAGGTGCACGGCTCCCACGTGAAGGCCGGGGGCCGGGTGTCCCTGTGCTGGGCCTCCGCCAACCAGGACGAGACCGTGTTCGACGCCCCGGGGGAGGTCCGCCTTGACCGCAAACCCAACCCCCACGTGGCCTTCGGCTTTGGGGCGCACGTCTGCCTGGGCGCCCCCCATGCGCGGCTGATCCTAAGGACGCTCCTTGAGCGGTGCGTCCAGCGGGTGGCCTCCATCACCATCCTGGAGGCGAAGGAGCACGTGGAGCATGAGGAGCGCTACCAGCGCGCCGTGGGCTACGATGTACTGAGGGTCCGCATGGCTCCGCTCTGAGCCGGACGCGCATCCCCGCCGCTGCCGCGACCACGCTCGGGCGCGTTTCCCTTCCGCTCTCCCGTGGGATTAATTTTCGCTGGCGCTAACGCGGCCTAAGCACCGCTCTGGTCAGGTTCGCGCGCCGACGGAGACCAACACGCCAGGTGTTTTGTCCGCAATCTCCAGTAGTTTCAGGGCTGGGCCAGACGACTGGCGCCGGTCTTTTTCCTATCCTCGAACGGTATCAGCGGTTACGTAGAGATATGCGGCGAAAACAGGGGTGCTCGCCTTCATCCTGCGGCGGATGAGCGAAATCTTCGCAGGGGACATTGCGCGAGGGGGGGCTCGGCACTTTTGTTGTCTTGAGCGTGAGCTTTCCCTTGGCGAGCGCCCATGTCTCCTGGAGGCTGGCCATCAGCTCTTTTCCATTAAAGGTGTGTTCTTTAGGCATGGGAGGATGCTCTGATTTGTTGGGACCATTCGCGCATGATTCGATGAATTCGAGCACGAGTGGATCCTTGACCGCTCCGTCGGCATCAACGCGGTCCTCAGGCTGTGGCTTGGCCCCTTTCTTGAGCATAGCCACCTTATCGCGTGATAGCGCGGTGGGCTCATAGAAGAGCGTCGCGATCTGACGATCGAGTTGACGCTCGGACCATCCCCCGCGGAGCGCCTCGGTCTCGTAGAATTGTCGTGCCTCGGAATTCTTCACGGAGAGCAGGCGCACATAATGGGACCACGGCAGAGGGAAGGCCATGCTGGGGGCACGGAGGCTCGGCGGCGCAGATTCGGCAGACGCCGTCTGCCGAATTGGCCAACCGAGATAAAACAGCCGAAAACTCCTCAGATTGCGCAGTGAAAAACCGCGGCCGAACCGGGCTGTAAGGTCGGCGGCGAGTCGCTCCAGGACTTGTTCCCCGTAAGCGGCGCGCTTTTCTCCTCCTTGCTCGAACTCAATGATACGCCGGCCCAGATCCCAGTAGGTGGCCGTCATGCTGGCATTGACGGCCCGCGCCGAGGAGTGGCGTGCGGTTTCCAACAATCGACCCAAGTCAGCGACCAGCCTTTCGTAACGCCTGTCAGTAATGGCGGGCAAAGACCCCTTGGATTGTTTGCTCATATAGATTTAGACGCGATCGGCGGGCGTTCGACGCACTGTGAGATCAACCGATGGAACAGCAATCCTCGGCTGGCGGATGTCCGACGATTGAACCGAAAGACAAACTCGTCGAGGTAGGTCTGCAATCGGTCATGAGCGAAAGCCCCCTGATGCGTTCCCAGCAACCATCGCTTCAGGAGCGCAGTCACGCAATGGGCCTTGGACAACAGGTTGTCGCCTCTCGCCGGCGTGTGCCGCGAGATGGTATGCTTGAAGCCGCGACCGGGCAGCCCGGCGTAACTGGACAGCCCGTGCGTGACAACATTACTTTCCTGCTCGACCAGATACTGCGTCATATCCAGCAAGGTGTCCGCCTTGGTGTCAGGAATCACCTGAAGCCGCGCCCGACCGATCACGGTCCCGCCGAACCTCCACGGCCACGAAAACGAGGGTCTTGCCGTGCGCACCGCGACCACGACGGCCCGGCTTGACGCCGCCAATAAACGTTTCGTTAACCTCCACCTCGCCCGTCAGTTTGACGCGTCCTGGCAGGACCATGGCCTGGCGCATCCGGTGCAGCCACTCCCACGCAGTGTGATAGCTACCGAGCCCCATGGTGCGCTGAAGCCCGAGGGCGCTCAACCCGTTCTTCTGTTCGCATACTCGCCAGGCTGCGTCGAACCACGTTCGCAGCGGATAACGGGTGCGGTGAAGCAGCGTCCCTTCGGTTGGGCTGCGCTGGGCACCGCAACCGGAACGTTCCAAGGTGCGGCGCGATAACGTCGATGCCCTGATCCCACCACACTTGTGGCATTCAAATCCATTGGCCCAGCGAAGCCTTACGAGGTAGGCCACGCACGTTTCTTCGGTGGCGAATATCTCATCGAATTCACGCCGATTCCACGGATAGTCGTCGGCCATGGGTCCGCGACATAAGGCTGGCTACTCAACCTGTGTAAACTACGTAGCCAGTTAAATTTAATGGGGTATGCACTTGCCTCAAGTGTCGTGGAATAGCACGGTGTTATCATGTATTTATGTCGTACTTGACATGACATAATCACATGATAACCTTCCTCTCCATGGATGAAGCAACACTCACTGAAAGAGGCCAAATTTCCATTCCGGCCGCGCTCCGCAAGGCAATGAACCTTTTGCCTGGGCAACGTATGAAGTTCGCTCTCGTATCCGATCATGAGTTCCGAGTGATCGCCGAAAACCCCGCAGCCCCAGGACCCATGGCGATGCTCGGCTACGCTAGGAAACTGCGCGCTGGCCCGGCTCGTCGAACGGATGAATGGATGCGTGAACTCCGCGAAGGGGAAGAGCCATGACTTGGATCGTCGACACCTGCGTTGTTCTCGATGTCTTCGAAAACGACCCGCAGTTTGGCCAAGCATCGGCCAAACTCCTGCAAAAGTTACTTCCAGACGGACTTGCTGTTTCGCCTGTAACCATGGTGGAACTGTCGGCAGCGTTCGAAGGGGATCTGCTCGAACAAAAGCGATTTTTGGATCAGTCGGGAATTTCGCATTCAGAGGTTTGGACTTTTGCCGACACTGAATCGTCTCATCTTGCATGGTATACATACGTCAAGACCCGGCGAGCGGACAAAATTCCCAAGCGGCCCGTGGCCGACATCTTAATCGGCGGATTTGCGCTCGATCGCAAAGGACTCGTCACCAGGAATGCTTCTGATTTCCACCGTTGGTTTCCAAAACTCGTAATCCGTGAGCCGTAACCTCGCTTAAGAGCCGAGAATTCTGATTCAAACCAACTTGAGGCAAGTGCATACCCCCATAAATTTAACGGGGTATGCACTTGACTCAAGTTCACGATTTCGCAGTAAATATGAAGTCGGCTCCCTGTCTTGCAGACCCGATCCACTTCCCCCACATTAGGCCCTCATGCAACCTGTAGAAAAACCACCGGCATCGGTAGCACCCAAGCAGCGCCTTCCAGTGCGCCCTGTTGCGCCGACAGATCTCACCGATGATGCTGCTGTAGCGGAATATAAAGCCCAGCTAAGGGCGTGGGACCGAAAAGTGATCGCCGAAAAGCTTCTTACAGCCCGCGAAGTCAACGAGTTAAACTCGATATTCACGCGCGTCTCGGAGTCTAAATTCAAAATCCTAAATCTTGAGGAAGCCCTTCTGTCGCAACGATGAGCGACCATGAAAAAGGTCTTCCCCCAAAAGACTATCTTCAACACCTCGCAGGGCTCGACAACCTACTTATCGGCGGAGGCCAAGCGGTTTACCTTTGGGCCGATGTGCTGCTAACGAAAAAGGAAGAAGAGGAACTGGGTCCATTCACGAGTAAGGACCTCGATATCATTGGCACTTCCGAAACCATATTAGAAATAGCGAACGCTACCGGTTGGAAATACGTATTCGCGCCGCATAAGACAGCGACCCCCGTAGTAGGACGCCTCGAGGGAAAATCCAAAGATGGCGGCACCCTTATTGTCGAAGTTCTCAGAAGCATCTACGGGCTTTCGCCGGAGGACATCGCGAAACCCGTAAAAATAGAGTACCAAGGCAGATTCTACAAGATTCTCAGCCCGGTGACCTTGTTAAAGGCGAAACTCGCCAACTGTGCAGACCTAGATCAATCGAAACGTGAGGACGTACGGCAAACGAAAGTGCTAATCGCATGTGTCGATGAATTCATCAAGGTCGCCCTAAAAGAAGTAGAGCCCAAGCGTACTACTGAACGAGCCATCGTGAACGTCCTCGAAGCGCTTTGGACAATTTGCTCCAACAAGAAAAACAGGGAGGCCGCTGTACGATTTGACCTCCGTCTCGAAGATGCGTTTCCTAAAGAACTCGAGCTCGTCGGAGGCGGTAAAATTGAGAACTTTTGTTCTTTCCGACTACCAAAATTGAAGCAAGACCTTCAACAGGACCGAGACGAGCACGCGAAACGGCTCAACGAGCCAAAACCCCCAGAGGGTAGAAGCTGAGGTCCAAAGGGCTTATTTAGAAAAGTGCAGCTTCGGTACAGGCTCGTGCGCCACGGCCTGCTGTAGCAGCCGGTAAAACAACAGCCCCCGGGATCGGGAGGACCGGCGGTTAAATCGAAACACGAATTCGTCCAGATAGGACTGAAGGTACTCCTTACCGATGGAACCCTGATGGGTGCCAAGTATCCATCGTTTGAGCAGAGCAGCAACGCGGTGTGCCTTCGGCAACAGGTTACGGCCCACCTCAGGCGTATGCCGAGATACGGTGTGGTAATACCCCAGGGCCGACAGCCCACCGTAGCTTGTCAGGCCATCGGTCACGACCTCACTCCCGCGTTCCACTAGGGACTCGACGGAATCCAACAAGGTTTCGGCTGCCGCATCTGGGATCAGCGTAAGCCGGATACGACCTATCCGTGACCCCCGGACCTCAGCTGCGATAAGAACCAGCGACTTCCCCGCGGCGCCACGGCCACGCTTTCCAGGCTTAACCCCACCAACGAAGGTCTCATCGACCTCGACCTCGACCTCGCCAGTAAGCTTGTCGCGCCCTGGCACCACCATGGCGCGCCGCATACGGTGGAGCCACTCCCACGCAGTATGGTAGCTCCCAAAGCCCATAGCCCGTTGGAGGCCGAGGGCGCTCATGCCGTTCTTCTGCTCACAAACGTGCCAAGCGGTATCAAACCACGTCTTGAGCGGGAACCGAGTCCGATGCAGCAACGTCCCCTCAACCGGGCTTTGCTGCCGACCACAGGTCGAACAATGCCAAAGGTTACGCGCCGTTACCCATGCTTTCGTTCCGCCGCACGTCGGGCACATAAAGCCTTCCGGCCACCTCAAACCACCAATGAAAGCCATGCAGGCCTCATTGGTGGAAAACAAAGCGTCGAACTCGCGACGCGTCCGCGGATAAACCTCGGGCATCACCTATAAACCGAAAAACATAGCACTTGAGTCAAGTGCATACCCCGTTAAATTTAAGAAGCGGCAGATCGCTGGAAACGCCCGCGGAATCTCATAACTGCCTGGTGCGGTGTTTCCTCACGCCCATGGAGCGGAGCCCGCTCGACGGCCAGTGGAGGCAGAGGGAATGCGACAGGCTGATGCTCGATCCGCCTGAAGGGGAGCTGAAGGCGAGCTCGGTGATGGTGTCCCCGCCGCCCGGGAAGGAGGCGCCGAGGCCGCCGGGCTGTCGGCGCCCGGCAGATCGCCCCTCATTTTCAACGCTCCGTCCCCTCCGGCTTCCCCGGGGCGCCCCGCTCTGGCAGCAAGTCGGAGCCATGGGCGAACACGACAGCACGCGCGGGATCCTTTGGGTTCTTCGCCTAGGCGTCGTGATGGAAATGTTCGGCCACGGAGCCCTGGGCATCGGACGGGTGGCACAGTGGACCGCCTATTTTGCCGTCGTGGGGATCCATAGGGAGGCGGCGCTTACCCTCATGCCCCTGGTGGGGGCGTTCGATGTGACGCTGGGACTGCTAACCCTGTGGGGCTCGGGGCGCCCGGCCGCGCTCTATATCGTTTTTTGGGGCGCGTGGACCGCGCTCCTGCGCCCACTTGCCGGCGAGTCAGTGTGGGAAGCCGTCGAGCGCGCGGGCAACTATGGCGCCCCGCTCGCCCTGTTCCTCTTCGCGGGCCTGCAGGGTGCTTCCCGCCCCGGCGGCCCCGGAAGGGACTGCGAGGATCCATGGGGCGCCCTCCGCTGGGTGCTGCGCCTGACCACGGTCCTCCTGCTCCTGGGCCATGGGATGCTGGGGCTCGTCGTCCGCAAGCCCCTCCTGTCCTTCCAGTATGGGGCGATCGGCCTCCACGGCGCGTGGGTCGAGCCGCTCGTGGGCGGCTTTGAATGCCTGCTGGCCGGGGCGGTCCTCCTGCGGCCCGCCCCGCCGCTCTTGTTCTTCGTTGTGGCCTGGAAACTCGCGACGGAGACCCTGTCGCCGCTCTCGGGGACGCCCTTATGGGTGTTTGTCGAGCACGGGGGCAGCTATGCCGCCCCGCTTGCGCTCGCGTTCCTCGCAAGGGCGCAGCCTGTGCGGATCCCTTCCGTCGGCGCCGCAGCCATTGGCCGGAGCCTGGCGGCGCCGGTCAATTCCTAGCTGCGGGCCGTGGTGCTCGCCAGCTGGTAGCTGATCTTTCCCTCGATGATCTCGCGCAGGGCGGTATCCTCATCCGAAAGCTTCTCCAGGGACTCGACCAGGGGCCGGTTGCCACGCTTGAGCTGCTTCACACGGCGGGAGACCACGTTCACCAGAATGTTCGGGTCATCGATCTTCTTGAGGGCTTCCTTGACATAGGCGTCACGCATGGAAGGAAAGGTACCGGCAGAACCCGCCCAAAACGACCCCTATCGGACCGGCGGGGGCTGCACGTTGGCAACGGCTTAACAGGGCGCTGGGTTAGGTGAATCTTCCGCGGCTTCGGCGCCGGGGGTGCGGCTCATTCGACGACGAGGCGGTAGCCGATGCCCGACTCCGTTCGAAGGTAGCGCGGCTTATGCGGGTCCGGCTCCAGCTTCTGGCGCATGTGGGTCATGTGGACCCGCAGGTAGTGCGTGTTCTCCTCGCTCTTGGGGCCCCAGAGTTCGCGCAGCATCTGCCCGTGGGTGACCACCTTGCCCCGGTGCATGAGGAGCAGGCGCAGCATGGCGTATTCCTTGGCCGTCAGGCGCACGTCGACTCCCGCCCGGCGCACGGTGCGCGCGGCAAGGTCCACCTCGATCCCTCCGAAGGCGATCACCGAGGGTTCGTTCTCCTCGGGGGCCCGGCGCAGGATGGCCCTCAAGCGCGCCGTCAGCTCCCCGGCGCCGAAGGGCTTCGTCAGGTAATCGTCCGCCCCCCCGTCGAGGGCGGCGACCTTGTCCTCCTCGGCGGCCTGGACCGTCAGGACCAGAACGGGGATCTTGGACCATTCCCGCAGTTGGCGCAGCACCTCCAGGCCCTTGATGTCCGGTAGCCCCAGGTCGAGCACGACCGCGTCCGGCTGGCACCGCGCCGCCTCCTCGAGCCCGATGCGCCCGGTTGAGGCCTCGAGCACCTCGAAGCCCGCGGCCTCGAGTGTGATGCGCAGCAGGCGCTGGATCTGCACCTCGTCGTCGACCACGAGGATCCTGGGCTTTAGGGGGTTCGGGCTCATTCAGCAGGTACGGCGCCGTGGGGCACGAACGGAATATAGACCGTCATGACCGCTCCGCCACCCGGATTTTCGCCGGCGACGACGTCGCCCCCCTGGGCGGTGACGAAGCCCCGGATGATGGATAGTCCGAGCCCCAGGCCCCCGGCCTTGGCGGCGTCGCCGCGCTGGAACTTCTGGAACAAGCGCTCGCGCATCGCCGCCGGCAGCCCGGGGCCCCGGTCCGCCACGGTGAAGAACACCCTCGAGCGGGAGCCCTCGGCACCCGCCGTCAGGAAGATCTGCGTGCCGGCGGGCGTGTGCAGCGCGGCGTTAAGGAGCAGGTTCGCGATCACCTGCTCCATCAGGGCCGCGTCGGCCCGGAAGAGCGGCAGGTCCGCGGGAATGTCGACCTCCAGGGGATGGCCCTGCAGGGCCTCGCTGACGCCGTCCAGGGCGGCATTCACGAGGTCGTGGCCGTCGCACCAGTCGAGCCGGGGCCGGAGGGCGCCGGATTCGAGGCGGGTCTGGTCGAGGAGGTTGTTCACGAGGCGGTTCAAGCGGCGGGTGGCGGTGCGGATCTCGTCGGCGAGACGCGAGCGCGTGGCCTCGTCGGCCGAGGTGAGGTTCTCGACGGCCGCGCTCAAGACTGCCAGGGGCGTCTTCAGCTCATGGGAGACGCCGTCCAGGAGCGTGCGGTGCAGCTTCTCGGACTCGGCCAGGAGCTTCTCGCGCTCGCCGGCCTCCCGCAGGTGCTCGCGCTCGACCAGCTGGGCCAGCTGGGCGGCGAAGCTGCCGGCCAAGTCGCGCTGGGCGAGCGTGAGCGTCGCCTCGGCGGGAATTCTTAAGATCAGGACCCCCACCGCCGTGTCGTCGCGGATCAGCGGAATATGGAAGCCCTCGGCCGAGGGAAGCGTGTCCGTGAAGCGGCCCGCCTGCCTGCGGTTGCGCAGCGCCCACTCGGCGACGGCGCGCTCCTTCTCGGAGATCGTGAAGGACGCGGCAAAATGGGCGGTGAGCTCCGAGCTGTTCTCCTCGCAGAGGAGCAGGGCCGAGGTCGCGCCAAAGTGGGCGTCGGCCTGGCGCAGGGCGGCGAAGACCGCCTCGTCCAGGGTCCGCGCGTTGCTGAGGGCCTGGGTCAGGTGGAAGAGGGCCGTGGCCCGGTCCTCGCGCATGCGCTCGTTTCGCTCCTGGGCGCGGATGCGCGCGGTCAGGTGGCCGGAGACCAGCGCGACCACAAAATAGGTCGCGAACATCAGCCGGTCCTCAAGCTTGCCGATCGTGAAGGTGAAGACGGGCGGGATGAACAGGAAGTCCCAGATGAGCGCGCTTAAGATGCCAGCCGCGATGACGGGGCCGCGGCCGACCCGCAGGCTCAGCACAATGACCGCCAGCATGTAGATAAGCCCGACCGAGAGGTAGCCGCAGAAGCGCACGGCGAACCAGCTGGCGAGGGTGATGGCCGCGAGCACGAGGGCCACCTCGCCGTATTCGCGGGCGGGCGAGGCGGCGGCCTCTGGCAGGTAGAGCCAGGAGGTCTTTGCTCCCGCGGCCCGCTCCGCCGGGACGACGTAGATGTCGATCGAGCCGCTGATGCGCAGCAGCCTGTCGACCAGGTTGCCTCCGCCCAGCATGTCGAGCCAGCGCGGCCGCAGCGACTTTCCGACGACGATCTGGGTGGCGTTGTTCTGGAGGGCGACGCGCACGAGGGCCTGTGGGACGTCGTCGTCATGGGTGACGACGATCTCCGCCCCGAGCTCGCGGGCGAGGGCCAGGTTCTGCTCAAGCCGGCGCTTGTCCTCGGCTTCCAGGGGCGCCGTCGACTCGACGCTGACCGCGATCCAGGTCGCCCCCTGGGAAGCCGCCATCCGCCGCGTCCAGCGCACGAGCTGGGTGGAGGACGGGCTCGGGCCCACCGCGACCAGCAGGCGCTCCCCCGAGCGCCAGACGGTCTTGAACGTCCCGACCGAGCGCATCTCGCGCAGGCGCTTGTCGACCTGCTCCGCCACGAAGCGCAGCGCGATCTCGCGCAGCGCCGTCAGGTGGGTGTCCTTGAAGAAATTCTCGGCGGCGGCGGCCGCGCGGCCGTCGAGGTAGACCTTGCCCTCGCTCAGGCGCTCCCGGAGGGCCTCGGGCGTCAGGTCGACCAGTTCCAGCTGGTCGGCGAGCCCGAAGACCGAGTCGGGAACGGTCTCGTGGACGGGGGCACCCGTGATCTGGCGCACGCTGTCGGCGCGGCTCTCGATGTGCTGGACGTTGAGGGTGGTGTAGACGTCGATCCCGGCGTCGAGCAATTCAACGACGTCCTGGTAGCGCTTGGGGTGCCTGCTGCCCGGGGCGTTGGAGTGGGCAAACTCGTCGACCAGGACGAGGGCGGGCTTGCGCGCGAGGATCGTCTCCAGGTCCATCTCGCTCAGCTGGATGTTGCGGTAGGCGACCTGCTTTCGCGGGATGATCGGCAGGCCCGCCAAGAGCGCTTCGGTCTCAGGCCGGCCGTGGGTCTCGACGACGCCCACCACGAGGTCCATCCCGTCACGCAGCTCCTGCTGGGCTGCCCGGAGCATCGCGTAGGTCTTGCCGACTCCCGGGCACATGCCGAAGAACACCTTCAGCTTGCCGCGGCTTGCGCGCTGCTCCTCGCGGTTGAGGGACGCAAGGAGGGCGTCAGGATCGGGGCGGGAGTCGCTCATGGCCGCCTTCAGGTTGACAGGGGCGGCGCCGAGGGCAAGCGGGCCCGAGCGCCCCCCAAGGGAGTGCGGGATGGGCAGGGCCTCAGGGGTTGAGCGTGCGCGGATGGGGCTGCGTCGGCGCCGGCCAGGCGATGCGGGAGGCGCCGCCCGTGTTCGCCGAGCCGACCTGGCCCAGGATGATTCCGGTCAAAAGCCCGGCCAGGGCCACGGCGACGTAGGCCCCCAGGCGCAGTCGATCGACGGGTGGGGACATGGCGGCCCTTCACTTTGCCCCAGCGTCCAGGGCCATGTTCAGGCGCAGGACGTTGACTCCGGGTTCCCCGAGGATTCCGAGGTCCCGGCCCTCCGTGGCGGCGGAGATCTTCTGGCGCACGGCGTCAAGCGAGAGCCCCCGTGCCTTCGCGACGCGCGCCGCCTGGAGAAGGGCGTTCGCCCCACTGATGTGCGGGTCGAGCCCGCTGCCCGAGCGCGTCACCGCGTCGGCGGGCACGGGATCGTTCGCGCCCAGGCCGTTCGTGGTGCGGTAGGCGCCGACCAGATCCTTGATCCCGTCAAAGTTGTTCAGGTCGTTCACGTCCTTGCCGGCGGCATCCTTGGCGTGGACGCCCAGGGCGAGCTTCGCGCTCGTCGGCCCGAGGTTGGTCCCGCCGGAGTTCGTGGCGTCGTAGCCGTTTCCGGCCGCCGAGGGGCGGGGCTGGAAATACTTGTCGCTGGCGAAGTTCTGCGCAAGGAGGGCGGAGCCCCTGACGCTCCCGTCCTTGTCGACCAGGAGGCTGCCATTGGCCTTTGCGGGGAAGAGCGCCTGGCCCGCCGCCCAGACGGCGAGGGGGTAGGCCCCGCACAGCACCACGGTGAAGACCAGCGTGAGGACGACTGAGATGCGCAGTTCTGAGAAGAGTGTTTTCATGGGTCAGACGAGGTGGACGGCGTTGAGGATCACATCGATCAGCTTGATGCCCACGAAGGGGATCAGGATCCCGCCCAGCCCGTAGATGAACAGGTTGCGCCGGAGCATGGCGGAGGCCCCGATGGGCCGGTAGGCGACACCCTTCAGGGCGAGCGGGATGAGCGCGATGATGACCAGCGCATTGAAGATGACGGCGCTCAGGATGGCACTTAAGGGGGACGCCAGGTGCATCACGTTGAGCGGCGCGATCGCGGGGAAGACGCCGACCAGCATGGCGGGAATGATGGCAAAGTACTTGGCGACGTCGTTGGCGATGCTGAAGGTCGTCAGCGCGCCGCGCGTGATCAGCAGCTGCTTGCCGATCTCGACGATCTCCAGGAGCTTCGTGGGGTTGGAGTCGAGGTCCACCATGTTGCCCGCCTCCTTGGCCGCCTGCGTGCCCGTGTTCATGGCGACCCCCACGTCCGCCTGCGCCAGCGCCGGGGCGTCGTTGGTCCCGTCGCCGGTCATGGCCACGAGGTGGCCGGCCGCCTGCTCCTCGCGGATGCGGGCGAGCTTCATCTCCGGGGTGGCCTGGGCCAGGAAGTCGTCGACGCCCGCCTCGGCGGCAATCGCCGCCGCGGTGAGCGGGTTGTCCCCGGTGATCATCACGGTGCGGATGCCCATGGCCCGCAGCTGCGCGAAGCGCTCCTTGATGCCCCCCTTGACGACGTCCTTCAGGTAGATGACCCCCAGCGTCTCACGGCCCTCGGCCACGACCAGCGGCGTGCCGCCCTTGCGGGCCACGTCATCGACGGCGGCGGCCACCTGGGCCGGGAAGACGCCGCCCTGGGACTCGACCCATGCCCTCACGTTGGCCGCCGCGCCCTTGCGGATGGACCGGGCGGGCGAGGAGCCGTCGGTCGCCAGGTTGACGCCGCTCATGCGGGTCTGCGCCGTGAAGGGAACGAAGGTGGCCAGGTGGGGCGCCAGGTCCCTGCCGCGCAGGTTGAAGCGGTCCTTGGCAAGGACGACGACGCTGCGCCCCTCCGGTGTTTCGTCGGCGAGGGAGGCGAGCTGCGCGGCTTCGGCGAGGCGCTCCTGGAGGACCCCGGGGGCCGGGATGAACTCCGAGGCCATGCGGTTGCCGAGGGTGATCGTGCCCGTCTTGTCGAGGAGCAATACGTCGATGTCGCCGGCCGCCTCGACCGCGCGCCCGCTCATGGCGAGGACGTTGCGCTGCAGCAGGCGGTCCATGCCCGCGATGCCGATGGCGCTCAGCAGCCCTCCGATGGTCGTCGGGATGAGGCACACGAGAAGCGCGATCAAGGTCGTGATCGAGAAGGCGACGTTCGCATAGGTCCCGAACGGCTTCAAGGCGATGATGACCAGAAGGAAGATGAAGGTGAGGGCCGACAGCAGGATCGTGAGCGCGATCTCGTTCGGGGTCTTCTGGCGGGTGGCCCCTTCCACGAGGCTGATCATGTGGTCCAGGAAGCCTTCGCCGGGGTTCGCCGTGATGCGGATCACCAGGTTGTCCGAGAGGACGCCCGTGCCGCCGGTGACGGCGCTCCGGTCCCCGCCCGCCTCGCGGATCACCGGGGCCGACTCACCCGTGATGGCCGACTCGTCGACCGAGGCCGCCCCCTCGATGACCTCGCCGTCGCCCGGGATCAGCTGGCCGGCGCTGACGAGGACGATGTCGCCGGTGCGTAGCGTTGAGGCGTCCACGGCCTCCTCGGTCCCGTCCTTGCGGCGGAGCCGGGCGATCAGCTGCTTGCGGGAGGCGCGTAGCGCCCTGGCCTGCGCCTTGCCGCGGCCCTCCGCCACGGCCTCGGCGAAGTTGGCGAAGACGACGGTGAAGAGCAGCCAGAGGGCGACCTGCAGCACGTAGCGCAGGGGCTCGTGCGAGGTGAAGAGCTGCTGGAAGGAGAGCAGCGCCCCGATCAGGGTCACAAACATGACCGGGTTCTTGAGCTGCTTTCGCGGGTCGAGCTTCGCGAAGGAGTCGACGATGGCCTTGCCCATGATGGCTCGGTCAAGGAGGGAGATGGTTTTGGTGCTCATGGTCGCCTTTAGGAAGGGTTCAGGTTCAGAAGAGGGTGCCGGCGCCCATCAGGTAGTGCTCGACGATCGGCCCCACGGCCAGGGCGGGCAGGAACGTCAAGGCGCCGACCAGAAGCACGGTCCCCACGAGAAGCACGACGAAGGTCAGTCCCTCCGTGCGGAAGGTGCCGGCGCTGGCCGGCACGTGCCTTTTGGAGGCGAGGTTGCCCGCCAGGGCGAGGATCGGGATGATCATCAGGAAGCGCCCGAACAGCATGGCCACGGCGCCGGTGACATTGTAATGCCAGTCGCCGTTGGAGGGGTTGCCGGTGAGCCCGGCGAACGCGCTGCCGTTGTTGCCGACCGACGAGCTGAAGAGGTACAGGATCTCGCTGAAGCCGTGGGGGCCCGAATTGCCGGTGCCGGCCTGGCCCCAGTCGGTGACACTCGCCCAGGCCGTCATGCCGAGGATCGTGGCCGACAGCACCATCAGGACCAGCATGACCAGCTTCACGTCATAGGCCTCGATCTTCTTGCCCAGGTACTCGGGCGTGCGGCCCACCATGAGCCCGGCGATGAAGACCGCTAGGACGACGAAGATCAGCATCCCGTAGAGGCCCGCGCCGACGCCGCCGAAGATGACCTCGCCCGTCTGGATGTTGAAGAGGGGGACGAGCCCGCCGATCGGCGTGAAGGAGTCGTGCATGGAGTTCACCGCGCCGCAGGAGGCGTCCGTCGTCACCGTCGCGAAGAGGGCCGAGTTGAAGATTCCGAAGCGCACCTCCTTGCCCTCCATGTTCCCGCCGGCCGCCGCGACGCCGAGCTTCTGGTGGATCGGGTTGCCGCTGGCCTCGGCGCCCCAGCACACAAGGACGCCCGCCAGGAACATCGAGAACATCGCGCCCCAGACCGCCCAGCCATGGGCCGCGTTCTTGACCATGCGGCCAAGGTAGTAGGTGAGGGCGCTCGGGATCGCGAAGATCGAGAGCATCTGCAGGAAGTTGGAGAGCGGGGTCGGATTCTCGAAGGGGTGCGCCGCGTTGGCGTTCACGTAGCCGCCGCCGTTTGTCCCCAGCATCTTGATGGCGACCTGGGAGGCCATGGGGCCCTGGACGATCACCTGCGTGTCGACCACCTGGTCGACGAGGACGGGCTTGCCGTCGGACGAGTTGACCAGGTTGCCCGAGGCGTCGGTCTTCTGGACCGAGGCCGTGTAGGGCTCCAGGGTCTTGGCGGTCGTGTACGGGCGGAAGTTCTGGATCATCCCCTGCGAGACCAAGACGACCGCGAACACGAAGCTCAGCGGTACCAGCAGGTAGTAGGTCACCCGCACCACGTCGGTCCAGAAGTTGCCGAGGGTGCGCGCCGACTGCCGTGCGATGCCCCGCACGAGCGCCGCGGCCACCGCGATCCCGCAGGCGGCCGAGGTGAAGTTGTGGATGACCAGGGCCACCATCTGCGAGAAGTACGACATCGTCGACTCGCCGGTGTAGTTCTGCCAGTTGGTGTTGGTCGTGAAGCTGGCGGCGGTATTGAAGGCCAGCGCGGGGGCGACCCCCGGGAAACCCTGCGGGTTAAGCGGCAGGTGGTCCTGGAAGCGAAGGATGAAGTAGGTGCCGAGCATCCCGACCATGCTGAAGAGCAGCAGCGAGAGGGCATAGGCGATCCAGCCCTGCTCGGCCGCGGGATTGATCCCGCACAGCCGGTAGGTCAGGCGCTCGAAGGGCTTCACGATCCGGTCGAGGAACGTCCTGCCCTGCGCGTCAAGCACCTGGCACAGGTAGAGGCCGAGGGGCTTCGTCACAAGGACGAGCGCCGCCACGAAGAGCGCGAGTTGGAACCAGGAGTTGGGACTGTTCATGGAGAGGATGCGGTCAGAATTTTTCGGGGCAGAGGACCGCCACGACCAGGTAGGCCAGGCAGGCCAGGGCAATGAGGCCGATGATGATGTTTTCCATGGTGGGTTGAGGTTCGGTTGTCCGCGGACCTAGCGCACCTTCTCGCAAAAGCGGGCGAAGGCCGCGGCGAGGACGAAGAATCCGATGGAGGCGGCCGTGTAGACGAGGTCCATCACGGGCGGCCTCCCTCGGTGCGCGGTGCGGACAAGCGGATGGTGTGCTTCATGGGCGCCATCGTACCAGCCGGCGCCCAAACCCCTCAGTTAATTACCCGCCAAAAACCATTAAGAATGTATTAACAAGGGAGGGCCTGTGGCGGTCACCAGCGCGCCCTTAGGCCCGCGCTCGCAAGCCGGGGCGCACCCGTGCTGTACACGCCGAGAGTGCTGTGGGCGGTCTGGACCTGCGCGTTGCCAAGGTTGTCCACCGTGGCGAACGCCTCGGCGCCGTGGCCGAGCGCCACCCTGAGCGAGGCGTCGGCGACCGTCGCCGCCGCGAGTAGTAGCTGGTTCAGGTCGTCGTCGAATTCGGATCCGCTGCGCCGCACGCGGAGCGTCAGGGACACGTCCTTATCCGGGCGCCAGGTAAGGAACGCGGCGGCGTTCCAGCGGGGCACCTCCGGGACACGCTTTCCCACGAGCTCGGGCGCCACGGAAGCCTCGGCGACCGTGGCGTTCTCGCCCAGCGCGGAAACCCCCAGGCTCACGGCCCCGGCCGGCGTCCAGTCGGCCCCCATCTGCACCCCACGCGTGTCGACGCGGCCCAGGTTCAGGCGCTCCTGGCCCACGCCGCCCGAGGGGAGATAGCCAAAGGTGGGGAAGGTGCCCGGACCCTGGACCAGGGTGACGTTGGAGACGGGGTCCTCCAATCGCGCGGCAAAACCCTCGAGCGTCGCCCGCAGGGTGCCCCGTCTCCAGGTTGCCCCGAGCTGCGCGCTGTCGGCATGCTCCGTCGAAAGCTCCGGGTTGGCCTCCGTGACCGTGGTGCCCTGCCTGAAGGGCCGATAGAGTTCGTTCAGGGTGGGCTGGCGGAAGGCGTGCTGGGCGGCCAGGTGCAGCTCGAGTCCGCCGCTCGCCTGCCACGCAAGGCCCGCGCTGGGGCTCAACTCCGAGCCTGCGCGGGTGGGGTAGGCCTGGCTTGAGAGGGGGGCGCCGCCTGCGAGCTGCGAGAGCCTCATGTGCCCGTCGCTGTCCTCCCAGCGGTCCAGGCGCACCGCCGCCGTGGCGTGCAGCTGGGGGCCCAGCGGCTGGGTCCTCTCGGCGAACATTCCGGCGAAGGCCTGCCGGCCGCCGGCATCGCGCTGCTCGGTAAAGGACCCCGAGGCGTAGGCGAAGTCCTCCCGGGTCTCGCCGCGGACTTGCCTCAAGTCGGCTCCGAGGGTGGTCTGCGCCCCCGCGCTATCCGTCCACGTGGAGGAGGCCTCCAGGCCCAGCGCGTCCGCCGGCACCGCAAACTGGTCGCTGGCCGGCGTCTCCGCGGTCCGCGCGGCGTTCACCGAGCTGAAGGTCTGGGAGGAGGATTGGGCCTGCACGTACGCCGTCGCGGTCCATCTCTCGCCGGGCGCGGCCGAGCCCGAGAGCACCGCCGAAGCGAGCTGCTGGTTCAGGCGGTTCTGCTGGTAGGCGGTTCCGTTGTCGCGCCACTCCTGGTACTCGCGCAGGGTGACAAGCGCCTGGACGGCGGCCCCGAGGGAGCCCTCCCAGCGCGCCTGGAGGGACTCGTGCCGGCTCGCGGCGTCGACGTCCACGGCTCCCCGCTGGGAGGGGGAGATGAGGCCAAAGCCCGAGGTGGCGAAGTCCTGGCCCCGCAGCTCGAGGACGCCCGGCCCCAGCCCGTAGGCCGCCTGCAGCTCGGCGCTGCGCGTGTCGAAGTCGCCGGCCTCGGCGACGGCGGAGCCGCGGGCGGCCGGCCCCGGCTTGGAGAAAATCTGGATAACGCCCGCCAGGGCCTCGTTGCCCCAGGCTGAGGCGCCTCCTCCGGGCACGATTTCGGCGCCCGCGATCGAGTCCATCGGCACTAGGCTCCACGGGACCCAGCCGCCGAACGGGTCGTTCAGGGGAACCCCGTCCAGGAGGACAAGGGAGCGGCTGGCGCCGCTCGGCCCCAGCCCGCGCAGCGACACGCCCTGCGAGGTGGGGTTGGCCGTCATGCTGGAATTCCTCCGGAACAGGCTGAAATCGGGGACCTCCTGCAGGGCCTCGTCGGCGGACATCGCGGGTCCCTCGTCGAACGCGGCCTCGGGCACCACCTCCACGGTGAAGGCGCTCTGCGAGAGCGAAGTGGGGGCCCGGGTGGCGCTCACCGTGACCGGGTCCATCTGCTGGACCTGCCCGAAGGCGGCCGGCAGCAATAGCAGGAAGGCTATCTCGCGGGGGAGGCGCACCGGGCAGAGGTAGGCGCCCGCCGCGGCGCGACGCAAACCTCAAGGGGGATTTTTCAGGCCGGAGTGGACATTTCCCCAATCCCTATTTCCATTGTGCGTCCCCAACCCCGTTTCATGGCTTTTCTCTCCCCGGAAGACGTCTCGGAAAAATATGATGTCATCGTGGTCGGCTCCGGCGCCGCAGGCGGTCAGGCCGCGTACACCCTTTCGATGGACGGCGCGAAGGTCCTCATGATCGAGGCCGGCCGCAACTACGACCCGAGGACCGAGACGGCGATGTTCAATACCCCGGACCAGGCGCCCCTGCGCGGGGCGTCGACCCCCGACAAGCCCTTCGGCTTCTACGACGCCACGGTGGGCGGGGGATGGACGGTTCCGGGCGAGCCCTACACCAACGCCTCGAAGGAGGCGGGGCGCGAGTTCAAGTGGTGGAGGGCGAGGATGCTGGGCGGGCGCACCAACCACTGGGCGCGCCACGCGCTGCGCAACGGGCCCTATGACTTCAAGCCGCGCACGAGGGACGGCCTGGGCTTTGACTGGCCGATCTCGTACGAGGACGTGGCGCCCTACTACGACAAGGTCGAGATGCTGATCGGCGTCTACGGCTCGAACGAGGGCCTCGAGAACACGCCCGACTCCCCGGCGGGCGTCCTGCAGCCGCCGCCCAAGGCCAGGATCGGCGAACTCCTGGCCCGGCAGAGGGGCCGCACGTTGGGCATCCCCGTGATTCCGATCCACCGGGCCGTGATCACGCGCCCGATGGACCACGCGGCGATCCCGGCAAAGCTCCACCCGGGCAATGCCACGGCGCAGAGGATCCTGGCCGAAGACATGCAGAACCGCGCGGCCTGCTTCTGGGCGACCCAGTGCGGCCGCGGCTGCGCGATCCGGGCCAACTACCAGTCGACGACGGTGCACCTTCCCCCGGCGCTGGCCACGGGGAACCTCGACATCGTGGTGAATGGCATGGTGCGCGAGGTTTCCGTCGGGCCGACGGGAAAGGCGAGCGGGGTGGTCTATATCGACAGGGCGAGCGGCCGGGAGCACCGCGCCAGCGCGCGCGTGGTCGTCCTGGCGGCGAGCGCCTGCGAAACCGCCCGGCTCATGCTTAACTCGAAGTCAGCCCGTTTTCCGAACGGGCTCGGAAACTCGAGCGGCCTCGTGGGCAAATACATCATGGACACGGTCGGGGCGAATTGGGGCGGCCAGATCCCGCTCCTGGAAAGCCTGCCCCCGCACAACGAGGACGGGGCGGGCGGACTCCACGTCTACGCCCCCTGGTGGCTCTACAAGGAGCAGGCCGCGGGTAAGCTCGGGTTCGCCCGCGGCTACCATGTCGAATTCGGTTCCGGCAAGTCCATGCCCGGGCCCTACGGCCCGGTCGTCCCCGAGGACGAGGGGCGGACGGGCTTCGGAGTGAAGCTGAAGGAGGACGCCCGCCGCTATTACGGCTCGCACATCGGCTTCTCGGGCAGGGGGGAGATGATCCCCAACGAGGACTCCTTCTGCGAGCTGGACCCCACGGCCGTGGACAAGTGGGGGATCCCTGTCCTGCGCTTCCACTGGAAGTGGTCGCAGCACGAGATCCGCCAGGTCGCCCACATGCAGCGGACCTTCGCCGACTGGATCGAGGCCATGGGCGGCAAGAACACGAAGCGCCCGGATGCCGACGGCACCCATGCGATTGCCAACGGGGGCTTCATCATCCACGAGGTGGGCGGTACGATCATGGGATCGAGCGCCTCGAACTCCGTCACCAACTCCTGGTCGCAGGCCTGGGACGTGAAGAACGTCTTCGTGGCGGATGGCGGCGTGTTCGCGTCGAATGCCGACAAGAACCCGACCCTGACCATCATGGCCCTCGCGTGGCGCACGGCGGACCGCATCCTTGACGAGATGCGCCGCGGGAACCTCTGAAGGCCGCCCGCCCATGAGCACACCCGTTCCCGCACGAATCGACAGGCGCGTGGCCATCAAGTGGATGCTGAGCGCCGGGGCGGGCGCCCTGGTGGTCGGGCTGCCCCGACTGGGCGCAGGGGCGGCGCCGGCGCAGGGGCCGGCCCCCGCGGGCTACGGCGTGGATCCCCAGCTGCTGGCGCCCCACCAGGCGGGCGACTACTGGCCCCTCACCTTCACCGACGCCCTGCGCCGGCAGGCTGCGGCGCTCTGCGACATTATCCTCCCTGCGGACGAGCACTCGCCCAGCGCCTCGGCCGTGGGCGTCGTGGACTTCATCGACGAGTGGGTGAGCGCCCCTTACCCCGCATGCGCGGCCGACGCCAAGGTTGTACTCGCGGGCTTCATCTGGCTCGACGCGGAGTCGGTGAAGCGGTTTGGCGCCCCGTTTGCCGACGCCAGCGCCGCCCAGAAGCTTGCCCTGTGCGAGGTGATGGCACCGGAGGCACCCGCCGGCTCCCCCCTCGGGGAAGCGTCCGCCTTCTTCAGGCGCTTCAGGAACCTGACCGCCACCGGCTTCTACACGACCCCCGTCGGCATGAAGGACCTGGGCTACGTCGGCAACGTGCCCCTGGCGCGCTTTGACGGTCCGCCTGCGGACCTGGTCGAAAAGCTCGGACTGACAGGAGAGGTGGCGTGGTGAGCGGGCCGATTCCTACAGGCGGCGGGCCCGCGCACGCCGAGGCCCAGACGAAGGGGAGCCCCTGATGGCCCTCGTGACCATAGATTCCCTGCGGGGTCCCTATGACGCCATCGTGATCGGCTCCGGGGCCGGGGGAGGGCAGGCCGCCTACACGCTCACCATGGACGGCGCCCGCGTCCTGTTGCTCGAGGCCGGCCGCAACTACGATCCGAGGACCGAAACGCCGATGTTCAACACCGCCGAGCAGGCCCCCCTGCGGGGCTCCGCCACCCCGGACAAGAACTTCGGCTTCTACGATGCCACGGTTGACGGCGGCTGGTCCGTCCCCGGGGAGCCCTACACGAACGCCGAGGGCGCCGAGGAGCGCCAGTTCAAGTGGTGGAGGGCGCGCATGCTCGGGGGCCGCACGAACCACTGGGGCCGGATTTCGCTCAGGAACGGGCCCTACGACTTCAGGCCGCGCGGCCGCGACGGGCTGGGTTTCGACTGGCCGATCTCGTACGAGGACGTGGCGCCCTACTACGACAAGGTGGAGATGCTGATCGGGGTGCACGGCACCCACGAGGGCATGGAAAACACCCCCGACTCTCCGGAGGGGATCCTCCTGCCGCCGCCGAAGGCGAGGATCGGGGAACTCCTCGCCAGGCAGCGGGGGCGTGGGATCGGCGTCCCGGTGATCCCCGTCCACAGGGCCGTCCTCACCCGTCCGCTCGACTGGGTCAGTCTCCCGGCAAGGCTCCATCCCGGAAACCCCAAGGCGCAGCGGATTCTGGCGGAGGACATGCAGAACCGCGCCGCCTGCTTCTGGGCCACGGACTGCGGGCGCGGGTGCGCCATCCGGGCCAACTACCAGTCGACGACGGTCCACCTGCCGCCCGCGATGGCGACCGGCAACCTGGACATCCTGGCCCACGCGATGGCGAGGGAGATCACCGTTGACCCTTTGTCGGGCAAGGCCACGGGCGTCGCCTTCATCGACAAGGTGAGCGGCATGGAGCACCGGGTGGGCGCCCGCGTGGTGATCCTCGCTGCGAGCGCGGCCGAGACCGCCCGCATCCTGCTTAATTCCAAGTCCAGGCTCTTCCCCAGCGGCCTCGGAAACTCGAGCGGCCTCGTCGGAAAATACATCATGGACACCGTGGGGGCCGATGTCGGTGGCCAGATCCCCCTCCTTGAGAACCAGCCCCCGCACAACGAGGACGGCGCCGGCGGCCTGCACGTCTACACGCCCTGGTGGCTCTACAAGGAACAGGCGGCGGGCAAACTCGGCTTCCCGCGCGGCTACCATGTGGAGTTCGGGGGCGGCCGCTCGATGCCCGTGGGCTTCATGCGCGACTTCGTCGAGCCCGAGGGGCGGGTGGGCTACGGAGCCCGCCTGAAGGAGGATGCCCGCCGCTACTACGGCTCCTTCTTCGGCTTCACGGGGCGCGGGGAAATGATCCCCAACGAGGACTGCTACTGCGAGCTGGACCCCAAGGTCGTGGACACGTGGGGGATCCCGGTGCTTCGCTTCCACTGGAAGTGGTCCGAGCATGAGCTGCGCCAGGTGGCCCACATGCAGCGCACCTTTTCCGACTGGATCTCGGCCATGGGGGGCACGTGCGAGCCCCTGGAGAAGGAGCCCCTTCGGGCGATCCGGCAGGGAGGCTCCATCATTCACGAGGTGGGAGGGGCCCTCATGGGAGACAAGCCCTCCCAATCGGTCACGAATTGCTGGTCGCAGACCTGGGACTCGAAGAACGTCTTCATCGCCGACGGCGCGGTGTTCCCCTCGAACGCCGACAAGAACCCCACGCTCACCATCATGGCGCTCGCCTGGCGCACGGCGGACCGGATCCTGGACCAGATGCGCAAGGGAAACCTTTGAACCGCCCGCCATGAGCCCCCACGAACCCGCCCGGATGGACAGGAGAGTCGCGATCAAGTGGATGCTGGCGGCGAGCGCAGGCGTCATGCTGGCGCGCTCGCGCTCGCCCGGCGCCCCGCCGGACCCCGCGGCGCGCCCGGCGCGGGGCTACGGCAGCGACCCCGACCTGATGAGGCAGTACAAGCCCGGGGACGAATGGGCCCTCACGCTTTCCGGGCACCAGCGCACCCAGGCCGGCGTCCTGGCCGACATCATCATTCCCGCCGATGCGCGCTCCCCGAGCGCCTCCTCGGTGGGCGTCGTCGACTTCATCGACGAGTGGGTGAGCGCCCCGTACCCGGACCACCAGGCCGACGCAAAGGCCGTTTCCGACGGATTGGCCTGGCTCGAGGCCGAGTCGCTGCGCCGCTTTGGCGCCCCGTTCGCCGGCGCCCACGACAGCCAGCGCGCCCTATTGTGCGAGGAGCTCTCGCACGATCCCCCGGCCAACCCCGGCCTGCGGGCCCTGACCGAGTTCTTCCGGCTGTTCCGCAACCTGACCGCCACGGGCTTCTACACCTCGCCGGTCGGCGTGAAGGACCTGGGTTATGTCGGAAACGTGCCGCTCGCCCGCTTCGACGGTCCCCCGGCCGAGCTCATTGAAAAGCTCGGCCTGAGGGACGAAGTCACCTGGTGAGCCCTAGATCGCCTTGGGAAGCGCGGTCCCGAGTTCGACCGGGTGGGGATGATTGCGCTTCACCCGGAAGAGCTGCGCCCGCCGGCTGAGCATGCGGTCGAGCTTGTCCGTCAGGAGGGCCACGGCCTTGTGGCACTCGTCGGACTCCACAATCGCATTGAGCTCGGAATGGTCGACATTCACATGGCCCTTCGCCTTGAAACGGGCGCTGAATTTCGCCTTGGAGTCGCATTCGAGTTCAACGCGCATACGCAAGATCCGCTCCACGTGCCTGAAAAGTCGCTCGGTTTTCTCCTGAACAAACACTTTGAGTGAGGGCGTCAGTTCGAGGTGAATGCCTGATACGATCAATTCGGGGTTGTTTTGTCTGTTCATGGCTTTGCGTTTGATTTTGGTTGTTCCATTGCCCAGGCAGAGTGCGTTCCACCTGGAAAGTCTCCTGTATAATCGACCCAAATGCCAAAACCCGAAACCGCTCTCGAACACTTCTCCGCGGTCATTATTACGGGCGGATCTTCCGGTATTGGAAAATCGTTTATCAATCTGATCGGAACCCTCCGCCCGGATATTTCATTTTGCAACCTATCTCGACGGCGTCCGGACATAATAGTTCCCAAGCTTATGCTGCGCCACATTGAGTGCGACCTGAGCGATTCCAGGCAGGTGGAGGCGGGCCTTGTGGGGGTGGCAGACTTTCTGGAAACCGTGGCGCCCGAGGGCCGCGTCCTCCTCATTAACAACAGCGGGTTCGGAATTTACGGCGAGTTTCCGGAGCCCGAGATTGGCCAGCAGCTGGAGATGATGGACCTGAATATGAGGGCCGTGGTCCATATGACCGGAAAACTTCTGCCCGTGTTAAAGAAAAGGGGGGGCGCCGTCATGACGGTCGCCTCGACCGCCGCATTCCAGCCGACCCCCTACATGAGTGTCTACGGCGCGAGCAAGGCCTTCGTCCTTCATTGGAGTCTCGCCCTGAACGAGGAACTGCGGGGGAGTTCGGTGCGGGCGCTCGCGGTCTGCCCCGGGCCGACATCGTCGGCCTTCCACAGGCGCGCCGGGCTCAAGGAGGGCACGGTGCCAGACGCCTTTGGGCAGACGTGCGAGGAGGTGGTCCTCGAATCCCTGCGGGCGCTGGCCGCCCGAAAGCCCCTCGTCGTCTGCGGCTGGAAGAACCGGCTGGTGACCTCGTTCGTGGGAGGGATTCCGAAGGCCCTCGTGGCGAGGATGGCGGCCCGGGTGATGCTGCGCTTTCGGATGGGGAGAGTCTCCCGGTGAAGGAGCCCGGCCAGACCGGGCCCCGCGCGTCCGCGTGGCCGCGCCGCCTGGCGCAGGGGCCCTCGCGGATGATCGCGCCCGCCGAACTCGAGTCGTGGGTCGTCTACGAGGACGAGCGCCTCCTCGTCATCAACAAGCCCGGGGACGTGGTGTGCCATCCCTCAAAGCACGGCCCCTGGTCGAGCCTGGTCGGGGCGGCCCGGGAGCGCTGCGGCCTGGCCACGATCCACCTCGTCTTCAGGCTCGACCGCGAGACCAGCGGCGTGATCGTGCTCGCCAAGGACCCGCAGATGGCCAGCCGCCTGCAGAAGGCGATGCAGGAGCGCAACGTGGCCAAGAGCTACCTGGCGATCCTCACGGGCGAGTTGGCGGGCGACGTCCGCGTGGATCAGCCGCTGGGGCCGGACACCTCGAGCCCCGTATTCATGAAGTCCGCGGTGGCCGCGGACGGCCAACCCTCGGTCACGCGATTCGAGCCGCTCTCGACGGCGCCGGGCTTCACGCTGGCGCGCGTGGTGACGGAGACCGGCCGAAAGCACCAGATCCGCGCCCACGCGCAGTGGATCGGCCACTCCGTTGTCGGGGACAAGATCTATGGCCCCGACGCCCGCCTCTACCTCGCTTTCATCGACAAGGGGTGGGATAGCGAACTCGAAGCCCTGCTGTTACTTCCCCGTCAGGCCCTGCACTGCCACCAGATCGACCTGCGCGCGGCGGGCTGTCCCTCGGTCTTCGAGGCGCCCATGCCTTTGGACATGAGGGAGTTCTGCCTCAAGCATGGCCTGAAGTCCCCGGGGATCACATAGACGACCCGGGGTGCGGCATTTAACGGCAGGCCGTCGCCAGGGCGGCGATTACGGCTGCCCTGAGTGCCGCCACGCGGACCTCGAGGGCCAGGGAGGAGGGGCTCTCGATCGTGTAGGTTTGGCGCGTATGGTTCGCCAGGAGATAGATCGCCTCGGCCCATTTCTCGCGCTCCAGGGGGTTGCCCGAGGGCCGGATGATGCCGGCCTTGGCCTCGCGGCCGTCGATCATCGGACTCTTGTCGATGGGGCAGGCCTGCGCGGCGGCGGTGATCATGGGGCCCGCCAGGCTGCGCCGGCCGTCGGGGTTGAGCTCGTACAGGTAGAATCCCGTGCTCTCCCAGTCCTCATGAAGGCACAGGGCGAGGTCGAAGTTGGGCTGGTGCCGCAGCCAGTGGGAGTGGGCCCGGACTTCGGGGCTCTCGAGATGGCGGTAGTCGCGGTTCAGGTCCCTTCCCTCCGGGTTCTCCCGGGTACCCTGCGCCAGCCCCGCCGGGTTGAGCATCGGGCAAAGAAACCACGTGGCGCGCCCGTCAAACACGCCTGCCTCGATCATCGAGAGCAGCGCCAGGGGCGGGGCGTGCTCGTCCCCGTGGATGCCCGCGGAGAGATAGATCCGCGGCCGGGGACCGGGGGTGCGGCGGGTGAGGGCGAACAGGGGAACGCCGCCCGCCTCGCCGAAGGGCTCCCGGCGGAAGCCCGCCTTGGCGCCGGCCTCGGAAAGCCTCGATGCCAGATTGAGCGGATCAAAGGGAGGGGCTTTGACAGCGGTCACACGATGGTTCTTGCTGGTCCTCCGCCCTAATCACAAGCCGCAATCCACACGCCCATCCATGTCACAAGTCCGAGTGCGCTTCGCCCCCAGTCCCACAGGCTTCTTCCATATCGGGAGCGCCAGGACGGCCCTGTTCAACTGGCTGTACGCCCGCCACACGGGCGGCGTGTTCATCCTTCGAGTCGAGGACACCGACCAGACCCGCAACAGCGAGGAGTTCCTCAACCTGATCTACAACAGCCTGCGCTGGCTGGGACTGAACTGGGACGAGGGTCCCCTGGTCGGGGGCGACTGCGGCCCATACCGGCAGAGCGAGCGCTCCGGCGTCTACCGCGAGTACCTTGAACGCCTGAAGGCCGCCGGCAGGACCTATGAGAAGGACGGCGCCCTGTTCTTCAGGATCTCGGGGCAGCCCCAGGTGATCGAGGACGCCATCCGCGGGCGCGTCGAGCGGACGGAGGAGAAGGACTTCGTGATCGTGCGCTCGGACGGCAACCCCGTGTTTCACTTCGTCAACGTGGTCGACGACATCGCCATGCGGGTCACGCACGTCATCCGCGGCGAGGACCATCTTTCCAACACGAGCAAGCACACGGAGCTCTTCAAGGCGCTTGGGGCGCCGCTGCCCGTCTACGCCCACATTCCGCTCATCCTTAAGCAGAACGGCCCGGGCAAGATGTCCAAGCGCGACCAGGGGGCCCTGATCGAGGACTACCAGAAGCGGGGCTTCATCCCGGAGGCGCTGGTCAACTTCCTCTGCCTTCTCGGGTGGTCCCCGAAGGACGACCGCGAGAAGCTGCCCCTGGACGAGATCGTGCGCCTGTTCGACCTGCCCGGGGTGAACCAGAGCAACGCGCGCTTCGACGAGAAGAAGCTCGCGCACATGAACATGGTCTATCTGCACGAGATGGCGCCCGAGCGCTGCTTTGAGATGACCCGCGACTACCTCGAGAGGCGCGCCTTCTTCGCGGCCGGAAAGCCGGACGATGCCTACCTGCGGGAGGTCGTCGCCCTCTGCCAGCCGAAGGTCCGCGCCATCGAGGACCTCCCGGGTTTCATCGGGTATTTCTTCAGCGAGGAGTACGCGATCGACGCCAAGGCCCGCGAGAAGGTCTTCTCCAAGGGCGATCCCAAGGCTCGCCTGGCTGAGTTGCTGGCCTCGCTTGCGTCCGCCGATTTTACAAGCGACCAGACCCTTGAGGCCCTGATTCAGGGATTGGCAGCCAGCCATGCCATGGGCACCGGCGACTACATCCACCCGGCACGGCTCGCCCTCTCTGGAACCGCAGTGGGTCCCAGCTTTTACGGGCTTCTGCGGGTACTGGGGCGCGAGCGTGTCGCCCGGCGCATCGAGCGGTTTCTTGCCGCGGCTTGACGCCGCGTTTGGCGGCCGGTTTGATCCCAAACCGGCCAGAGTGTAATGCGAGTGTAGCACAATGGATAGTGTAGCGGCCTCCGAAGCCGTTGATCCGGGTTCGACTCCCGGCTCTCGCACCACCGGATAACCAACCAATCGGGCTCGTCGCCGGGTTACTTCTTGGCAACCTTGAGTGCTTCCGAAGCCGCCATCTCCGCCGCAACAAACTTCGCGAATGGAGCGATGTCGTGACGAACGGACGCCTCTTCCAGCGTGGCTAGGTACGCCGTGCGATTGTCCACTCGGATCACGGTCCATGGGTATCCGCCAGAGGCGAGCATGGCATTCATTAAGAAGCGGCCGATACGACCGTTGCCATCTGGATACGGATGAATTGCTCGACTGAGCCGCGGCGGCTCCGGAAGGGTGACGGAGGCCGGCCCGCCCGCCGGCCTTCCTCATCAGGCCGGGTGGCGGTTTCCATCGCCTGGAGTGTCGCAGAGGGGCGTGGAGAACGGCGTTTCGCTAGACACGCCCGCGGGGGGAAGCGGCAGCCTGCCTCGGCCCGGAGCCGCCTTTCCGCTGCGAAGCGGAGCCGGAGGTGATTTTGCCGAGTGGGTGCGGCGGGTCCATGAGGACGAAGGGGACCCTCTAGGGGAGGCCGAGGAGCCGATGCGATGGCTCTTCGCCATTCACACGTTTGGTCCGCTACTAACCGACAATAAACTCAGTCACGATGAGAAGTGTGATGTCATCGCAGCGCTCGAAAAATCACTCGCTGATTCGATGGCGAAGGCCGGTTACGAAGTATTGAATCGGGTGCACTGCCAGATGCCGTTGAACAATGAACTATGGGAACAGGCGCGAGAACAGTTCGCCAGGGCGTTTCCGAAACTAACCACTCTTTGGCGGGATGCCTTGGGCAGGGAATCTTGAACCAAATGCCCACTCCATGACCTGCCGAAGCTCATCATCAGCGCGTCTGGCGAATGTCGACTTAAGGCCACTCCGTGCTGGGATCGTTAGCCTCTGGCTTATCGGCGGACCTTAATTCGATTCACTTCAGTCCAAACTTAAAAACAGTTTGGGGCGTTGCCTTCGACGCTAGACGCCCCTTCCGGCTTTTGGGGCTGTGCCCCCAGTTCGGGGCGCCCGCAACGACCGCATATCTTAGGGAATGAATCTCATAGGCAGGCCGCCATAAAAGCGTACTATGTGGACCTCAAAGTCTGTAACGGACTCCTGACTGTCAGCCTTTGGCACCACCCGCAGCCTCAAGACCGACCCCAGTCAGGCCCGAAGGAATTCAACGGCACTGTTCGCACCCCAAGACCAAAACCCATGAAAATGATCCTGCGCCTCCTGATGGCCCTCCCATTCCTCGGCACCGTCCTCGCCTCGGGCGCCCCCGCCTCAACCCCGGGGCCCACGATCAACCTCCTCGTGATTTCAAAGACGGCCGGCTACCGGCACCAGGTGATCCCGACGGGGATCAAGACGCTGGTGGAGATGGGCCAGGAGGCGAAGTGGGGCGTCACGGCGACCGAGGACACCTCGCTCGTCACTCCTGAATTTCTCAGTCACTTCGACGTCATCGTTTTCCTGATGACCACGAAGACCATCTTCACGCCGCAGGAGAAGGCGGCCATCGAGGGGTTTGTGAAGGGCGGCAAGGGACTCCTCACCATCCACACGGGGGCTGACACCGAATACGATTGGCCGTGGTACAACCGCCAGCTGGGCGTCAAGTTCCTCGGGCATCCGCCGGCGCAGAAGGCCCGGCTTGTGATCGAGGACAGGAACCATCCGGCCACGAGCTTCTTTCCCTCGTCGGAGTGGGTCACAACCGATGAGTGGTACAGCTTCAACCGGGATCCGCGCCCGGACGTGCACGTGCTGATGTCGATCGACGAGTCGAGCTACAACGTCGATGACAACCGCTGGTTCGCGGGCGTGAAGCAGCGGATGGGAGACCACCCCCTCGTCTGGTACACCCAGAACGAGAAAGGCCGCGTTTTCCAGACCGCGCTGGGCCACACCGAGGAGATGTGGGCGGATCCCCTGTACCGGGCGCACCTGAAGGGCGCGATCGAATGGACGGCTGGCCTCAAATGAGCCGTCGCCGTCCCTAAGCCCTGGCTCCTGCGCCCCTCTCGACAGACACCTGGGGGCGAGTTTCCCCCTGCGGCCTCTGCGCCGTGGGAGCTGACAGGGGCTATGAACGCAAGGAATGCGTTGTAAGGAACTCGGAAATAGCCGAAACTGGTGGGTTCAGGAGAGAAAGAGAATGAAGATCGACGACAGACCCGAAGCCAGTACACCGGGGTCAACGGCGGCCAACCCGGTTTCCGTGGGCCAGCAGGGCAGGGCAGCATGGCGCAAGGTGGTCGCCCCCTATGAGCACTCGGAGCGCTGGCGGGCGAACTGGCAACTGGCTGATACGCTGATTCCCTACGCGGCCCTGTGGGTGGCGATGTATTTCAGCCTGCGAGTAAGCTACGGGCTCACCCTCGCCCTGGCGGTCGTGGCGGCCGGATTCATGGTGCGCCTCTTCATCCTCTTCCACGACTGCGGCCATCGGTCCTTTTATGCCTCGCGCAAAGCCAACGCCGTCCTGGGCTATTTCCTCGGGGTATTGGTGTTCGAGCCCTGCGATCTGTGGTGGGACGAGCACAACATCCACCACGCGTCCGCCGGAAACCTGGACAAGCGCGGGATTGGGGACATCCCGACAATGACGGCCCAGGAGTACCTGCGCGCCTCCTCCTGGAGTCGACTGAAGTATCGGCTGGTGCGCAATCCCCTGGTCCTGCTCCTATTCGGCGCGCCGATCGTCTTCATCGTGCTCAACCGGTTTTCCAGCAGGCGCGCGGACGCGAGGGAGCGCCGCAGCGTGCATCTGACCAACCTCGGGATTGCGGTTGGGGCGGCGGTGCTCTGCTCGCTCATCGGGTGGAAGGCCTACCTCATGATCCAACTGCCGATCATCGTCATGGGGTCCGCCGCGGGCATGTGGCTCTTCTATGTGCAGCACCAATTTGAGGGTGTCTATTGGCGGCGCACCCCCGAGTGGCGAAACGAGGAGGTCGCTCTCCTGGGATCGTCCTATTTCCACCTTCCCGCCGTCCTGCGTTGGCTGACGGGCAACATCGGTTTCCACCACGTCCACCACCTGAGCGCGCGCATCCCCAATTACCTGCTTCAACGCTGCCATGAGGAGAATGCGCTCTTTTGCGGCGTCAAGCAGCTCACGATGGCCGGAAGCCTCAGGTCGCTTCCCCTGCGTGTCTATGACGAGCAGAACCGCCAGTTGATCAGCTTTCCGGAAATGAAGCGACGCGTGGCGGCGGGTTCGATCACTACTTAGCGGTGCAGGCACGGAAGCGGGGCGCAGGGCGCTCCGCCTCGCGTGGACGCCTTACGGGGCTTTGGGCGCGCTGTCCACGAAGGGCAGCAAGGCCGCAAGCAGGGCCTCGGGTTTCTCGATGCAGGGCGCGTGGCCGCAGTCTGGGATCACGACCAAGCGCGCTCCCGCAATCTTGGCAGCGAAGTCCCGGCCGTCGCTCAGGGGGACAAGTTCGTCCTCGGCTCCCCAGGTCACGAGGGTCGGTATCGAAATCGAGCCCAACCGGTCATCGACCGACTCGTCGACCAGCGCCATGTCTGCGCTAATGGAGTGGATCGTCCAGCTGTCGCCCTTGCTCATGCTCCAGGCGTAGGAGGCGCGCACGGCGTCGTCGGTGCGCCACTGCTCGCCGTGGAAGATGTGCGCCAGCAATGCCTTTTCGCCTGCGAGCGAGGTCTGAGGTGCGCGATGCGTCCCCACGCTTTTCACGAGCGAGCGGTGCCCTGCGGCATCGCAAAGAACAAGCCGGGCCGGCTTGGGCAGCACAAACGACGGGCCCACGGGCTCGGCGACCAGGGCCTGCAGGGTGTACTGCGCGGCAATCCAGCCCCCCAGGGACTCGCCGACGAGGGAGAAGTCCGCCACCTTTCGATCCCTCAGGAACTCCCCGAGGAAGTCGACCCAGGTCTGGATGCTATAGTCGATGAACGGCTTGTCCGAAGTGCCGAAGCCAAGCTGATCCGGAGCGAGAACCCGGTGTGTCTTGGCCAGGGACAGGATGCAGTGTCCCCAGTCCCCGCGGGCGCTGCTTCCCAGGCCGTGAAGGAGCACGACGACGGGGCCTGTGCCGACGTCGTAGTAGCGGATATGCTCGCCGAACAGGATCACGGTCTGCATCGGGGGCAGTCCTTCATCGGCCGGGGCCGCTGCCGGAAGGGCTCCCGTTCCCGCGGTCAGGGCGGCTAAGAGGACTGCGAAGCGCGCAAAATTCAACATGGCAGCAGAGGATCAGTTTTTTAGGGTGTGGCGAGGCCCGAATCCATCGGAGGGCGCTCGGAGCCTGCGCGGTGCGCTCCCGCTATTTGCATCCCTGCGGCCCGCAGGTGAGGCATCCCACGAGGGAGGCCGCAGCCAGGAAAAGGGGCGGCGCACGCCCCCCCGGGGGGCGGTCATTCGAGCGCGCGTGACAGCTCCTCAAGATTGAAGGGCTTGGGAAGAATCCGGTCCACCCCCAGCTGGCGCAGGAGGGCGACCTCGGCGTCCGCAAGGTTGCCGCTGGTGACCACGATCTTTCCCGCGAATGCGGTCTGCCTGACCCTGCGCACGAAGTCGGTGCCGGACATCTTCGGCAGGTTGAGGTCGACCAGCAGCAGCGCAAACCCTAGCGGGTTTGCGGTGAACTCCTTCCACCCCAGGTCCCCGTCATTCGCGACGGAAACGCGCAATCCCAGTTTCTCCAGCATCGCAGCTGCCGCCCGCGCGACGAGCGGGTCGTCCTCGACGACAAGGACGGCGCGTCCCGCAAGCACGGGACTGGGAGTTGCCTTCCCAACGGCTTCGGCAGGCTCCTGCCCGGGGGCGGGGTCGGTGGGCAGGACAACGATGAAGTGAGTCCCAAAGCCGGCCTGTGACTCCACCCGCACCGTTCCTCCGCTGTCGGCAACCAGCTGCCAGACCGACGAAAGGCCGAGGCCGGTCCCTTTCCCTGCTTTCTTTGTCGTGAAGAAGGGGTCGAAGATCTGGTCAATCACCTCCGGCGGGATCCCGGTGCCGTTGTCCTTAACCGTGATCTGGATCCAGCCCTGTGCGGGATCGCTGCTGGTGCCGTGGCCCCTCTGTGCTTCGTCAGCGCTCAGCTCATGGCCGCTGACCACCAGCTCGGGGGTCCATTCCCTGCCAGCGGAGCGCGCCAGCCTCTCGACCAGGGCATCCCGGGCGTTGATGATCAGGTTGAAGAGGATTTGGTTGAGATCGGTCGGATTCGCCCGGACTGCAGGAAGGTGCTCCGGCACCTCTGACTTCAGCACGATGCGCCGGTCGATCGTGGAATGGATGAGGGCAAAGCAGCTGGCCACCACGGGGGCGAGCTGGACCGAGACGGCATCTGCCGACGACTTCCGGCCAAAGGTCAGCAGGCGCTGGGTGAGATCGGCCGCCCTCTTGCTGGCCTGCTCGATCAGCTCGAGGTCCCTCGTCAGGTCGGGGTTCGAACGATTTTCCTCCTTCAGCATATCGGCTGTCGCCAGAATGGGGGTGAGCAGGTTGTTGAATTCGTGGGCAATGCCTCCCACCAGCTCGCCCAGGGCGCGCACGCGCCGGGACTGCGACACCTCCTGGTCAATCATGCGGCGCCGGGTGACGTCGGCGATCAGGACGCACGCTCTCTGGCGCTCCGCCGATGCCGGCCCGATCCCGATCACCAGGGTCTCCAGCACGAGCCGTAGCCGCGGCAGCTTGATCTCCGTGGAGGCCAGGTCGCCTCCGTCCCTGAAGCGATCGAGGAGATCGGTGATTACCCTAAGGAACTCCGGATCCAGGCCCAGCGACTCAAGGGTCGGGCCTGCCGACGCCCCGGGTTTGAGGGAGAACAGCCGGCATGCCTCGCGGTTCATGGAGAGGACCTGCGGGTTCTGGCCCTTGACCATCTCCACGACCACGGTAGCCAGGGGGTGGTTTTCAAACAGGGTCGACAGGAGCGCCCGCTGCTCCCCCAGCTCGGCCGCCTGGCGGGCGATTCGCCTTGAAAGGCTGCGCTGGCGCAGGAATGCCAGACTCGAGAGGACAAATCCAAGCGCCAGCATCGAGACCACGAGGATCAGCACCTGCTTCTCGGTGATCTTTGTCTTTTCATAGCGGCCGAACCATTTTTGGTAGAGGGCATCGAACTCGCCGCTGGAGTGGAGGGCCGCCAGGCCCTCATTGAGCCGTGCAAGGAGGACCGAGTCTCCCTTCTTGACGGCAAAGCCGCACCTGAAGGTGTATCCGGGGAGCTTTGCATCCATCAGGCGCAGCCCCTTGAGCCCGAGCCTGTCGATCAGGGCCGCCGCCCTGAACCGGGACATGATGGCCCCGGCGCATTCGGAGGATTGCACCCGCTGCAGGCTCTCCTCCCATTTGTCCGTGTAGACGGGGGTGGAGCCCTTCAGGAAGTAATTGAGAATCTTCTCGCCGTGTGAGCTCGCCGGGCCCACGGCGATGCGCATGCCCTGCAGGTCCTTCAGGCGATGGATCCGGTCATCATTGTCACGGACCACGACGCCGACCTCGAGCTCCACCACGGGCACCGAGAAATCCATGAACTTGTCGCGATAGTTGGTCTCGGCGATGAACGCCACGGCATCGATGTCGCCCTGGGACAGCGACTCGGTCAGGGTGGCGTTGGGAAGCGCCTTCAGCTGCAGCTTCAGCCTCATCAGCCTGGCCACCGCGTTCGTGATATCCACGGCGAACCCGTCCAGCGCGCCGTTGTCCCCGAGCTCGGAATAGGGGTAGAAGTCGGCCGGGGCACCCAGCACGAACTGCTGGGTGAGTACGCTCTCTCCGGTCTCCGTGTCCTGTGCTGCGGCGCCGGCGGCGCCGATGGGTGACAACAGGAAGAACCCCAGGGGAACCAAGGCTACGGCGAGGAGGGTCGAGCCCACCCGTGATCTCCATGGACACCCGGGCTTGCGGGCAATCAGGCTCACGCCTGCAAACTGCATGGGGCTGCGTGGGATCACAAGTGTCGAATGGGCTGGAGGAGCCTGGCGGCGGATTGGCCCGGCCCGAGCGCAACCGCTTCAAAGGAAAGCAACAGGGCGGTCGGCGGGGCTGCGCCCCAGGGCCGTCAGTCCGCGGGTCCCGCGAGCACCTTTTCCACGGTTTCGAGCAGGGTGGCCGCCCTGATGGGCTTGCGCAGGGTGGCCTGGGCCCCCAGCCGCTGCGCGGTGGGCAGGTAGAGCGAGTCGCCGAACTGCGAGTCCCCTGAAATCGCGATGATGCGCGGACGGGGCGTCGTATTTGCGAAGCTGCTGATCAGCTCCAGCCCATCCATGTCGGGCATCGAGATGTCCGTGATGATCAGCTCGGGTTGGTGCATGCGGTAGAGCTCCAGGCCGCTCTTGCCGTCGGGCGCATCATCGACCGAGTGGCCGGCCTCGGTGAGGATCTCCACCGTGACGTTGCGCAGCGCCTCGTCGTCGTCGATGAGCAGGATGGAGGCCATGGTGTCTTGTGTCTGGGAGAAATCGGGCCGCTCAGGCCTTCCGGCGCTGCCGGCTTGCCGACTTTGGTAGGACGATAGTGCCCGCTGCCCTGCGGCGGCTCAAGCCGGAAGCCCCCTTCGGGCGCAGGTCATAAGGCGCATGGGGGGCCGGGGGCCGTCAGTGTGATTCGGAGAAGCTTGTGATGGAATGCCACTCAAGGACCTCCTGCAGGAGGGCCCGCTCGGTCTTCAGCACGAGGCGCTCAAGGCTGTTCCAGGTCTGGCAGAAGGCGATCTGCCGGCGGCTGCCCTCGAGCATGGCGCACATCTCGCGGTAGCGTGCCACGCGCCTCTGGAGGTCATTGATGGAGATCAGCGAGATCAGGGAGGCCGCGACGACCGGCAGCGCTATGGGGACGAAGTAGAAGAAGGTGCTGCGGACCCACACGGGCACGTCGATCTCCATCGTATGGGCGACGGCGTAGGCCGCCGTGGCGGTCAGCGCCAGGATCGTGGCGATCCAGAATCCCATCTTCAGCTTCCGGAACAGCGGCAGTGCCCGGCCCTCCTGGCGCTTGTAGTAGGAAAGCTGGTCGTCGATGCGCTTCTCCAGGTAGACCTGCTTGAATTCCGCCATCGGGACGGCGCTCGTCGTGGCGGAGCGGCTGTGCAGCACGTGCAGCGAGCGGGTGAGCCCGCGCACGCCGGGCAGGTCGAGCTCCTCGAACAGGGGCGCCGCCCGCGGCAGACCCCATGTGGCCAGGGCGGAGCGGCAAAACTCCGCGGCAAGGCGGCAGCGCACCCAGCTGTCGTGGGAATGGGCGTGGCGCCTGAGAACCACCGCCACCGCCAGCGCGCCGACAAGGCACGCCAGCTTGGCCCATGGAATCGCGAAATAGTGCAGGCCGTAGGCGAGCGCCGCGGAGGCAATCAGGGTAGCCGCCACATGCAGCAGAACCGTCGAAACGATGAGCCTCCTGAACTGGGGCGCCCCGCGGCTCGCCGCACTGTCGCACTTCTGCTGGAAGAGAAAGATGGGGTCGGGGGCCTTGAAGGGGTTCTGGGCGTAGGAGGAGAGGGCGGCCGGCAGGCGGTTGAGCTTCGCCAGGGTGGCGTCGTCACGCTCGAGCTTGTCCCAGTTCTCCTTGGTGACCTCCTGGTTCAGGGCGTCGATGATGATGAGGGGCTTGCCGATGCTCCGGGCGTAATCGATCACATCCGCGGTGCCTCCCTTCCCGCGGGCCGGGTCGCCGTCCCAGACGGCAAGGAGCACGTCGCTACCGTTGACCGTCTCCATTCCGCAGTCGAGGTAGGCATCCTCGCGGGAGCCGTTCTCGGTGATCACGCGCACGTGCTCCGCCTTCTCCAGCAGGGCCTCGACCCCCGCCCATTCCTGCGGCGAGAAGTCGCGCTCGAACTCGGCCTTGGGGAGGGGGAGGATGGCATACCACGAAAGCTTGAGCTCTCGGGCCTTGGAGATGAAGAGCTGGTCGGCTCCGGTGGCCACCGACGACAGGGCCACCCATTCGCCGCGGCTTTCCCGCTGGAGCATTCCCAGCGCGGCCGTCACCGAGCGGGCGATGGAGTCGGGATTCGCCAGCTGGCGGTGACCCGAGAAGCCTACAACGTGGAAGAGCGGGAGTTCTGAACTGGCGGGCATCCTCGGGGATGGTTGCGAGTGGTGCGGCGTTTGCCAAGCCTCTTGCCGGGCACCGGCATGCCGGAGCGGGCGTTGCTCCTGCGCATGGGCTCTCTCATGACCGCAGGGTCGAGCGTGCAGCGGTGCCCGTGGATCTTGATCGACTCGTTCAACCTGGGTTTGGAGGAGGCTCCTGCCGGCTCCTAAAGAGGCGTGGCCGGGCGCCGGCCGCGCGGGCCTACCGGAGCCTCTTGAACGAGGACTGCAATAGCTCGAGGTCCGAGGCGCCTTTTGTTTTTTCCCTCGCGCGCGAGATCAGGCCCGCCTCAAGGGTGTTCTTCGTGGGCCGTTCCGTCTCGTAGAAGACGCCGAAGACGCCGGGCCAAGGCTGGGTCGCAAGCCGGAAAGCAGAGATCTCGTCGGTGGGATCGTGGCGGAATTCGTCCTCGGGAGTGCCGTCGTGCTTCTTCTCCTCGATGACGCGGAACTGGCCCCCCTTTCGCGGGTTGGCGGCATCGAAGGCCCCCTCGTAGAACTCAACGCACTCGGAGAGGATCTCGACCACCGAGAAGCCGTCGTGCCGTGCGGCCCGCTCCATCATCTCGATCATGTGGTTGACCTGCGTGGCGTGGCTGCGGGCGACAAAGGTGGCGCCGCTGTTGATGAGGGTCCTCATCGGGTTGATGGGCTGGTCCATCGCCCCGGTCGGGTCCGTCTTCGACTTGAAGCCGATCGGCGAGGTGGGCGACGTCTGCTTCTTTGTCAGCCCGTAGACGAAGTTGTCCATGATGACATAGGTCATGCGCACGTTCTTTCGGCCCGTGTGCACCAGGTGGTTGCCGCCGATCGAGTACCCGTCGCCGTCACCGCCGAAGACGAAGACGTGGACGTCGTCGCGGCCGAGGCTGATGCCGGCGGCGAAGGGCAGCGCCCTTCCGTGGATGAAGTGGACCCCATGCGTGTTGACGAAGTACGGAAAGCGCGACGAGCAGCCGATGCCGGCCATCGTCACGATGTTCTGGTGGGGATACTGGAGCTTTTCCAGGACGCGGTAGTAGGCTGCCAGGACGGCGAAGTCGCCGCAGCCCGGGCACCAGGTCGGGTGGTCGGCTGTCAGGACCTTCTTGGTCAGCGGCACGGACGGTGCCACGGCCAGGGCGGCGGAAGCGGAGGAGGAGGACATGGGGCGTGAAAACGGGGGTTGGGGTTAGGACTGGGCTTCGATGGCGCGCGAGACGCCCTTGACGATCTCCGAAACGTGGAAGGTCAGGCCATCCGTCTTCGTGAGGCTCGAGATGTTGGGCAAGGCGTAGCGGGCCCGCAGCAGCATGGCCATCTGGCCGAAGCCGTAGAGACCCTCGTCGTTCATCTCGATCACGAGGACCTTCTTGTACCTGGCGAAGATCTCGGGCAGCCCCGGAGGCAGCGGGTGCAGGCTTCTCAGATGGATCTGGCCCACCTTGCTGGCCTTCTGCCTGAGCTGCTTGACGGCCTCCTTGATCGGGCCCCAGGTCGAACCCCATCCGACGACGAGGACATCCCCCTCGGTGTCGCCAAAGACCTCGGGAGGGGGCAGGGAGGCGGCGAGCGTCTTCAGCTTCTCGCGGCGCTTGGCCGTCATCTGCGTGTGCAGGAGGGAATTGCCGGTCGGATGTCCGAGTTCGTCGTGCTCCAGGCCGCTGACCGTCGGGTACTTGCCGGTGGCGATCGAGGCGCCCGGGGGCGCGTGCCGCGTGATCCGGTCCAGGGGATAGGGCTTGAAGTCGTCGCCCCTCGGGGAAAGGTCCGGCTTCGGGTCGACGAAGAGAGTCGGCAGGTCCGGCTCGTTGAAGGCCTCGATCCGGGTCGCGAGGGCCTGGTCGGTGAGGATGATGACCGGGGTACTGTACTGGCGCGCGATCCGGCCGGCCTCGAGGGCGACGTAGAAGCAGTCCTCGACGTCCTTGGGGGCCAGCACGACGCGCGGGGCGTCGCCATGGCTGCCGTAGATCGCCTGCATCAGGTCGCTCTGCTCGACATTGGTGGGAAGCCCGGTGCTCGGGCCGCCGCGCTGGACATTGATCACGATGAGGGGCATTTCCGCCATGACGGCCCAGCCGAGGGCCTCCATCTTGAGCGAGAGCCCGGGGCCGGAGCTGCCCGTGATGGCGAGGTGCCCGGAGTAGGCGAAGCCGAGGGCATAGCCCACGGCCGCCAGCTCATCCTCCGTCTGGACGAAGATGCCGCCGTATTTCGAAAGCTCGGTGCGCAGCGTCTCCATGATGCTGGACCACGGGGTGATGGGGTAGCCGGCCCCGTGGCGGACGCCCGCGGCGATGAGCCCGTAGGTGAGGGCCATATTGCCGTCGACCGTCACCTGGGGCCGCCCCGAAGGGGAGGCCGTCGCGGGCTCGAAGCTGTACAGGCAGTCCTGGAGGTTGTCGGCGGGCGTGCCGTAGCCCGCGTCGAAGGCGAGCATCGCATTGCGGACGATGTCCTCGGACTTGCCGCCGAAGCGCTCGGAGATGAGCCTCCCGATCTTGGCGACGTCCAGGTTGAATATCCGGGCGATCAGGCCCAGCACGAAAAGATTCTTGCCCTTGTCCTTGGACGAGCCGCCGACGGCCTCGACCGTCGCGCCGGTGATCTGGATGCCCACGGCCGTGAAGCGCCGGTCGTCCGGGTCGGGGGTCACGTGGTCGCTGTCGTAGATGAGGATGCCGCCGGGCCTGAGCGCGCCGATGTGGCTCTCATAGCTGTGCTGGTAGAAGGCCACCAGGAGGTCGGCCTGGTCGCCCGACGAGAGGATGTCGCCGGTGCCCATGCGCACCTGGAAGATCGACGGGCCCCCGGAGATCGTCGAGGGGATGGTCATGTACGTCATCACTTCCTGGTCGGATCGACCTGCGAGGCGGGCAAGGAACCCTCCTATTGTCTGGATCCCGTCTTGCGAGTTGCCTGCAAGGCGGATGACCACATCGTTAATAGAACGTCTTTCGCCCGGAGCCGCTGAGCCGTTCCCCGGGGTTTGGGGTGTGACTGGCATTACCATTTTGGGGAGGGTCAGTCTTAGTTGGGGGCAATGATTGTCAATGCGGTGGGGGTCAGGCGGCCGCGCGTCCCCCTCTGAAAAGGCGGAATTGTCCGCCGAATCTATAAGATGCGTTCATCCTGTGCGCGCGGCTCAGAAGAGCCCCAAGGACGAACGACGGGAAGAGGCCGAGCAGGACGATAAGCGCCGCCATCGCCCGGGTCTCAATTGCTGCCCGGAGAAATCCTGCCGCTCGGGGACGGGACCTCCTCGCCGACGTCCCAGTACACCGTGTAGCGGCTGTAGGCTAGCTCCCAGAACGGGCGTAGGGTCACGTCCGCGGGCCGCCCGATTCCCATCGTGTAGAAGGTCAGCGAGCCGAACAGGGCGCGCGTCACCGAGGATTCGATCGGCGAGTCGCCCTTGATGAGCATCGGCACGGGGGCCGGCTTCGCGTCGAGGTTGGCCCTCTGGTTGGGCGAGTAGGGCACCGTTTTTGAGGACGGCGCCGGCCCGAGGTCGCCCGCCAGGACTGCCGGCCCGTAAAGGAACGCGAGCTTGTTCGGCGAGCCCGGCATGGCTTCGGTCCGCACGGCCATGGGCACCGAGAAGCTCAGGACGTCGCCTTTCCTCCATGCCCGCCGGATCACGGCGTAGGTGCCTGGGTCTCCCTTAATCCCGAGGTGCCTTCCGTTGAGCTCGAACTGCACGGGAGCGGCGGCCCATCCCGGGCAGCGCACCCTGAGGGTCACCGGATCCGTCGGCCCGGCGGTCACCGTCAGGCGAACCGTGTTCCTGCGGGGATAGTCGGTCTGCTGCGTGAGCGCGAATCCCTTCTTCTTCCAGGTGAGCTCGGAAGGGATGAACAGATTGACGTAGAGGTCGTCGTCGCCGTGGAAATAGATGGCGCGCCCATAGCGCGTGTGGTTCTCGATGCCCGTGCCGACGCAGCACCAGAAGGAGTCGAAGGGCGTGCTGAACGTCCTGAAGAGACCGGGCTCCAGCGACATGAAATACGTGAACATCCCGTGCCGCGGCTCCTGCGAGGCCAGGATATCGTTGTAGAGAGCGCGCTCATAGTAGTCGGCATATCCCGTGCCCGGCGCCCATCCGAAAAGGTGCTCCGTCAGCTTGAGCATGTTGTAGGTGTTGCAGGTCTCGGCCGTGCAGGCGCTCAGGTGCCGCTCCGTCGACTGCTCCATGAAGAAGTGCTCGTCGTCGCTGTTGCCCCCGATCACGTAGGTGTGGTGGTGCACGACCGTGTCCCAGAAGTATTCCGCGATCGCACGGCTGCCCGCATCGCCCGTGACCTCGTAGAGCCTCGCCTCGCCGGTGATCTTCGGGATCTGGGTGTTGGCGTGGCGATGCGCGAGGTCGTCGCGCCGGGCGAGGAGCGGATCGAGGATGGCCCGGTGGCGGAAGCGGCGGGCGGTCTCCAGGTAACGGGGATTGCCGGTGAGCTGCGAGAGTTCGGCCATGACGTCGACGATCCCGCCCTGCTCGACCCCGAGCATCTCCTGCAGCTGTTCCTGGCTCAGCCCGGCGGTCATGGCGCCCACCCAGTCGGCCAGCCGGAGCGCGACCCCACGTGCCTGGTCGTCCCCGGCCAGGATCCACGCATCCTTGAGCCCGTTGAGCACCTTGTGGACGGTGTACCACGGCGCCCATGCGCCCCCCTCGAAGGTCTCGGGGTCAGTCATCTTCACGATTCCCTTTCCGAACCCGCGCAGGGTCGTGAGCTCGATGGGCGGCAACGCGCCCACATATCCGTCCCCGTAGGCCTCCTGACAAAGCGCCAACTCGGAGACGATGTAGCGTATCCGCTCCAGGAACCGCGTGTCCCCGGTCGCCGCGTACTGCTGCGAGGCGGCCGTCAGGAAATGCCCCAGGATGTGGCCGCCCACGCCGGTGGACTCCCAGCCTCCGTAGCGCTCCGCCTTTGGCTTCAGGCCGGCGTACTGGCGCGCATTGTGCAGGAGCCGGTCGGGCTCGAGGGAGAGCAGGTAGTCGGCGTTGCGCAGCATCGCCTGGCGGAAAGGGCTGTCCAGGAGCCTTACCTCGTCAAAGCCAAACGGGCGGCAGGGGAGCAGCGGTGTTGCGGCCGGTGCCTGCGAGCACAGGGTGGGGGATAGCGAGGCCAGGAAAAGGATCGCGGCGGCTTTCATGGGGTGCGCCCATGATCGAGGCATTCCCGCGGCACAAATGCCAGTTCTTCCTTCTGCACCGATGAATGGGGCGGCTGCAACCACGCCACAAAATGCGGCTATGTGCATTGCCGCGTCATGCATTGCGAGAACGAATGGGTCCGCGCCGGGGTTCACACCAACTCAATTGAAGGCTTCTGGAGCCATCTCAAAAGGTCAATCTATGGGACGTTCCATTCCGTGCCGAAGAAGCATCTCCAGAAGTACGTCGTTGAAATTTTCTACCGTTGCAACCTGAGGAAATCGGACCAGCCAATTTCCCTCGCACTGTCGAGTCGGCTGTCACAGCGGATCGCGTAAGCAACCCGAAGAAGATTTCGAGTGAAGTCTCTCGGTCTGGGTCCAGCGCCTTAGGCTTCGTGGCGGCCACGACGTAAAATCATAGCCTCTAGTCCCTTCCGTCAAGCAGCCGCCACAAAATGATTCCAATTGCTAATAAAATACTAAATTGTTTCAAATTAGTAATTGGTTAGTAATTTCATCATCAACCATGAAACACCCCGAAACGCCTCCCGCTTTTGCTAAGATTTTCCCAACAGTTACAAAAGACACCAATCGGTTCATTGAGGTCGTTCGGCTTAGTAACGACGAAAGGTATAAGGGGCAATATCTGCATTGGGACAAAGTGAAGCGCCTTCACCCACCCCAAGGATTCAGCAGAGAAGAAGTTTGGATGTCTCTAAAATTCTCAAGAATTGGGATGCGCCAAATTCCACTTACTGATTCGAAAGGGAATAATTTCCAATTCTGCGTACCAGACATTGTGCTAAAAGAACTCCACGAAATCGACATCGGGGCTGGAGGCGCGCTTGGCGTACCAGAGCCGATAACCAATCCACAAACCAAAGATCGCTACTTGATTCGATCGCTAATGGAAGAAGCCATAACATCAAGCCAGCTGGAGGGAGCGGCAACAACACGGGAAGTGGCGAAGGAAATGATCCGCACAGGACGGGCGCCCAGGGACACAGGAGAGCAGATGATTCTCAATAATTTCGTCACGATGCAGACGATTACCGAACTAAAGAAAGAAGCGCTGACGCCAAAGATGGTTTTTGCGATTCATAAATTGGTTACCGAGAAAACGCTGGATGACGCAACAGCGGCGGGAAGATTTAGGCGTCCAGACGAACTTCGGGTGGTCGGTGATGATTACGGTGAAGTATTTCATGCTCCGCCACCGGCAGAGCAGCTGGAGGCAAGGCTCGCTGCGATGTGCGATTTTGCCAACGGCGTAACGCCGCCTTACTTTGTTCACCCGGTATTGCGGGCCATAATGCTGCATTTCTGGCTAGCTTACGACCATCCATTCGTCGATGGAAACGGAAGAACGGCCAGAGCTCTTTTCTATTGGTCGATGCTTCGTGAAAATTGTTGGCTGTTTGAGTTCATCTCGATTTCCCACATCTTGAGAAAGGCTCCGGCAAAATATGGCAGATCGTTCCTTTACACAGAGACTGACGATAACGATTTGACCTATTTTATTGTAGCCCAAACGCAGGTGATTAAGCGCGCAATCGAAGCACTCCACTCATACGTCGATGCCAAGACAGCGGAGATGCAAGAGTTAGAATCCCGCGTCCGCGCGATAAATCTATTCAATCACCGCCAGGCCGCGCTGATTCGCCACGCGTTAAAACACCCGTTCCAAGTGTACACCTTCGGCAGCCATCAAAAAAGCCATCAAGTCGCTTATCAGACTGCGAGAACCGATCTTTTGGATTTGCAGGCAAAAGGCCTTTTCGATGCCAGAAAGCGAGGTAGGAAAATTGCTTTTACTTCGCCTGACGACCTTTCGAGCCGGCTTCGCAAAGTGGGCAAAACGGCTGAAAAAGCCTAGACCTCGAAAAGCACGCCAAGTAAGCGGGGTTCGTTTTACTTGCCATGAAGGGATAATGACCCCTGGGGATTGCCTCAGGTCGACGCCTGCTCGCCGACGGGGATCGCCGGCTGCGCGGACGGGCGTCATGTCCATAAAAGGAGGAATTGTCCGCCGAACCTAAGGTGCGTTCACCCTGCGCGCGGCTCAGAAGAATCCGAGGACGAGCGACGGGAAGAGGCCGAGCAGGACGATCAGCGCGGCAGCGGCGGCAAGGGAGAGCGCGGTCGCAAGCGGGATGCGGATCGGGGCCGCTCCCGGCGCGGGGGCGGCCACCAGGGCCTGCTTGAGCACGATCAGGTAATAGTAGAGGGACACGGCGCTCAGGGCGATCGCCAGCAGGGTGACCCAACCCGCCGGGCCCGAGATTCCCGCCATCCCCAGCGCGGCCGAGAACACGACCAGCTTGCCGAAGAATCCGGCGAGGGGAGGAATCCCCGCCAGGGACAGGATGAAGACGGCCAGGCAGACCGCGAGCAGCGGGGAGCGCTTGTAGAGGCCCGCGAGGTCGGTGATCGACTCGCAGCGGCCGCCGCGCTCGGCGGCGGTGACGACCCCGAAGGCCCCGACCGTCGCAATCCCGTAGGTCGCGGCATAGTAGAACAGGGGGCCGGGTCCCGCAAAGCCGGCAGCCATCACGCCCAGCAGGAGCGCACCCGCGTGGGCGATCGCCGAATACGCCAGCAGCCGGCGGACGTTGGTCTGCGCCAGCGCCGCGAAGTTGCCGAGGAGCAGCGAAGCCGCCGCCATGAAGGCGACCAGGTCGAGCCATCCCAGGGCCCCCGGCGCCGCAGTGGCCCGGCCCGCCGCCGCGCCGAGGCCGAGCCAGAGGATGCGGGTGAAGATCGTGAAGCCGGCGAGCTTGGAGGCGGAGGCGATCAGCGCGGCCGCCGGGGCCGGCGCACCCTCGTAGACGTCGGGGGCCCAGAGATGGAACGGGGCCGCCGCCACCTTGAAGCCGAACCCGACCAGGACCATCACCAGGGCCACCAGGAACAGCGGGTTCGAACCCTGCACGGCCACCTGCGCCGCGACCCGGGGCAGGTCGATCGAGCCGGTGACGCCGTAGATCAGGCTGAAGCCGAACAGCATGAAGGCCGACGCCATCCCGCCGAAAAGGAAGTACTTGAGCGCCGCCTCGATCGACTCCGGCCTGGAGTGTCCGAAGCCCGCCAGGACATAGAGCGAGAGGCTGGCCAGCTCGATCGCCAGGAAGGCCAGCAGCAGGTTCTGCGCGGCGGCCATGAGCAGGAAGCCCGTCGCCGCGAAGAGGATGACCGCCACGTGCTCGGGCGGATGGCGCGGGAGCTTGCCTGAGCGTACGACCCCCAGGGTCAGAAGCGTGAGCACCAGCGCGCCGACGCGCGACGCGACCGCCAGCGTGTCGAAGACGAGGGCGCCCCCGAAGATCCTGCCCGAGGGCTCGTGCAGGGCCGTCACGAGCGCCGTCACGACGGCGATGGCGCCAATCCAGAGCGCCAGCTGCAGGCGCTGCTCCAAGCTGTCGCGCCGGAAGAGGGCGATGTCGAGGCCGAGGGCGATCAGGGCCCCCAGCACCAGGCACGCTTCCGGGCGCAGGGCGTAGAAGAGGTCCGAGTAATGGGGGCTCATGGCGTGCCTCCCTTGAATGCGGCCTGCAGCAGCGGCGAGTGGAGGGCCGGATTGATCCAGTCGAGGAGTAGGTCCGGCTTAAGGCCGATGAGGACCGTGGCCCCGATCAGGAGCGCCGCGCCGGCGACTTCCGCGGGCGTGATGGGCGGGAAGGGAGGGGCCTCGTTGGAGCCGGCGGGCGCCGCAGCAGGGGAGGGGGTCCCGAAGAAGGCCAGCTGGATCGCCCTCAGGGTGAACGCAGCGGAGATCAGGGCGCCGACTGCGGCCAGGAGCGCCCACAGGTGGGAGGCCTTCCACGTCCCGACCAGGATGGTCAGCTCCGCCGGAAAGCCGCTGAAGCCCGGAAGGCCCATGGAGGCGATCCCCGCCACCACGAACACCGTGGCCGCGAACGGGAGCAGGCGGTACATCGGCTTCGCGCGCAGGTCCTCCAGCATCCTCGTGTGGGTCCGGTCATACACCATCCGCCCGACAACCGCGAACAGCAGGCCCGCGATGACGCCGTGGGAGAACATTTGAAGGACGGCGCCGCTGACGGCCTGCGCCGTGCCGACGGCGATGCCCAGGAGCACAAAGCCCATGTGGCTGACGCTCGAGTAGCCCACCACAAACTTGAGATCCTGCTGGGTGAGCGCGACCAGCCCCGCGTAGATGATCCCGATCACCGCGAGCCAGGCGATGGGCCCCTGCCAGAATGCGAACCCCACCGGCGAGAGGGGCAGGGCCACGCGCAGGCAGCCGTAGGCGCCCAGCTTCATCACGACGCCGGCCAGCAGCATCGAGGCGCCCGTCGGCGCCGCCACGTGGCCGGTGGGGGCCCACGTGTGAAGGGGGAAGATGCCGGCCAGGGTGGCGAACCCGAAGAAGACCAGCGCGAAGAGGGCGATCTGGCTGGAATGGGGCAGCCCGGAAGCGGCCTGGGCCAGCTCGCCGAAGGCGAAGCCCGGGGAGCCGCCCGCGGCGTACACCCAGAGCAGGCCCGCCAGGACCATGGCGCTTCCCGCAAACGAGTAGAGCGCCAGCTTCATCGCGCCGTATTCCCGGTTGGTGGAGCCCCAGCGGGCGATCAGGAAGTACTTCGGGACGATCGCGATCTCGTAGAAGACGAAGAACAGCAGCGCGTCGGCGCTCAGGAAGACGCCGAAGACGCCGGCGACCAGCGTCAGGAAGAGGGCGAAGAACTCGCCCGCGTCCGACTCGATGTTCCAGGAGAAGAGCACCGCCGCGGTCGAGGCCAAGCCGGTCAGGACCAGGAGCGTCAGGCTTATCCCGTCGGCCGCAAGGTGGTAGTGCACCCCCATGGAGGCGATCCACGGGACGTCGACAATCGTCTGGAGGCCCGGCGAGGGGACGAAGCCGGCGGCCGCGAAGAGCGTGAGGGCCCAGGCGGCGCTCGTGGTGGCGAGCGCCACCCAGCGCGCCGCGCGTGCCGAGCGCCTGCCCGCGGCCAGGGAAAGGGCGGCGCCGGCGAGCGTCAGGTAGATGGTCCAGGGAAGCAGGCTCATGGCAGCGTCAGGTGGTCAGCCCAGGAGCGGACCAGCGGGTTGAAGATCCATGTGATGAGGCCCGGGAAGAGGCCCAGCACCAGCATCAGGGCCGCCATGGGGGCCAATACGGCGATCTCCCGCGCGGAGAGGTCCTTGAATGCGCCCAGGGCGGCGCCGGCACGCGGGCCGTGGAAGACGCGCTGCCAGAAGGTCAGCAGGAACAGGGCGGTGGCAAAGAGGCCGAGGCAGGCGACGGCGGCCGCCCAGGGGGCCAGGCCCCATACGCCCCTGAAGATCATGAACTCCCCCACGAAGCCGTTGAGGCCGGGAAGCCCCAGCGACGAAAACAGGGCGAAGCCGCACAGCCCCGCGAACACCGGGGCCGCCGTGCGCACGCCCCCGAAGTCGTCAAGCCCCCTGAGCCCGCCCGAGCGCGACTCGAGGATGCCCACGCAGAAGAAGAGCGCCCCCGCGGACAGGCCGTGGTTGAACATCTGCAGCAGGGCGCCGCCCAGCGCCGCCGACGACGCCGCGTCCGCGGGCCGACCGGTCGCAGCGGAGACCGCGATGAGGGCGAGGATGCAGTAGCTCACGTGGTTCACCGACGAGTAGGCCACCATGCGCTTCAGGTCGGTCTGCCTCATGGCGGCGTAGGCCCCCAGCACGATGCCGGCCAATGCCAGCCAGATGATCGGCAGCGCGGCGTCGTGGAGGGCCGTCGGGAACAGGGGCCAGAGCAGCCGCAGGAAGCCGTACACCCCCATCTTCGACATCACCCCGGTGAGGAACATCGAGACGCCGGTCGGAGCCTCGGCGTACGCGCTGGGCAGCCATGTGTGGAACGGGTAGACGGGCACCTTCACCGCGAAGCCCAAAAAGACACCGAGGAAGACCGCCTGCGGCCAGTAGCCGCCCAGCGCGGCCAGCTTGGAGGCCAGCGAGCCGTCGGCGCCCATCGCCGCCAGCTCGACGAAATCGAACGTCCCGGTGGCCGCGTAGAGGGCGACAAAGCCCAGCAGGAGGAAGGCGCTGCCGCCGATCGTGTAGATGACGAACTGGTAGGCCGCGCGCGCCGCCCCGGGGCCGCCCCAGAGCTTGATCAGGAAGTACGCGGGCACGAGGCTGAGCTCCCAGAAGATGAACCAGTGGAAGAAATCGAGGGCCAGGAAGACCCCGAGCGCCGCTCCCTGGAGCAGGAGGAAGAGCACGAAGAAGAGCCGCGGGTTCTCCGCCTTCGTGCGCGCGGCGAGGAGGCACGCGGGAGAGAGCAGCCCCGTCAGCAGCACGAGCAGCAGGCTCATCCCATCGAGGCCCAGGTGGTAGTGGATGTTGAGCGAGGGGATCCACGCGTGCGTCTCGACAAACTGATAGCCGCCGGCCGCCCGCTCGAAGGAGCTCATGGCCACCAGCGAGAGGACGAGGGTCGAAAGGCTGAAGAGAAGCGCCAGAGCCTTTTGCGCTCGGGGCGCGAGCCTCGGCAGGCAGGCGAGGAGCGCCGCACCCGCCCAGGGAACGAGGATCACCAGGGAGAGCAGGGCAAGGGAGCTCATCGGCCGCCTCCCCACATGGCGATCAGGGCCAGGACGACGAAGGCAAGGGCGAGGGCCCTCAGGTAGCCCTGCGCGGCGCCGGTCTGGGCCCCGGAGTAGGCGCGTCCCGCGCGCCGGACACCGGAGCTGACGGCGTCAAAGCCGGCGTTCAGGCCCCGGATGTCGGCCTCCCGGTCGAGGGAGCCGGTGAGTTGTCCGAGGCGCGCCAGGAGCCTCACGGCGCCGTCCCAGAGCCTGCGGTCGAGGACATCGGAGAGCGCGGCAAGGAAGCTGTTGAGGCGGCCGAGCGTCGCGGCGTAGAGCTCGTCCAGCTTCATCCGGTTCGCGAGAAAGGCGAACACGCGCGGCATGGAGGCGGCAAGCGGGTCGGGCGCGGCCGAGTCGGTGCGGGGGCGCAAGCCGTAGAGGGCCGCGCCTGCGCCGATCCCCAGGGCGACCAGCACGATCGAAAGCGCCATGAGGCCGCCCCCCTCGAGGATCGAATGCGCCGCCACCGGCTGGCCCGTCATGCGCGACTGGATCCACGGCCAGGCGGGGGTGCCGAGGAAGCCGAGCGCCACGGCCCCGAAGGCCAGGACGACGAGCGGCACCGTCATGACGGGGGGGCTCTCGTGGGCGTGGGAGGACTCCTCGGAGCGCGCGTGGCCGAGGAAGACCTCGCACACCAGGCGCGTCATGTAGAAGGCGGTCAATACGACGCCGGCCAGCGCCGCGACCAGGGGCACGCTCGAGACGTCCCACTGCGAGGCCGCGTGCAGGATGGCCTCCTTGCTCCAGAAGCCGGAAAAGACGAACGGCACGCCGGCCAGGGCCATCATGCCGACCGCGAAGGTCGCGAAGGTGAGGCGCATGGGCCCGCGCAGGCCGCCGAGCCTGCGGATGTCCTGCTCATGGTGCGCGGCGTGGATCACCGAGCCCGCGGCCAGGAAGAGGAGCGCCTTGAAGAAGGCGTGGGTGAGGAGGTGGAAGAGGGCGGCCGTCCACGAGCCCACGCCCAGGGCGAGCATCATGTAGCCCAGCTGCGACACCGTGGAGAAGGCGAGTACCCGCTTCAGGTCCTCCTGCGCCACGGCGATCAGGGCGCCCAAGAGGGCGGTGATCGCGCCGATGAAGGCCACGACGGTGAGCGCATGCAGCGGAACCGAGCGCAGGGCCTGGTCGGCCTCGAAGAGCGGGAAGACCCGCGCCACAAGGAAGACACCGGCCGCCACCATGGTCGCCGCGTGGATCAGGGCGCTGACCGGGGTCGGCCCCTCCATGGCGTCGGGAAGCCAGACGTGGAGGGGAAACTGGCCCGACTTGCCGGCGGCCCCGCAGAAGATGAGCAGGGCGATTGCCGTGGAGGCCGCCAGACCGAAGGGCAGGCCGCCCGCGCCCAGCAGGCCCAGGGCGTGGGTTTCGAGGACGCCGCCGCCGCCGTCGTAGAGGAGCAGCGTCCCGGTCGAGTCGTAGAGCCAGATTAGGCCCAGCAGGAATCCCAGGTCGCCGATGCGGGTCGTGATGAAGGCCTTCTTGGCCGCGGCCGCCGCGGCGGGCCTCTGGAACCAGAAGCCGATCAATAGATACGAGGCCAGGCCCACCAGCTCCCAACTGACGAAGAGCAGCAGCAGGCTGTTCGAGACGACGACCCCCAGCATCGCCGCCGCGAAGAGGCTCAGGAAGCAGAAGAAGCGGGCGAAATTCTCGTCCTTGTCCATGTAGCCCAGGCTGAAGATGAAGATCAGCAGGCCGACGAGGCTCACCATGACGCACATGAGGCCGTTCACGGGGTCGAGCAGCCAGCCCAGGCGCACGGTGGCCGAGCCCAGTGTGAACCAGTCGAAGTTAAGGTAGAGGTGGGCCGAGGGATTCAGGAGCGCGGCGCGCAGGGCGAGGACCGAGAGGATGAGCGAGCCCGCCATGGCGGCGATCGCCGCGGCCGCGGCCCGCCTGCGGCCGGACCTCGGCGTAACGGCCCCGAGCGCGGCGGCGGCGAGCGGAAGGGCGGGGATCAGCCAGAGAAGGCTCAGGATGGGCTTCATGGCTTAACCCTTCAGGTGGGTGGCCTCCGGGAGCCGGATATTCTTCTGGCGGCGGTAGAGGGCGATCACCAGGGCGAGCCCCACGGCCGCCTCGGCCGCGGCGACGGCGATCGAGAAGAGGACAAAGACGACGCCGGTGGCCGGCGTCGAGGCGGGGCCGTACCGCCAGAACGCGATGAAGTTCAGGTTGGCCGCGTTGAGCATGAGCTCCAGGCCGAGGAGCACCAGGATGGCGTTGCTGCGCGCGAGGGCGCCGGCCAGGCCGACCGCAAAGAGGACGCTCGAGAACGCGAGGCAGAGCTGCAGGGGGCTCATGGTTCGCCCTCCTTTGGGTCGGGCGGGTCGCCCGCGGCCAGCACCACGGCCCCGATCAGGGCCACCGTCAGGAGGACGCCAACCACCAGGAGCGCCGCGGCATGGGAGCCCATGAGCGTGTACCCGAGTTCGCGCACCGAAAGGGGCGGGGGCGCCGAGGGCCTCACGGTGAGCGGCGTGCGGGCCACGGCGGCGAGCAGCACCGCGGCCACGGCGATCCCGGTCAAAATGGCGTAGACGGCGCGCTGGTGCGAGGAGGCGCCCGCCACGTCGTCGCGGGAGTGGCGCGTCAAGAGCACTGCGAACAGGGCGGCCATCGAGATGGCGCCCAGGTAGACCAGCACCTGCGCAAAGGCGAGGAACTGCGAGCCCGCCCAGAAGTAGAACACGGCGACGCCCGCCCAGCTGCCGGCCAGGATGAGGATGCTGTGGAGCAGGTTTCGGCGCGACAGGGCGACGGCCGCCGAGGCGACCGTGACAAGGGCGATGACTGCGAGGACGGCGTTCACGCGTAGCGGTAGGTTCGCGGGGCCACGCCCCGGCTGAGGCGGCGGCCGAGTAGGAGGAAGGGGACGGCGACGATGGCGAGCGCCACGGCCCAGCGCGCGAGCTGAAGCGGCCCGGCCCAGCCCGCGCTCAGGGCCCAGAAGGCGGCCATACCCAGGTTGACCAGGGCCAGCGGCACCAGGAACTTCCAGGCCAGGCGGGTCAGCTGGTCGATGCGCAGGCGGGGTAGCGTCGCGCGGATCCAGATGAAGCAGCCGAGCAGCGCCAGCAGCTTTAGCGTGAACCAGCCGTAGGAGGGGATGAACTCGAGCGCCGCCAAGGGCGAGCGCCAGCCGCCGAGGAAGAGCGTGACCCCCATGCCCGAGAGGGCGCACATGCCGAAGTACTCGGCCATGAAGAACAGGGCGTACTTGAAGCCGGAGTACTCCGTCAGGTGCCCGGCGATCAGCTCGCTCTCGGCCTCGGGCAGGTCGAACGGCGAGCGGTTGGACTCGGCGAGCGAGGAGACGAAGAAGATCGCGAAACCCGCGGCCCCCCACGGCGTGAAGACGTTCCAGCGGGGCACGACGCCCCACGCCCAGCCGTGCTGGGCGTCGACGATCCCGCTCGTGGAGAGGGTCCCGGCAGCCAGGACCACGGGGACCACGGAGAGGAGCAGCGGCAGCTCGTAGCTGATCAGCTGCGCCAGGGCCCTCATCGCGGCCAGCAGCGCGTACTTGTTGTGGCTGGCCCAGCCGGCCATGAAGATCGACAGCTCGGTGGCCGAGCCCGCGGCGAAGAAGTACAGGACGCCCGCGTCGAGGTCGACCGGCACCATGTGCCGGCCATAGGGGATGACGGCGAAGGTGATGATCGACAGCGACAGGAGCGCCACCGGCGCCAGGTAGTGGAGCACCTGGTCCGACGCGCGGGGCACCAGGTCCTCCTTGGTGAGCATCTTCACCCCGTCGGCGAAGGGCTGGAGCAGGCCGAACCAGCCCGTGCGGTTGGGGCCGGGCCTGTTCTGGACGCGCCCGAGGATCTTCCTCTCGGCGAGGGTGAGGAAGGCGAAGAGCAGCCCGAAGGCGGCCAGAAGGAGCGCGATCGTGATCAGGGTATTGGCCGTCCAGCGCGCGGGCTCCGGCAGGCGCCCCGTGATGAAGTCGCGCGCGAGGAGCGGTGCGCGCTCAAGGAAGGAGTCGGTGTGCGCTGCGGCGCTCATGCGGCAGGCGGGGAGGGCTTTGGGGCCTGCGCGCTCTGCGCGGCTGGCGTCTGGGGTTTGGCTGCGGCGGCGGCCTTGGCTGCGGCGGCGGCGCGCGCCTTCTCCTCCGCCGCCTTGCGGGCGGCCGCGAGGCGCCCATCGACCTCGGCGGCGTCGGTCGGGTGCAGGGAGTGGAAGTAGCTGTTGGGCTTCGCGAGCGTGTTGCGGTTGAGGAGAAGGCCGCTGAAGCGGTCGGTGGCTGCGATCTCGAAGACCTGGTCCATCTTGATCGCGTCAAAGGGGCACACCTCGACGCAGATCTGGCAGCTCATGCAGACGGCCGTGTCGATGTCGAAGACGGCGGGGTAGAGCTGCATCTTGCCCGTGGCATCGGGCTTCTTGTCCCTGCTCTTGACGATGTAGATGCACTGCGGCGGGCACTCCTTCTCGCAGATCTGGCAGGCGACGCAGCGCAGGGTCCCCATCGGGTCCTCCGGGCTCTCCGTCACGAGGAAGGGGAAGTTGCGGTACGCCTCGGGAAGCTGGGTGCGCTCCTCCGGGTACTCGGTCGTCACGTACCGGCTGCGGCCGTGGAAGCTGCCGAGGAAGTTCCTGGCGGTGACCGCGAGACCCTGGAGTAGTCCGATTCCGAGCATGGCGGGGCGTGCTAGCGGTCGACCTCTCCCAAGACGATGTCGACGCTTCCGAGGATCACGACGGCGTCGGCGATGGTTTGGCCGAGGCACATGTCCTCGAGGATGGTGAGGTTGATGAGGGAGGGCGGGCGCACGCGGTAGCGGTAGGGGCTCGCTCCGCCGTCGCTCACCAGGAAGAAGCCGATCTCGCCCTTGGGGCCCTCGATGCGCCCGTAGGCCTCGCCGGGCTTCGGCCGGTGGCCGCGCTGCTTGGCCTTCGGGTCCAGGATGGGACCCGCCGGGATGTCGCGCAGCGCCTGCTGGAGGATCTTGATCGACTCCCTCATCTCGAGGATGCGCACCATGTAGCGGTCGTAGGTGTCGCCGTCGGCGCCGATCGGGACCCTGAAGTCGAAGCGCGGGTAGAGGCCGTAGGCGTCGACCTTGCGGATGTCGTAGCCGACGCCGCAGGCGCGCAGCATGGGGCCGCTGACGCCGGCGCTGACCGCAAGCGCCGCGGAGAGGGGCCCGACGCCCTGCGTGCGCGCCATGAGGATCTCGTTGCCCGTCAGCAGCTGCTCGTACTCTTCCAGGAACCTGCCGTAGCCGTCCGCCAGGACGCGGGCGGCCCCGAGCCAGGCGGGCGTCGGGTCGGTGCGGCATCCGCCGAAGCGCTGGTAGTTGCACATCATGCGGGAGCCGCTGAGCGATTCGAAGAGGTCGAGGATCTTTTCCCTCTCGCGGAAGGCGTACATGAGCGGGGTGCCGCTGGCGCCCCCGTCCTGCAGCAGGAAGCCCGCGAGGCAGGTGTGGTTGAGGAGCCGGGTGAGCTCGGCCAGGATGATGCGCACATACTCGGCGCGCTCCGGCACCGGCTGGCCCAGCAGCTTCTCCACCGCGAGGGCGTAGGCCCAGTTGTTCGTCATCGACGAGAGGTAGTCGAGGCGGTCGGTGTAGGGCATCGACCCCAGGTACGAGTTGGACTCGCCCAGCTTCTCGTGGTTGCGGTGGAGGTACCCGAAGACCGGCTTGAGACGGACGACCGTCTCGCCGTCGAGCGTCACGGTCATCCGGAAGACGCCGTGGGTCGACGGGTGGTGGGGCCCCATCGAGATCTCAAGGAGGTCCCCGTGCAGCGCGTCGCTTACCGCGCGCACGTGGGCGCCCGGCTGCGCCATGAGGGGAGAGAGCGCGTCGTCGGTCATGGCGTCGCCTCCTTGGGCGGATAGTGGAGCTTCGCCCTCTCGAGAACCTCGCCGTGGGGGGTCGGCTCCCACTCGAAGTCGTCGGGCTCGACGTAATCCTTGCGCATGGGATGGTCCTTGAACTCATCCCACATGAGCAGGCGCCGCAGGTCGGGGTGGCCGCTGAAGACGACGCCGAAGAGGTCGAACACCTCGCGCTCCTGGAACTCGCACGAGCGCCAGAGCGGCGTGAGGGAGGGCAGCGACACCTGGTCGGTGCGGTTGGCCGTGCGCAGGCGAAGCGTGAGCGGCCCCTGGCGCAGCTCCACGGAGTAGAGGTGGTAGACGACCTCCAGGTAGCCGGCAATGACCCGCTTGACCTTCGGCTCGGGGGCGCCGGCCGCCGGTTCCGTCACCTCGCGCTCGAGCCAGTCGATGCCGGTCACATTGGAGCAGAAATCCAGCCGCAGTCCCGGCGCGTCGCGCAGGAACGTCGCGACCTCAACCGCATTGGCAGCGCCCACGAGCAGCGAGTGCTGCGCGGCGGGGCCGGGGTTGAGGACGACCGTGACCAAGGCACCCGGGAAGCGGCAGAGGAGGCGCTCGCGCACCTGTTCAACGGTGTCCATCGCCTAGGCGCCCTCCTTGCGGACCAAGACCGGAGGCTTCCAGAGCACCGGGTCCTGCGTGGGCACCAGGTCGTGCTCGCCGTACTCCGGGACGGTGCACTCGGGCTTGACTGCAGCCTGAGGGCTGCGGGAGGCGTCGGCTCCGCTGATCCTCTCCTTGCGTATCTTTGCCTGAAGCTCGATCAGGCCGTGCAGCAGCGCCTCCGGGCGCGGCGGGCAGCCGGGGATGTACACGTCGACCGGAATGAAGCGGTCGATCCCCTTCAGGACATTGTAACCCTGCTTGAAGGGCCCGCCGGAGATGGCGCAGGCCCCCATCGCGATGCAGTACTTCGGCTCCGGCATCTGGTTCCAGAGGCGGATGACCATGGGGGCCATCTTCTTGGTCACCGTGCCCGAGACGATCAGCAGGTCCGCTTGGCGGGGCGAGGGGCGGAAGACCTCCGAGCCGAAGCGGGCGATGTCAAAGCGCGCCATCGAGGCGGCGATCATCTCGATTGCGCAGCAGGCCAGGCCGAACTGCAGGGGCCACACCGAGTGGCTGCGTCCCCAGTCGCACAGTTCCTCGAGGCTTGTCAGCAGAATCCCGTGCCGGCGCAGTTCGGCCCGCTGGGAATCCGTCACGGGGGGCACTGGGGCCGCGGCTTCGCTCATCTTATTTCCACTCCAGATGCCCCCTCTGCCAGGCCCAGACGAGGCCCTCGGCCAGCAGGAGGATGAAGACCAGCATGGCGACGAGCGCGCCCGCGGGCAGGGCGGTGAACGCGGCCGCAAACGGCAAGAGGAAGAGGACCTCCACGTCGAAGATCAGGAACAGGATCGCATAGAGGTAGTAGTGCGCCTTGAACTGGATCCACGAATCGCCCGACTCCGGCAGGCCGCACTCGTAGACGGAGTGCTTTCCCGCGCCCGGCCTCGAGGGCTGGAAGAATCGGAACCACAGGCGGGCCACCGCCAGGAGGACCACCGGGAATGCCACCGCCACCGCGACGAACACGGCCAGAAACGCGAGGGGATGGGGGTTCATAGTGCTGGAGGCCATACTAATGCATGACTCGGGGATTGGCTCAATGACTCTTGGCAGAAGCTGCGCATTAATTGTCAGGATTGGGAATCCCTCCAACGAAAGCCCAGGAGGTCCGTCGTTTCCGACGGGTCCCAGTCAAGACTCTCACCCCGATTGAAAGATCGGCAAGTGTTTTCAGGCCAGCATACTTACCCCGGACTGCGAATCCGGTGTCGACTCCCGGCGCCCGCGCCATCCCCAATGGTGCGCCCCCAGGCCCCATGCCCCCCAACGTCCACAGCAGTCGGGATCCCCTCCGCGGATGAAACCGGCCGAACCCTTCATCGGTCGCGTCGCTTGGGCCCTGAACGGCCTGGGGATGTGGAGCCGCGAGCAGCCGGTCTGGGGACGCAGGATGAGGGCGCGGACGTTCGACCGGACGCTCTACCTTTCGCTGCACCGCCTCGGCCTGATGGGCAGGCCCGAGAGGAGGGCGCTCGGCCGCCTGGTGCGGCCCGGCATGACCGCGGTCGACGTCGGGGCAAACCTCGGGCTCTACAGCATGCTCTTGTCGAGGTTGGTCGGCCCCTCGGGCCGGGTCATCTCCTTTGAGCCGGATCCAGACCTCTTCGCCCTGTTGCGAGAGAACTGCGCGGCCAACGCCGCCTCGAACGTTGAGGCCCGCGGCCTCGCGCTGGGCGGGGCTGCGGGCCGGCTGAGCCTGAACCGGCTGACCTTCAACTCGGGCGACAACCACCTCGGGGCGGCCTCCGGCGAAACCTTCCGGCGCCCCGTCGAGGTCGAAGTAGCCGCGCTGGACCGCCTGATGCCCGGCCTTGAGGCGGACTTCATCAAGATCGACGTGCAGGGTTGGGAGCTCAACGTCCTGCGGGGGATGGAGGAACTCCTGCGCCGGCGCGAGAAGGTCGGCCTCTTTCTCGAGGTCTGTCCCAAGTGGCTGCGCCGCGCCGGCGACAGCGCAGAGGAGCTGTACGCCTTCACCCGGGCCCTCGGCCTGCGCGTCTACTCGACCGGCGACTTCCGCGAGCTCTCCGAGGCGTCGTTCATGGCGATGGCGGCTGGCCTGCGGGGGCAGGGGCACATCGACGTGTTTGTCTCGCGCACACCGCCGGCAGACGGGTCCGGCACGGGGCGCTCGGGTGGCAAATGAGGGGCCGGTCGAACTTCTCCGGCCCAACAACCGAAAAGCTTCCTCCTCTCCGCAGCCTTTGCTGTATTCGCGCCTTGCGCGGGTTTGATTGGAAGCATAACGGTCAACAAAAGATTGACATAACGGGTCACAAGTAAACCCTGCTGTGGTTTACCTTGATGCGGTTATGTCCATATCAGATAGACAAAAGCCTACAAAAATAAACCGCCTACTGACCGGTTGGCCGCAAGGGACGGTCGCGACCTATTCATGGCTTCAACAGCATGGAGTATCGCGCCAGCTCGCCAGCCAGTATCGCCGTTCCCAATGGCTCAGCCCGTTCGGGCACGGAGCCTTCATCCGCACGGGCGATTCGGTCAACTGGATGGGCGCACTCTATCCGCTGCAGCGTGAGCCAGCTTGCTCTATCCATGCGGCGGGCAAGACCGCGTTGCTGCTCCAGGGTTATGCCCACTTCCTCGTTGCGGACGAAAGCGCACCGATCTGGCTGCTCGGGCGGCCCGGCGAACGCCTGCCGGCTTGGTTCGTGCGCCATACGTGGCCCGGCCGGGTCCGTTACTCTACAACCGAGTTATTCGAGCCGAAAGCCCGGGCGGAAGGACTGACCGAGCATGACGCCGGGGGCTTCTCGATCCGGGTCGCCGCACCCGAGCGCGCCATCTTGGAAGTGTTGCATTTTGTGCCGCAGGTACAGGCGTTTGAGGAGGCACGGCTACTCATGGAGGGACTGACCACGTTGCGACCCAAGTTGGTGCAGTCGCTCTTGACCGCGTGCGCCTCGGTTAAGGTGAAGCGTCTCTTTCTTGTTTTGGCCGAAGCATGCGGGCATCGGTGGCTGCAGCAGCTCGATCTTGCCAAAGTTTCCTTGGGCAGCGGCAAGCGGGTGGTCGTCCCCGGCGGCCATTTGCATCCCAGGTATCACATCACCGTTCCGGCGGAAGTGATGCCGAAGAAACAGGAGGCGGAAGGACCATGAACGGAAAAGACAGCCCGTTTTCCGCCGTGCGGCCTTGATGGTGCGCATGATTCCGCTGGTTGCCGAGGAGGCGTGTTTCGCCCTCAAGGGCGGCACGGCCATCAATTTCTTCGTGCGCGATCTGCAGCGCCTCTCGATCGATATTGACCTCACCTATCTTCCGATCGAGGAACGGACGGCCAGCTTGGATGGCTTAGCCGCCGCGCTCGATCGCATCGCGGACCGCATCACGCGCCTCCATCCGGAAGTCCGGGTGCATCGCGCAACCAGGCCGAATACGACCCGCACGGTGAAGCTCGTGGTGCAGGGGCAAGCGGCGCAGGTGAAGATCGAGCCGAACGAAGTGACGCGCGGAGTAATTTTCCCGAGCAAAGTGCGCAACCTTTCCCCGAAGGCGGAGGCCCTTTTCGAAATGGCTGCCGCCATCAACACCGTTTCGCTACCGGAGCTGTATGCCGGCAAGCTTTGCTGTTCACAACAGACTTTGGGCTTCGGGCCGCTGCATCCAAGGCTGCACGTTTCCTACGATCTTCTCGGGAACCGTTTCGGATCAGAGCCTGGAAATCAGGCTATCTGGAAATCAGGCCTCTTTCCCTACGGTCTCAATCTGGAGGAAAACACGACGTCAAAAAAGTTCGGAAGAGGTATCATCGTGGCCAATTTCAGACCTCCTGACATAGCCCCCGTCAAAATGTCCGCTTTTGGGTCAATTGGCCGGGGTGGCGACTGAGAGGTGGAGGCGCAGACGCGAACCCGGGAAGAAGACGGGCGAGCGATTCAGCTCGTCGCATAGGGCAGCAATGGCACGGGTTCGATGAAGGGAACTGAGAGGATGCAGACGC